>MTLD01000948.1_pt1 | contig 151680 bp, 149 predicted proteins | sample 1982471 | NCBI WGS metagenome assembly MTLD01 (sample SAMN05712604, study PRJNA340218) | biofilm metagenome | isolation source: sample SPM anode biofilm adapted to -50 mV | place: USA | collected 2012-02-03
CGCCATGTGAGAGTAGGACACTGCCAGGCACCTAATTAGACGAAAGTCAGCCGAGATAAAGTGCTGATATGGCTCAGTTGGTAGAGCGCACCCTTGGTAAGGGTGAGGTCCCCAGTTCGACTCTGGGTATCAGCACCATTGAAAAGACAAAGCCCTGCAGGTTTCTGCAGGGCTTTTTGTTTTTATGATTATTGATCAGACAGTTGTTATAATCATTTCGATATATACTTTTCAGGCTAAGGATACGTAGGAATGTGGCGAGCTATATCATTAGTTTCCGGCATGTTGATTGTTGGTTGTAGCAGTCAGCCAGCTGAGCAGCATAGTGATTCTAAGAATCTTATTCCTTCCAATACTTCGTTGTTTCTTCGTGGTGATATGAATAACTGGGCTGCAAGCTCAGAATATAAAGTATTACAAACGTCTTCGCAGTTATTCAGCGTTAAAGCAGAACTTCCAGAAGCTGGTAAAACATATCATTTTAAGTTTGCTGATGCCCAATGGCTTCCTGCGATGAATTATGGCGCAGCTATTGATGATGCAACCTTAAGCTTAAATACGCCATTACCTGTTCGGGCTTATAGCTATCTGGATGAGCTTGCATTTACACCTGAACAGGCCGGAGAGTATGAATTCGTACTGGATTTGCGGGGGCGCAGACCTGTTGCTTTGGTAAAGCAAGCTCAGTAAAAGCAGGATATAAAAAAACCGCGCTAAATTTGCCGCGCGGTTTTTATAATTAAGAACGATAAAATCATCAGTTATTTTCTATGCCAACAATCAGCCATGGTGCATTTGCAGAAGATAGATTACGTTCCAAGTGCCATACTTCATGTATATTTTCTTCAATGCCTTCAACAGAATCACGATAGCGACCTTTAAATAAGACACTGATCTGGGCGGTGTTGATTTTTCGTTCAGCTCGTACTAATTCTGCATTTATATATAACACTTCGGTGTGTTGAGCTCCTGCATAGTTGGCTCGTTCCTGTTTCAACTCATTAAACAGCTCTGGTGTTACATATTCTTGTATCTTGGAGAAATCATTGTCATTCCATGCAACTTGCAGGGTTCGATAATGTTCACATGCCCCTTTAATGAACTCTGCAGTATTAAATCCTTCTGGCAGATCAAAAGGTACTGCATCTGGTGTCGGTGATAATGCTGTATTCCCAGCATATTCCGGCTTTTGAAATACTGAGTCAGTACTTTGTTTAGTTTGATATGGCATTCCATATGCAGGCTGAGGACCTGCTGCTGTGATAGGTTTTCGGCTTCGGAGGAAACGGAATGCAAGGAAAGCAACACCAGCCATTAATAGAATGTCAAAGATCTGTAAACCGTCGAATGCACCACTGCCCAGCAACCAGGCAAACAGGCCGCCAGCTAATAGTCCACCCAACAGACCACCCATCAAACCACTTTTATTCGGTTGCGTTTGCTTGTTTAGTGTAGGGTTAGTTGTATTCACTGATTGGGTTGGCTGTGCCGGTGCCGTTTTGTAACTGCGGCCAAACGATTTACTGCCACCAAATTTTCTTGCTTCTGCATTCTCGGAAAAAAAAGAAATGCTGAATATAAGAGAAAAAATGGTAAGCATGGAAAAGAGTTTACGCATACTTTTATCCTTGATAGTTATATACCCTTAACATCATATATTGAAGAACTAAACCGTCAATTCACTTAGTTGAGTCGAATTGCTCGGTATAACTGAGTGATTTGGTCTCTATGTTATTTTTTCGAAATAAAAAACCCCTCAATCAGATAAGGGGTTTTGGAGTGTAACGATTGAGTAATTGGATTAGTTTGCTTTGATCCACTGATCCATATCAGTCTTCAGGTTGTCTGATTTGGTACCGAAAATTGCCTGTACACCTGTACCTGCAATCACGACGCCTGCAGCACCCAGAGATTTCAGTTTAGATTGGTTTACGTTTTCAGTGCTCTTAACGCTGACACGCAAGCGGGTAATACAAGCATCCAGATTGGTAATGTTGTCTTTGCCACCAAACGCGTGTACTAATTCACCAGCTAATTCAGAACCAGCCAAAGCGGTACTTTCTGATGACTCTTCTTCACGGCCAGGTGTTTTCAGATCCAGGAATTTGATAACTGCACGGAATACTGTGTAGTAAACGGCGGCATAGCACAGACCGATCATTGGGAACATGATCAGATTGCTGCCTTTGTTACCCAGAACACTCAGTACCAGGAAATCAATCAGGCCATGAGAGAAGCTGGTGCCTGCACTCATATTCAGAGTGATACATACCACAAATGCCAGACCAGCCAGTACAGCATGAATTGCATACAGTACTGGTGCCACAAACATGAATGAGAATTCAATTGGCTCAGTGATACCAGTCAGGAAAGAAGTCAGCGCAGCTGAAATCATGATACCGCCAACTTTAGCGCGGTTTTCTGGTTTAGCACTATGCCAGATTGCAATGGCGGCAGCAGGCAGACCATACATTTTGAACAAGAAACCACCAGCTAATTTACCAGCAGTTGGGTCACCTGCAATGAAACGAGGAATGTCACCATGGAATACCTGGCCTGCAGCGTCAGTAAATGAGCCAACTTGCATTTGGAATGGTACGTTCCAAATATGGTGTAAACCAAAAGGAACTAAAGACCGCTCAACAAGGCCATAGATACCAAAAGCTAAAGTTGGATTTTGGTACGCCGCCCATTGAGAGAACAGGTCAATTGCATGACCTACTGGAGGCCAAATGAAAGACAGAATAACGGCTGCAATAATTACTGAAAAACCGGTAATAATTGGTACGAAACGTTTACCTGCGAAGAAGCCCAGGTATTCAGGTAATTGGATCCGGTAAAAGCGATTGAACATGAATGCTGCAATAGCACCGGCAATAATACCACCCAGAACACCAGTATTAGACATGTGTTCAACAGCAACTGCATAATCAGGCGCTGATGGATCAAGTCCGGCGATAAATGGTGCTGCAACAGTCATCGTTTTAGTCAGTATCGCATAACCCACAGTTGCTGCCAGGGCTGCCACACCATCATTATTGGTAAAGCCGAGGGCTACACCGATAGCGAAAATCAGAGCCATGTTGCCAAATACAGCACCACCTGCCTGAGCCATAACCTGTGAAACTACTGTTGGCAACCAGCTGAAGTTTGCGGATCCGACGCCTAGCAGGATACCTGCTACAGGCAGTACGGAAACCGGCAACATCAGCGATTTACCGACTTTTTGCAAATTTGCAAATGCATTACTCATTTAAGAACTCCTGATGAGTGTTTTGATAGAGGAAACCAGAATGTTTTTATAGTCACTAAAATTTGATATCGATCTTTGCTAGTAAACAGAAACATCGAGCGAGTACCGATATTGGTGAAAAACGAAGTATTGATCGTAAGTGTAATTTTCAATGCCAAACGATGAAAAGGCAATAGATAAGGATGTAAGGTATTATTAATAAACTATTTTATAGTTTCTTGCTGTTTCTTTTTCTTCTTTATTATTACGAAATACTTCATATCGAAAACTAGTGTAACCGGTTTCTTTTTGGCTTTAACCTTCATTTGAAGGTTTTTAATATATTTTTTGTGAGAAATAAATAATAAGAAAAAGAAATTCTGGGAAATATTAGATGTGTATTTAAAATTCTGATGGGATTATTAAATGTTAATTTCAATTAATAAAAAACCCCTCCAGAGGAGGGGTTAAAATGGAAACCTGAGTTTCTTATTTAATTAGTTTGCTTTAATCCAGTGATCCATATCAGTTTTCAGGTTGTCTGATTTGGTACCGAAGATTGCCTGAACACCTGAGCCTGCAACTACGACACCTGCAGCACCTAAAGATTTCAGTTTAGCCTGGTCTACTTTAGTGATGTCTTTCACGCTAACACGCAGACGAGTGATACACGCATCCAGGTTGGTGATGTTGTTTTTGCCACCGAAAGCATTAACAAGTTCACCAGCCATTTCAGTACCAGACAGTGTTACATCATCAGCTGATTCTTCTTCGCGACCAGGAGTTTTCAGATCCAGCGCTGTGATTGCTACACGGAATACGGTGTAGTAAATAGCAGCGTAGATCAGACCGATTACCGGGAACATCAAGCCTTTAGAGGATTGAGAGAACAGTACCAGATAGTCAATCAAACCGTGAGAGAAGGTAGTACCGTGTTTCATGCCCAGCAGAATCATTACTACGAACGCTGAACCAGCCAGCAGAGCGTGGATTGCGTACAGAACTGGAGCTACGAACAGGAATGCGAATTCGATTGGCTCAGTAATACCGGTCAGGAATGAAGTCAGCGCAGCTGAAACCATGATACCGCCGATTTTTGCACGGTTTTCTGGTTTAGCAGTGTGCCACATAGCGATAGCAGCAGCTGGCAGACCGTACATCTTGAACATGTAACCACCAGCCAGGTTGCCTGCAGTTGCGTCACCAGCGATGTAACGGGCGATTTCACCGTGGAATACCTGACCTGTAGCATTGGTATATTCACCTACTTCGAAGAAGAATGGTGCGTTCCAGATGTGGTGCAGACCGAATGGGATCAGTGAGCGTTCAACAACACCGTAGATACCGAATGCCAGAGCAGGGTTCTGATATGCAGCCCAGTGGGAGAATGCTTTGATAGCACCACCGATTGGAGGCCATACGAAAGCCAGCACTACACCAGCTGCAATAGCTACGATACCAGTTGACAGTGGTACGAAACGTTTACCGGCAAAGAAGCCCAGATAGTCAGGCAGTTGGATGCGGTAGAAGCGGTTAAACATGTACGCTGCGATACCACCGGCGATAACACCACCTAGTACACCAACGTTTGAAACTTTATCGGCCTGGGCTGCGAAATCAGCAGCGGCAGGGTCTAAGCCAGCCAGTAACGGTGCAACAACAGTTACGGTTTTGGTCAGAATGAAGTAACCAACAGCAGCAGCCAAACCTGCAACACCATCGTTTTTAGTGAAGCCCAGTGCAACACCGATAGCAAACAGCAGGGCCATGTTACCGAATACTGCACCACCTGCCTGTTCCATAACAGATGATAGAGTAGCTGGCAGAACGCTGAATTTAGCTGCACCGACGCCCAGCAGAATACCTGCTACAGGCAGTACGGATACAGGCAGCATTAGCGCCTTACCGACTTGTTGAAGACTTCCGAACAAATTTTTCATATTAGTGAGCTCCTGAGGAGTGTGCGTCCTATTAATGGATTGAATTACACGGGTTTCAATTTAGGGAAACCACTTTTTATATTCTGTGTATTTCAACAAGGTTAATCATAGTTGAATTAATTTTTCTCAGAAGGGAATAAATATAGAAATAAAATATAGATCACATATGGGATTGTTTCTTATTTGTTTTCTGAGAAACAATATACGCAGTTGTGTAACTTAATATAGTTAATATGTTTTTTTGTGTTTTATGGTTGCTGATTATCTTTTATTGTTATTAATTATTTCTGATTGAAACAAATTGTAACTGATTTGTTTTTTATCTGCGGGATTTATTTTCTGATGTGAGAGAGGATATTGGCAATAAAACATATATGGGAGCGTCAGGACTGAATTTAAAGTCCCGGCTGATAAAAGCAGCCGGGATTTTGTCAGATTTATTTCACTCCAGCGTGTAAGGCAATGGAACTAAAGTGAAAGTGGCATATTGATCGTTTTCTACCCGAAACAGGCTATCTGGCTGGGTATCTGAAGCAAGAATGATACTTAGTAAAACCTGATCCTGTTTTTGCCACACATCCAGAATTGTGCCACTTGTACGCCATTGTTCTCCTATCTGGCGTTCGATAACCGTATCTGTATTCACTGGCTGGCCGGATGTACCCTTTAGAATAAAGAGTGCACGGTTATTGGTACCCCGGTATTTGGCTCTGGCTACGATTTCTTGTCCGGTATAGCACCCTTTTGTAAAGCTAATGCCATGTAATGCCTGTAAATTAAATGCCTGAGGTATAAATTCAGCCTGCGCGTTTTTGCCAAACTGGGGAAGGCCGTCAAGAATATCTAATCCTTTCCAATCAGTGGCCGGACATTCGGGTAACTGAAGTTCCAGTGATTGTTTTTTCTCACTTAGTATGAGCCAGCGATCAGGATTGATTTGACATTGTATGCCGTCAGCATTGGCATCAGTAGCCAGCCATGCATCTGTGCCTGTTCCTGCGATTCCAATAACATCAAACTGGTCGCTGACATCAGTAATTGTAACTTTAGAAAAAACAGCATATTTTTTTAGTTCAGTCAGCTGGATTTCAGTCAGTTCTTTTTTATAGATCAGCAGCAGATCCTGTTCTCGTCTGCACAACCTGAAAACAGCCAGTACTTTCCCTTTGGGTGTACAGTGAGCGCCAAGAGTGCTCTGGCCCGGAGTTAACGCCATAACATCACAGGTAACCTGTCCATTCAGATATTTGACTGCATCAGGACCTTCCAAACGGATCACGGTAATATCATCCAGATGGTATACACTGGGCTCAGAAGGGAATAAAAGTCTTTCATTCATCATGGTTTTCCACTTTGGGATGGTAATTCATGGTAAATAACGGGCTATTGTTTGTCAGCTGATATTGCTGAGATTATCAGGGGAAATCATGATATGAGTGCTGAATTGTCAAGACTACGCTGGGCTTGTCGCCGGGGGATGCTGGAGTTGGATACGATCCTGGCTCCTTTTCTTGAACATGATTACATGGGGCTTTCTGAGTCACTACAGGATGATTTCCAGCGTGTGCTTGAATGTTCTGATTTGGAGTTGTTTTATTGTCTGTTACGTTCAGAGGCACCGTCAGACCTATCATTACAGTCTATATTGGGAGTGATTCGTGAAAAACATCAGGCACGTCATTCGGGTTGAACCATCACACCACCACCAGTTATTTCTGCTGATCGGCCATATCATTCTTGGATGGTTAGCATGGATAAGTTTGCACGGTCATCTGTGGCTGATGTTTTTTATTTTGTGGGGATGTTCTTTTTTCTGGTCTTTGTACCATGCCTATCACCGCCAGTTTATTTTTGAAATGCGTGGTGATGAAGTCTTTATGGACGGTAAATTTTATCGTATTACGCCAACGTCTAAAGTTGGTTATGGTTTTATCTGGCTTGTGTTACATGGGGAAAAAACAACACATTTGTGGTTGTTCGCTGACAGTATGGATGAGGCTGAATACCGCCGGATTGCCCGGCGGATTACTATGCGGACTCAGTAGTCACCCGGAATCAGAACTGTTGGCACCGGATTATTCTGCTGTTCAGGGTAATCCAGATTGTAATGTAATCCCCGGGACTCTTTACGAGCCATTGCTGAGCGTACTATCAGTTCTGCAACCTGCAGCAAATTACGCAATTCGAGCAAATTATTTGAAACGCGGAAGTTTGCATAATACTCATGCACTTCTTGCTTGAGCAGATCGATTCGTCGTTTAGCCCGTTCTAGTCGCTTATTCGTGCGCACAATTCCAACATAATCCCACATGAATAATCTCAATTCATGCCAGTTGTGCTGAATAACAACTTCTTCGTCCGAGTTTGAAACCTGACTTTCATCCCATGCCGGCAATGAAGGCGGCATACTGCTCATCGGCAAACGAGCTTCGATATCTTTTGCTGCAGATTGTGCAAAAACAATACATTCCAGTATAGAGTTTGATGCCATGCGATTAGCACCATGCAGACCGGTATATGATACTTCACCGATGGCATAGAGACCTGGGATATCAGTTTGCCCGAATTTATCACTCATTACCCCGCCACACGTGTAATGCGCAGCCGGAACAACTGGTATAGGTTGTTTGGTGATATCAATTCCCAGTTTCAGGCAACGTTCATAAATAGTAGGGAAATGTTTACGGACGAAATCAGCAGGTTTATGGCTGATATCCAGATACATACAATCAGCACCGAGACGCTTCATTTCATAGTCGATTGCCCGGGCTACTATATCGCGTGGAGCGAGTTCGGCCCGCTGATCAAATTCCGGCATGAAACGCGAGCCATCCGGGCGTTTCAGTAATGCACCTTCACCACGCAATGCTTCAGTCAGCAGGAAGTTGCGATCATCCGGGTGAAATAATGTCGTTGGGTGAAATTGATTAAATTCCATGTTGGCAACACGGCAACCGGCACGCCAGGCCATAGCGATACCATCACCGGAACTGACATCCGGATTGGATGTGTATTGATAAACTTTGGATGCACCACCAGTTGCCAGTGCTACAAACCGTGCTCTGACAGTCTCGACCTGTTCTTTGGTTCGGTTCCAGATGTAAGCACCTAATATCCGGTTTCCCGGAATGCCAAGCTTTCTGGTTGTGATCAGATCAACAGCGTTGAACCGTTCCATTAATTGAATATTCGGATGCTGTCTCACCCGATCAACTAGCGTGACTTCAACAGATTTGCCGGTGGAGTCGGCTGAATGGAAAATCCGTCGATGACTGTGTCCGCCTTCGCGTGTCAGATGATATGATGGTTCGCCATCCTCAGTAGTTCCTTCTTCTTTATCAAAAGGAACACCTTGCTGGATCAGCCAGTCGATCGACTCTTTTGCATTTTGAGCTGTGAATTCAACAATTGCTTTATCGCATAGACCGGCGCCTGCATTCAGCGTGTCATTTACGTGTGATTCGACGCTATCTGTTTTTTCAGCAACAGCAGCGATGCCTCCCTGGGCATAATAGGTAGCCCCTTCACTTAAGGGTCCTTTGCTCAATACCATCACTTTTGCATGATCTGCCAAGCGTAATGCTAAAGTGAGGCCTGCGGCACCACTGCCAATGATCAAAACATCGCAGGAGTATTCAACATTCTGTTTCATAAGTATCATTGGCCTTGATGAGTAAAGCTTTATACTAGCCCAACTGATGGTCAGGTACAGCCCGGATCACGTTTTTTTGCAGAGAACAGAACTTTTCTCCAAAAATATTGTCTGATTAAGTGTGCTACTTCGGGCCGATAGTGGAAATTTGGAGGAAATCGGCGTCGATATGAGCGATATAGAGATCGATCAACAGTTAGTTGAGCGAGTGCAACGTGGTGATAAACAGGCATTTAATCTGCTGGTAACCAAATACCAACGGAAGATAATGAATCTGGTGAGTCGTTATGTCAGTAATCCTGGTGATATCGCTGATGTGGTTCAGGAAGTGTTTATAAGTGCTTATCGTTTCTTGCCTTCATTCAGAAATGACAGTGCTTTTTATACATGGCTGTATCGTATTGCGGTTAATACGGCAAAGAATTATCTGGTCTCTAATGGCCGCCGTCCGCCGGGAATGGATGTCGATATCAGTGATGCAGAGCAATATGATTCAGGTGATGCATTACGTGATATAGCCAGTCCGGAACGCTTGCTGTCATCCGATCAGGTTCGCAAGACGGTAGTGGATGCATTGCAGTCATTACCTGAAGATTTACGTACGGTCATTACGCTACGGGAGATAGAGGGATTGAGCTACGAGGAGATCGCTGAAGTTATCGGATGTCCTGTCGGTACGGTTCGTTCCCGCATTTTCCGGGCTCGGGAAGTTATTGATAATCGTCTTAAGACCATACTGCAGGGAATAGATTAGGATTATCCTGCTTTGAAATGGAGTAACGGGTTAGTATGACAATATCAAAAGAACGCGTTTCAGCTCTGATGGATAATCAGTTGCAGTCTGAGCAGTCACTAAAAGCATTGTTGGATGATCCGTCTGCATCAGCGACGTGGGAGCGTTATCATTTGATTGGTGATGCCTTACGTGATGAATTACCAGAACAGCTTGATCTCTCTCTGTCACAGCGTGTTGCTGATGCCTTAGAGCAGGAGCCTGTGGTTTTAGCACCTAAACCTCGCCTCTCATTACTTTCTGCAGTAAAACCAAATGTAAAAAGATTTGTTCAGGTTGCCGGACAATATGGCATTGCAGCATCAGTTGCTGTTGCCGTTCTCGTCGGCATCCAGCAATATCAGCAAACAGATACCAGTATTAAGCAGGGACCTGTGCTTAATACCATTCCTGTCGGCGGTGGATCTGCAATGCCGGTTAGTGTGAATTATAATTCTGACCGGATTAACACGCCGCAACAGAAATCATCGGCCATGTCTGAACGGCAGTTACAGGAACAGCGTCAGCGAATAGCTCGTTTTATTCAGGATCATCAGTTACAACAACGTTTATCACCTGCTGAGCGGTAATTGAATTTTGATGCATCGTATTGTTTTAACTTTCTTTTTAATTGGCTCTTTCATAACTAAAGCCTCCGCGGAACCATCAGCAGAGGCTTTGTTATTTCAGATGCAGCGTGGTTATCATCACAACAATTTTGAATTGGTAATGGTGCATATACTACAAAACAACATTGAGCCGTTACGTCTGACGCATGGCTGGAATAACCGCACTGAAATATCGCATCTGCTGACATTGAGTGGCCGGCCAATAGAATATCTCGGAAAAAATAAGCAGGTAACATTCGCTGAGTCTGCACAGGTATCTTATACGTTGCAGGAATCGCAGTTACCGGGATTGTGGTTTTCTATGCTGAATTGCCCGCCGGAGACTCTGCTCAGGTATTACGAAGTAGTCAGCACAGGGAAAAGTCGCATTGCCGGTCAGGTAGCCCAACTGGTTCGTCTGACAGCCAAGGATGACAGCAAATACAGCTTTATCATATGGTTAGAACAGAAAACCGGCATTTTGTTGCGTCTGGATGTTAATGATGCACAGGGTAATCTGGTTGAGCAGTATCTGGGAATTGATTTTCGTTTGCTATCTGAAAACTCCACAAACATCAAAACGCTCGCCGCTATGAAAGTGCCTCCGGCTGCAAAGAATCACGATATTTATCGTGCTGAACCCGCATCGCATCAGTGGACTCTCGGCTGGGTACCTTCGGGGTTTGCCCCATTATCGTCTGATCAGCATAAACTGATCGGTAGTGACGAATTAGTGGACTACTTTATGCTTAGTGATGGATTGGTGGATGTCTCTGTCTATATTTCCCGTTCATCAGCAGAAACTAAGGGGCGGGAGAAAGAACAGATTGCGATGCATGGAGCCACATCCATTTTTAGTATTAACCGGGATGATGGCGTTACGTTGACTGTGGTAGGCGAACTGCCTTTGCTCAGTTTGCGGCGTATAGCAGAGACTATCCGGGCAAATAAGTAAGGGGATAAGTCAATGATCGAAGCTATTGCCACGGTTGTGGCCACTAGGACGGGTTATGTCAGTGTTGAATATCAACGCGCATCAGCCTGTGGTCACTGCCAGCATCAATCAAGCTGTGATATCAGTTCCGGAATGGATGACGGACAGGGGAATGGCGCTCATACTATTGATATTGCATGCCTACTGCCGCTGGAGATTGGACAGCAGGTCAGGGTTGGTATTCCGGAAAACGGACTGCTGAAAGGTGCCTTGCTGGTTTATATTTTGCCTCTGTTTTTTATCATGCTGGGAGCCGGTGTCGGACAGGCATTTTCTGTTGCCGGAGAAGAGTGGCCTGCCATAGCGGGTGCTGTTCTGGGGGGGTACGTAGGGTTCATGTTGATGCGTATCCGCTCTGCCAGATTAACCAATGCCGAATATAAACCGGTTATTCTCGGTGTCACTATTCCCGTCATCCAGAACCGTTGTAACTGAAATATTAATGATTGCCTTGTGCTCATTCAGAGCACGAGTGCAATCAGTCACTACTAATCATAGCTCTACCGCTACTAATCCAGTAAAATCCTGCTCAAATTATCGTTAATTACATGCCATCAGATAAATAAGACCTCATGAAGAATATTCGTAACTTCTCTATTATTGCCCATATTGACCATGGTAAATCCACACTGTCAGACCGCTTGATTCAGATGTGTGGTGGTCTCAGCGAACGAGAAATGCAGGCGCAGGTTCTGGATTCCATGGATCTTGAACGTGAACGTGGGATCACGATCAAGGCGCAGAGTGTTACGCTGGATTACAAAGCTAAAGATGGCGAAACCTATCAGCTTAATTTCATCGATACACCCGGCCATGTGGACTTTTCATATGAAGTGTCCCGTTCTCTGGCTGCCTGCGAAGGTGCATTGCTGGTTGTTGATGCTGGTCAGGGGGTTGAAGCCCAGACGTTGGCTAACTGCTATACCGCACTGGAAATGAATCTGGAAGTTGTTCCGGTTCTGAATAAGATCGATTTACCGCAGGCTGAACCAGAGCGTGTAGCGGAAGAGATTGAAGACATTGTTGGCATTGACGCCATGGATGCAGTGCGTTGCTCAGCTAAAACAGGCTTGGGTGTAGATGACGTACTGGAAGAAATCGTCAAAAGAATTCCTGCCCCGGAAGGTGATCCGGATGCACCGTTACAAGCATTAATTATCGATTCTTGGTTTGATGATTATCTGGGTGTTGTGTCACTGGTCCGGATTAAGAATGGTTCACTGAAAAAGAACGATAAAATCAAGGTCATGAGCACAGGTCAGACTTGGGGTGTTGATCGTCTGGGGATCTCAACGCCGAAACAGAAAGATACCCTGGCCTTAAATTGCGGCGAGGTAGGTTGGGTTGTCTGTGGTATCAAAGATATCCATGGTGCACCTGTTGGCGATACGCTGACTCTTGCCAAGAATGGTGCTGAATCTGCATTGCCGGGTTTCAAAAAGGTGAAACCACAGGTTTATGCTGGTTTGTTCCCGATTTCATCCGATGATTATGAAGCGTTCCGTGATGCACTGGAAAAGTTGTCGCTGAATGATGCGTCACTGTTTTATGAGCCAGAAAACTCAACCGCATTAGGTTTTGGTTTCCGTTGTGGTTTCCTGGGCATGTTGCACATGGAAATCATTCAGGAGCGTCTGGAACGAGAGTATGATCTGGATCTGATCACTACTGCGCCAACGGTAGTGTATGAAATCGTCCAGACAGATAACACGATCATTCATATTGATAGTCCGTCTAATTTGCCTGCTATCAATAATATTCAGGAATTACGTGAGCCAATTGCTGAATGTAATATTCTGGTACCTCAGGAGTATCTGGGGAATGTTATTACACTGTGTATAGAAAAACGCGGTGTACAAACCAATATGGTTTATCACGGTAATCAGGTTGCGTTGACCTATGAAATTCCGATGGCGGAAGTTGTGCTCGATTTCTTTGACCGACTGAAATCGACCAGCCGCGGTTATGCTTCGCTGGATTATGGCTTCAAACGCTTTGATGCTGCGGATATGGTTCGTCTGGATATTATGATCAACGGTGAACGGGTCGATGCGCTGGCTATTATCACACACAAAGATAATGCACCATTCCGCGGTCGTCAGTTGGTTGAAAAAATGCGGGAACTGATTCCACGGCAGATGTTTGATATTGCTATTCAGGCTGCAATTGGAAATCATATTATTGCACGTAGTACCGTAAAAGCGATGCGTAAAGACGTATTGGCTAAATGTTATGGTGGTGACGTCAGCCGTAAGAAAAAACTGCTGAATAAGCAGAAAGAGGGTAAAAAGAGAATGAAATCTGTAGGTCGGGTTGACGTGCCACAAGAAGCATTCCTCGCAATCCTGCATGTTGGAAAGGATAATTAATTAATGGCTAACACTTTTGCATTGATTCTGGTCGCTGTCACTGTGGTGACAGGACTTGTCTGGTTATTAGATCATTGGGTGCTTGTTCGTTTCAGAGCCGCAAAAGCTCGGCAGGCACAGGAATCTGCACATGCTCCGTTGACTGCAGAGGTTATTGAAAAACTAATGACTGAACCGGTCTGGGTGGAACAGTGCAAAGGCATCTTTCCGGTCATCGCAGCAGTATTGATTTTACGTTCATTTTTATATGAACCATTCCAGATCCCATCCGGCTCAATGATGCCAACATTACTTGATGGTGATTTTATTCTGGTAAATAAATATGTTTATGGCCTGAAAGAACCCGTAACTAACCGGACTCTGATTGAAACCGGTCATCCACAGCGTGGAGATGTTGTAGTATTCAAATATCCGGAAAATCCGGGCATTGATTACATCAAGCGCATCATCGGATTACCTGGCGATAAAATTATTTTCCGTAATAAAGAGCTTTATCTGCAACCGGCTTGCAAGGACAGTAAAATTTGTCCTCAGTTGAAAAAAATTGATACTGAGTTTGTTGAAAGCGGTATGTTCACACAGTTGGGAATGCCTCTGGAACATTACTCCGAGAAACTAACTACAGCTAAAAGCCATGACATTTTGATAAATAGCCTTATACCGGATCGCGCAGGTCAGTATTACCAGCAATCCGGTCAGCCAGCAGGCGAGTGGGTTGTGCCTGAAGGGCACTATTTTGCGATGGGGGATAACCGCGATAACAGTCTGGATAGTCGTTTCTGGGGATTTGTACCGGAACGCAATCTGGTCGGGAAGGCGGTTGCTATCTGGATGAGTTTTGAATTCGACCGACCGGAGGGCAGTTCTGTGCCTGGGTGGATTCCGACCGGTGTTCGTTTTAATCGTATAGGCAGTATTCAGTGAATGATAAATTATCACGCTTAGAGCAAAAGCTAGGCTATCCGTTTCAGAACAAAGATTTATTAGTTCGGGCTATCACTCATCGCAGCGCCGGCTCCCGTCATAATGAGCGTCTGGAGTTTTTAGGTGATTCGATCTTAAGTCTGGTTATCGCCGAAGTACTCTATCACCGTTTCCCGAATGTAAGCGAAGGGGATATGAGCCGGATGCGGGCGACGTTAGTCCGTGAAAAAACACTGGCTGAACTGGCCCGTGAATTTGCGCTGGGGGATTATCTGATCCTCGGGCCGGGAGAACTGAAAAGCGGTGGCTATCGCCGGGAATCAATACTGGCTGACACCGTTGAAGCTTTGATCGGCGCTATCTATCTCGATAGTAATCTGGATGGGATCAGAACATTAATGCTGAATTGGTACAACGAACGGCTGGATTCAATCCGTCCGGGTGTTGAGCAAAAAGATCCGAAAACCCGTCTGCAGGAGTTTTTGCAGGGGCGTCGCCGTCCGTTACCTACTTATGCGGTAACCGATGTTAAAGGGGAAGCTCATAACCAGCAGTTTACTGTTGAATGTGCGATCGATGATATTGAGGCTGCGTTCGTTGGTGTTGGTTCCAGCCGCAGAAAGGCTGAGCAGGCCGCTGCTGAAAAAGCTCTGGAGCAATTAACATGACTGAAGAAAAAACCTATTGCGGTTTTGTCGCAATTGTAGGCCGGCCAAATGTTGGTAAATCGACCTTACTAAACAAGTTACTGGGACAGAAGGTCAGTATTACTTCCCGTAAACCACAAACTACACGTCATCGTATTCTGGGTATTGATACTCAGGGTGCTTATCAGACCATATTTGTTGATACCCCAGGTCTTCATATTGAAGAAAAACGGGCGATCAACCGTCTGATGAATCGTGCTGCCACAAGCTCTCTGGGTGATGTGGAAATGGTTGTGTTTGTTGTCGATGGTACTCACTGGACTGATGATGATGAGATGGTGCTGAATAAACTGCGCCATATGCATTGCCCGGTCGTGTTAGCTGTCAATAAAGTTGATGTAATCAAAGACAAAGAGATCCTGTTACCACATCTGCAAATGCTGGCACAGAAAGGTAATTTTGCGGAGATCCTGCCGATTTCTGCAGAAAAAGGTACCAACGTCGATAAAATCCGTGAAATGGCTAAGCGGTTGTTACCTGAAGGGGAACACTATTTTCCGGAAGATTACATCACGGATCGCAGTTCCCGTTTCATGGCATCAGAGATTATCCGTGAAAAACTGATGCGTTTTACCGGAGAAGAATTACCTTACTCTGTTACTGTTGAAATCGAGCGTTTCAAAGTAGAAGAGGATGGATTATTCCATATCAATGCCCTGATCCTGGTTGAGCGCGAAGGTCAGAAAAAAATGGTGATCGGTAACAAGGGTGAAAAACTCAAGGTTATCGGCACCGAAGCGCGTCTGGATATGGAACGTCTGTTTGGTCAACGCGTTTTCCTGGAATTGTGGGTTAAGGTTAAATCCGGTTGGGCTGATGATGAACGAGCCTTACGTAGCTTAGGCTATGGTGATGACTGAGCCGGATCTATCGCCGGCTTTTGTCTTACATACCCGCCCGTACCGGGAAACCAGCCAGCTGGTGGATCTGTTTGTCGCTTCAATGGGCAAGGTATCCGTAGTTGCGAAAGGTTCCCGTTCACCCCGTTCTTCTGTAAAAGGGCTGCTTCAGCCCTTTTTGCCACTCCATATCCACTATGGCGGAAAAAGCAGTCTGAAAACCTTGCTGCAGCTTGAGGCACGAAGCCCACAGGTTGCATTGCAGGGAGAACGATTATTCAGTGCTTTATATCTGAACGAACTGCTCTATTATTTGCTGGAACCTGATACCGAATATCCCGGGTTATTCAGCAGCTATTTTCAGACATTGTTGGCATTAGCTGATCAGCAACAGCTCGTTTCTCCACTCTTACGGCAATTTGAATTATTATTGCTGCAGCAATTAGGTTATGGCGCAGACTTTTGTTATGCCGCTGATAGCGGTTTACCGATAGACCCTGCCTGTTTTTATCGCTATGAGCCAGAAGCTGGATTTATCACTACAGCGTTGCGTGATAACACCTTTTTTTCTGGTCGGGAAATCACCGGGATAGCAGAGCAGGCCTTTTCTGATGAGTGTATTTTAGCTGCGGCCCGTCGTTTCAGTCGTCAGGCGTTTGCCGCATTATTGGGTAACCGTCCCCTGAAAAGCAGGGAGCTTTATTCTGCATTTATAGCAAGGAGATCAGAGTGAGCAAGATTTTATTGGGTGTGAACATTGATCACGTGGCTACGCTGCGTAACGCCCGTGGTACCGCATATCCGGATCCTGTGTTTGCAGCTGCATTGGCTGAACAGGCTGGGGCAGAAGGGATCACCGTGCATTTGCGTGAAGATCGTCGTCATATCACTGACCGTGATGTTGAAATTCTGCGTCAGACTATTAAAACGCGCATGAATCTGGAAATGGCAGTAACTGAAGAGATGCTGTCTATTGCCTGTCGGATCAAACCTCAGTTTGTTTGTCTGGTGCCGGAAAAACGCCAGGAAGTGACGACGGAAGGCGGTCTGGATGTCGCTTCACAGGTTGAGCGGATCCGCGATGCGGTGACTCGTCTTGCAGCGGTTAGCACTAAAGTATCCCTGTTTATCGATGCTGATCATGCACAAATTGATGCTGCAGTCGCAAGTGGTGCGCCTTATATAGAGATCCATACCGGTCGTTATGCTGATGCTGAGACTGAAGAAGAACAACAGCAAGAACTGGTTCGTATTGCTGAAGCAGCTGCTTATGCATCTGAAAAAGGTTTGAAGGTGAATGCCGGGCATGGCTTGCATTATCAGAATGTGCAGGCGATTGCTGCTATTCCTGAGATGATTGAACTCAATATTGGTCACGCTATTATTGGACGGGCTGTATTCAGTGGTCTGCCTGAAGCTGTAGCAGAAATGAAGCGTCTGATGCTGGAAGCGCGTCAGTAAGCGCAATAAGAACAAAAAAGGTAGTCACTATGACTACCTTTTTTATTTAACAACCTGATTATAAACAATATCAGGCAACAGCTTTTATCTCTGCGGCTTCCTGGCTGTCAACCACCAGAATGCTGGCTTTACGGAAGAAGTTAAATTCGGTAGCAGAAGCCCAGGTATAGGCACCCATCATCTTACCAACAATAACATCACCTACATTTAATTCCGGCAGATCGATATCATCGGCCAGGACATCAATGCTGTCACAGGTCGGACCGGCCAGTACGGCTGGTTTCGCTTCACCAGTGGCATAAGGTGCTGATTTCGGGTAATTGATATGGTCAAACAGCTGACCGCTGTAGCTGCCATACAAACCATCATCCAGATAATACCAGGTACGCTCAAAACGCTCTGCTTTACCCATTACGCTGGCTACAGAAGTCATGCAAGGGGCACTGATGAAACGGCCAGGCTCTGCCAACAGGCGAATACCTTTCGGTGTATGACTTAATGCTTCACGAATCGGCGCACAGAATTCATAGATATTGAAATCTGCACCATCTGCGCCGTAATTGACCGGGAAGCCACCACCGATATCCAGCACCTGAAGATTGATATCTTCTGCTGCTGCATCTCGCAGGATCTGATTACAGGACGTGATAGCCTCTACATGACGTTTGGCATTCGGTACCTGTGAACCAACATGGAAGGACAGGCCAATCACGTTCAGGCCCATTGCCTTGGCTTTACGCAGCAATGGCAAGGCAGCTTCAGGTGTGCAGCCAAATTTCTTGGACAGGTCTACTTTAGTTTCCGGGTTAGGGAAGCTGACGCGCAGCAACAGTTCGGTCTTATCCTGATAAGGCAGGAACTTGTCCAGTTCGACCGGGTTATCGAATACGAAAACTTTACAGCCGTATTCGAGCGCATAACGGATATCACCGTCACGCTTGATCGGGTGAGTATGAATACAATCGTCCGGGTTGATCTGATTTTCTAACATCACATCAACTTCGCCGTTCGTAGCTAAATCAAAACCACAGCCTTCAGCTTTCAAAGTTGCAACAACAGCTGAATGAGGTAATGGCTTTAATGCATAGTGCAGACGAACGCCTGGCAGGGCTTGTGTTAAAGCGCGGTACTGTTTGCGGACAGCGGCCTGATCCAGAACCAGCAAGGGTGAACCATAGGTCGCGACCAGTTCGCGGTAATCCAGTTCAGCAGGGACGATTTCGTTGTTCATTGTATGTTTACACCTCACAAAAGGGCCACGGCCCTGTCACCAGTGATACGCTCTGTCCGATCAGGCAGAACGCGATGCTTTATAAAAAATCCGGCGCATTATCGGGCTTTTGTGTGACAGTGCAATAGCTATTATTGCACTATTTTCAATGTGGCCTCCATGACGGGGTATTTATCAGCATTAACAACGGGTATATGTGTGGTTTTTTGGTAAAAAAATCTAACAAGATAGCCTTTTTTTGGATTTTTGCTTGTTGAAGTGTCGGTTTTTGGCGGGAAATAAAGAATATTCTGAAAAATCCCTATGGATAAATTTTTTTTCTCATAAAGATAAAAAGCATGGAGATCTGAAATGTTGCCATTCAAAAGCAGGGTGTTGAATGACAACATTTTGTGTTCGTTTAACCCTCTGAATTATGCGACTTTATTGTCCAGTTTGCCTGTGGTGTCAGCGCCAGCAGCGAACATAATTCCGGTACTAATTTTTCCAGTTGTTGTTCAAATTGCCATGGTGGATTAAAAATCGCCATTCCCGAGCCGTGCATGCCCCAGGTGGGGGATTGGGCCTGGACACTGAGTTCAGCTGTCAGCATCGGAATTCCCAGCTTCTGACATTCCCGGAGCATATGCTGACTGCGATCGGCTTCTTCGCCCAGCAATGGATACCAGACCGCATATATACCGACTGGCCAGCGGCGCCAGGCTTTTGCCAGTGTCTTAACGACCCGATCATAATCTTCCTTCAGCTCATACGGCGGATCGATCAGAGCCAGCCCACGACGTGGTGTTGGCGGGGTGAGAGCGGCCAGCCCTTCAAAACCATCGCGGTGATGTAATGCAACGCGTGGATCCCGGTACATATGCTGGCGCAGGATATCAATCTCATTATTATGCAGCTCCATCAGAATCAGGCGATCCTGTTCTCTTAACAGCGATCTCGCGATTTCAGGTGAACCGGGATAATAATGCAGGGTATCGTCATTATTGAGTGCCGCCACACAGTCGATATAACTTTTCAGTGCGGGCCACTGATCCCGCTGCGGCCAAAGACGTGCGATACCATCCAGATATTCTGCTTTCTTATTAGCCCACTCACCGGTGAGATCATAACAGCCACCACCAGAGTGGGTATCCAGATAGCAAAATGGTTTATCTTTTTGTTTCAGCTGGTCAATCAGCAGACTGAGTACAGCATGTTTTAATATGTCGGCATGGTTGCCGGCATGAAACGCGTGGCGATAGCTAAGCATGCATTAATCCTGAGTTGCCATGTCGCTGGCAAATTGTTGTTCCATCTGTTCCAGCTGTTCGGAAATGTCCATCCATTCCAGCTCGGTTTGTTCGAGTTCGTTTTTCAGTGGGCCTTGTTGCGCCAGTAAATTAGTTAATTTTGATTTTGCATCGTCCTGATAGATTGCCGGATCAGCGAGTGCCTGCTCTATTTCACCAAGTTTGAGCTGTAACTTGCCCATATGCTGCTCATGCTTTTCCAGTTTCTGGCGCAAGGGACGAGTTTGTTGCCGGAAATCAGCTTCCCGCCGTTTCTGATCTTTACGTGCCGCCGCGCTTTGTGGTGCGGCAGGGGTATTGCTGGTATCCGCTTTGGTATCGTTGGCTGCTTTATCCTGTTCGGTTAACCATTTGTGATAGTCATCCAGATCGCCATCAAAAGCTTCCAGGCGTTGGTTGTGAACCAGATAAAACTCATCAGTTGTGGTACGTAGCAGGTGACGATCATGCGATACGATGACCATTGCACCTTCAAAGCCTTGCAGCGCCAGCGTTAAAGCTTCACGCATTTCCAGATCCAGATGGTTGGTCGGTTCATCCAGCAGCAAGAGATTAGGTTTCTGCCAGACCAGCAGTGCTAACACCAGCCGCGCTTTTTCTCCCCCGGAGAAGGTATCGACAACCTCCAGCGCTTTATCACCATGGAACCCGAAACCACCTAAAAAGTTACGCAGTTCCTGTTCCGGGCGGTTTCCGGCAATCCGGGTCAGATGCTGTAACGGTGTGTCGCCCTGTTGCAGCGATTCCAGCTGATGTTGTGCAAAATAGCCGATTTTAACGCCTTTACTGGGCTCCATTTTTCCGGATAGCGGTGTCAGTTCGCCGGCCAGTAATTTGATAAATGTCGATTTACCTGCACCGTTTCGGCCCAGCAAACCAATGCGTGAACCGGGAACCAGATTCAGTTTTATCTTCTCCAGAATCAGTTTGTCACCATAACCGGCACTTAAGTTTTCCATACTGATCAGCGGTGTTGGTAATGCATCCGGTTCACGGAACTGAAACTGGAACTGGGAATCGACATGTGCCGGCAGGATCAGTTCCATCCGTTCCATTGCTTTAAGACGGCTTTGAGCCTGACGGGCTTTAGTGGCTTTATAGCGGAAGCGGTCGACATAATCCTGCATCTTGCTCAGCGCTTGCTGCTGTTTCTCATACATCGATTGCTGTTGTGCCAGCGCAGATGCACGCTGGATTTCGAAGTCGGAATAGCCGCCGGTATATTCGTTCAGCTTGTCATTTTCGATATGAATGATGCGGTTAATAACACGATCCAGAAAATCGCGATCATGCGAGATCAATATCAGGGTACCACGGTATGAGCGTAACCAGCTTTCCAGCCAGATGACCGCGTCTAAGTCCAGGTGGTTGGTTGGTTCATCAAGTAATAGCAGATCGGAACGGCAGATCAGTGCTTGAGCCAGGTTAAGACGCATGCGCCAGCCCCCGGAGAAGGCAGAGACAGGTTGCTGATGCTGTTCACTGCTGAAGCCCAGACCATGTAATAGCTCACCGGCACGGGAACGCACGGTGTAAGCTCCGGCCGCATCCAGCCGGCCATGTAATTCGGCGATCCGGATCCCATCGCCCTGTTGTTCTGCCTGTTGCAGTTGAAGCTCAAGATTGCGGAACTCTTTGTCACCGTCAATGACATAATCCAGTGCAGAACAACCGAGCGCAGGCGTCTCCTGAGCAACAGTAGCAATTTGCCATTGTGCAGGCACAGAGACTGAGCCGGCATCGACAGCCAGTTCACCTTTCAATAAAGCAAAGAAACTGGATTTTCCGCAGCCGTTTTTTCCAACCAGTCCTACTTTCTGACCCGGATGAATGGTAGCGGTAGCTTCTTCTAATAAAGGCTTATTGCCTCGTAGTAGCGTGATTTGAGAAACGATGATCATGGCGGGAATAATTCTGCGGCAAACAAAAGCGCATTATACGGGGAAAAGCCTTATCCGGCAGCTGTTGAATGATTAGCTGAAGATTGTGTTTCAGCCGATTTTTCCGGTATGCTGGTGAGGCTAGTTGTCATTTAACCGGGATGCATGATGAAGATTACTCATTTGAGCGTAGTAACGCTGGATTACACCGTGTCTGACGATGCGGGTGAAGTGCTGGATACAACAGAAGGGCGTGAACCGCTTGTTTATCTGCATGGTAGTGGTTTTTTGGTTCCAGGTCTGGAAAATGCCTTATATGACCGTGAAGAAGGCGACAGTTTTGAACTGGCTGTTCCGGCCATGGATGCATACGGCGAATATGAAGAATCTCTGGTGCAGGAAGTACCCGGCGAACTGTTTGATGGCATGGAAGTCGCTGAAGGTGATACGTTCGTGGCAGATACCGATGACGGCCATCGCCCGGTAACTATCGTTGAAGTATCAGAAGACTTCGTCAAAGTAGATGCCAACCATCCGCTGGCAGGTATGGATCTGCATTTCAAGGTTAATGTACGTGGTGTTCGCGCTGCGACAGCTGAAGAAATTGCGCATGGTCATGTACATGGCGGAGAAGGCCATCATCACCATGGTCATGGTGAAGGTTGCTGCGGTGGTCATGGTCATTCAGACGATGAAGGTTGTTGCGGTGGTCATGGTCACAGTCATGATGATGATCATGAATGTTGTGGCGGTAAGGGTCACGCACATGCGGCGGAAGCTGATGAGCCGCACGAATGTTGCGGTGGCCATGGCGGCTGCAAACACTAATAAAAAATCCCGCCGATGTGCGGGATTTTTTATGAATGCAGTAAAACTGATCTGATTATTATTTCTTACGATTCGGGCAGTTTTCTTTGGTGCACTGGCCATACAGATATAAGCTGTGATGAGTCAGTTTCATGCCATGTTGTGCAGCGATCTCTTTCTGGCGTTGTTCAATCACTTCATCCGAAAACTCAACGACACTACCGCAATCCAGGCATACCAGATGATCATGATGGTGTTGCTGTGCCAGTTCAAAAACTGATTTGCCACCTTCAAAATGATGACGGGTTACAATGCCTGCATCATCAAACTGGTTCAGAACGCGGTAAACGGTGGCTAACCCAATTTCTTCACCATTGTCCAGCAGCAGTTTATAAAGGTCTTCCGCACTGATGTGCTGACATTCAGGCTGGCGCAGATACTCTAAAATCTTGACTCGTGGCGAGGTGATTTTTAGTCCTGCATCTTTCAATTGCTGATTATGGTCTGTCATAGCTCTCTGTTTTCTTGGGGCAGTTTGAGGCTGCAGCGAGTAGGGCTTACCCATTATATGGCGCAAAACCAATAAAAAGAAATGAGTTACGCGGATGATTCTTGTTTCTGCATAAAATAAAGCCTGTGGAGTTCACAGGCTTTATCGTAGCTGAACAGTGGTTATACCAGTTCAGATAAACACATTTCTTCGCGTAATTGCTGGCACCAGGCGGCAACACGTTCTGCGGTCAGTTCTGGCTGACGATCTTCGTCGATACCCAGGCCAACAAAATGTTTATCATCTACCAAGGCTTTCGATGCTTCGAACTGATAGCCTTCAGTTGACCAGTAGCCAACAATCGTCGCGCCTTTCGCCTGTACCAGATCACGCAGGGTACCCATAGCATCCAGGAAGTATTCAGCATAATCTTCCTGATCACCACATCCGAAGATGGCAACCAGTTTACTGCTGAAATCGACTTTTTCCAGTTCCGGATAAAAGTCATCCCAGTCAGCCTGTGATTCACCGTAGTACCAGGTTGGAATCCCCAAGATCAGCAAATCATATTTATCAAAGTCAGAGTGAGTGCTCTGAGCGACATCCAGTACGTCAACCAGATCACTGCCCAGTTCTTTCTGGATCATGCCAGCGACTGCTTCTGTATTGCCGGTATCACTACCAAAGAACAGACCTATCAGTGCCATAAGATGAGTTATCCTTGTTCGTCGGAATTCAAAAAAGCTGTTTATTATTTTAGCTGGACGGAGCGCTGAGCGCTAACGTATTCCCGGACTAACTCCTGAATGAGTTCCGACCGGCTGATACTGCGGGCATCTGCCAGCTGATTGAGATCATCCAATAACGTGGCTTCGAGTTTAAGTTCAACCCGGTGAAGCCCTTTTTCCTTATCCCGTTTCAGCTGATTGCGTTTGTTGATTTTCAACTGCAAATCGCGGGAATGCGGATTGGTTTTTGGGCGCCCTGGACGCTTTTCGTCAGCAAACAGATCCAGGGTTGTGCGATCCGATTGATGTTTTGCCATATATAAAAATTACTGCCAGACAAAGTTCAGGTGCGAGCATTCTCAATAGGGGGCGCACTATACCACAATGTGGAAGAAATCATAACGCAGGATAGCGGGCTATCCGGTTAGTTTATCTGTTGCAGAAAGCGCTCAACAATACCATTAAACAGCGCTGGTTTTTCTGCATGCAGCCAGTGACCGCATTCGGGGATAACCCGTGCGCTGGCCTGTGGAAAATGGCCGGTTATCGCTGTCTGATGCCTGGTCTGCAGGTAGTCTGATGCACCACCTTTAATAAATAATACCTGCCCCTGATACTGCTGATCTGGTGTATATGGCCAGCCCATGATGTCGGCATAATGCTGTTCCAGAGCACGGAGATTAAACTGCCAGTGCGTGGATTTCTCGTTACTGAACGATTTTAACAAAAACTGGCGTACAGCAGGTTCAGACAGATACTCACTCATCAGATGATCTGCCTCTTTACGTGATGACAGATGAGGTGTTGCTGCGACGGCCTGCAATGCTTTAAAAACAGCTGAATGCCGGTTTTCCTGATAGTTAACAGGCGCTATATCTGCAACTACGAGTGAGGCTACGCGGGCGGGGGCCTGTAAGGCGACTGCCATCGCCACTTTTCCACCCATAGAGTGTCCGAGCAGATGTACCTTCGGTAATTGCAGTTGGTCCAGCAGCGCCAGAATATCAAGGCTCATGACATGATAGTTCATATCGTGATGCCATTCAGATAACCCGTGATTACGCAAATCAACCGGAATAACCGGATATCGGGACATCAGGTGTTGCTTCAGTAAACCCAGATTATCCTGTTTGCCGAATAAACCATGGAGCAGGACAACAGGTACTGCCCCGGCAGATGCAGAAGGGGTTATCTGGTAATTCAGCTTCACATTTTATCCTTAATAAAATCCTGTAACTTTATATTAACAAATTCCCGTCAAAATCGTGAGTCATCTTATTCAAAGACAGTTAAAGATAGATTTATTCTCTTGGTTAACGAAATCAGTTGATTGGCGTAATCTGCTATCAAAATGAGGGATGAGTCACGTGCGGAGATGCTCCCGGGTGTGCTGAGACTGAAATTATGCGAGGGTAATAGCTCGGGGTTCAGTAAACACCGTGCACAGGGTTAGGTTTGCCGCGGTGGCTTATGTATAATCCGGCTGTTGTCTATATTCAAAGTGTCGGAACCAGAAAAGAATGAAAACCATTGAGGTTGATGATCAGATCTACCGTTACATAGCCAGCCGTACCTTGCATATTGGCGAGAGTGCTTCTGATATTTTAAGACGCCTGCTTGCTTTACCGCTGGATACGGAACCGACGGTAGCGCCGGGTCATGAAGCAAATGCGGAACAAGCAAATGAGGTTTCCGCAGATGTTCTGACTATGCTGCTCAACAATGCGCAATTGGCGAAAGAAGAGAGTGCTATTGCACGCTTTATGCTGATTCTTTCCGCATTGTATCGTTCTCAACCTGATGCTTTCAGACATGCTGCCGACATCAAAGGACGTAAACGCATCTATTTTGCCGAAGATCCACAAGCCTTGTTAGATAACGGTAAAACGACCAAACCTAAACCTGTCCCTGAGACCCCGTACTGGGTTATAACCAACACTAATACTGGCCGTAAGCGCTTGATTATTGAGCAGTTAATGCAGGCCATGGGCTACTCTGCTGATTTAATAGCAGAGGTTTGTAACAAGGTATAAAAGAACAGGAAGTCGTATATGGCACAACATCCACATGCAGGTAAACCAGCTCGCGTTGAAGATTTAACCAATATTCCACGTCTGGTTGCTGCTTATTATCTGAATAAACCTGATATGTCATTGCCTGATCAACGCGTGGCATTTGGTACCTCTGGTCATCGTGGCAGTTCACTGAATAGTGCTTTTACTGAATCTCACATTCAGGCAGTAAGCCAGGCACTGGCCGAGTATCGTCAGAACAAAGGCATTACCGGCCCGCTGTTCATCGGTATGGATACGCATGCGTTGTCAGAAGCCGCATTGGCAAGTGCAGTACAGGTTCTGGCAGCAAACGGTGTTAAGGTGCGCATTCAGCAAGGGCTGGGATATACACCAACGCCTGTGGTTTCTCACGCTATTCTGACTTATAACCGTGCAGGTCATGCTGATCAGGCTGATGGTGTTGTGATCACGCCGTCACATAACCCGCCACAAGATGGTGGTTTCAAATACAATCCTCCGCATGGTGGTCCGGCTGAAGGTGATATCACCAAATGGGTGGAAGATCGTGCGAATCAGATCCTGGAAAATGGTTCTGTTGATGTCAAAGTGATGCCATATGCTGCGGCTATTGCTTCTGAATTCGTGGAAGAATACGACTACGTTACCCCGTATGTGAATGATCTGGGTAACGTGCTGGATATGGATGCTATCCGTAAAGCGGGTCTCAAAATTGGTGTGGATCCATTAGGTGGTGCAGGTGTTGCCTACTGGGATGTCATTGCCAAGACTTATGATCTGAATATCGAAGTAGTTAACTACCGTGTAGATCCGACTTTCTCTTTCATGACATTGGACCGTGACGGCAAAATCCGCATGGATTGCTCCAGCCCATGGGCAATGGCCAGCCTGATTGGTCTGAAAGACAAGTTTGATATCGCTTTAGGTAACGATCCGGATTATGACCGTCATGGTATCGTCACCAAATCCGGCCTGATGAATCCGAACCATTATCTGGCTGTTGCGATCCAGTATCTGTTTACGCATCGTCCGAATTGGCCAAAACAGGCTGCGGTAGGTAAAACGCTGGTTTCTTCTTCTATTATCGATCGTGTGGCAGGCAAAATTGGCCGCAACCTGAAAGAAGTGCCGGTTGGTTTTAAATGGTTTGTGGATGGCCTGTTTGACGGTAGTTTCGGTTTTGGTGGTGAAGAGAGTGCTGGTGCTTCCTTCCTGCGTAAAGACGGTACTGTCTGGACAACAGATAAAGATGGTTTCATTCTGGCGCTACTGGCCGCTGAAATTATTGCTGTCACCGGTAAAGATCCGCAGCAGTTGTATGATGCGTTGACCGAAGAATTTGGTGCGCCGGTTTATCGCCGTATTGATGCTCCGGCCAATACTGCCCAGAAAGCGGTGCTGTCGAAACTGAGCCCTGAGCTGGTTGAAGCAACTATGCTGGCAGGTGAACCTATTCTGGCCAAACTGACCAACGCGCCAGGTAACAATGCCGCAATCGGTGGTCTGAAAGTGGTTACTGAGAACGGCTGGTTTGCTGCTCGTCCGAGCGGTACAGAGTCTATCTACAAAATCTACATGGAAAGTTTCAAAGGTGAAGCACACCTGGATACTATCCAGAAAGAAGCTCAGCAGATCGTGTCTGCTGCTCTGGCCAAAGCTGGCGTGTGAGACATTCTTTCTAAGAAAAAGCCCTGAGATTTCAGGGCTTTTTACTATCTGTGCCATATGAAAATCAACGGCGGTATTCGTGACCGTGATTCTGGATAAGTCGTTTGGTCACATCATGCTGCGGATTGGAAAATACTTCACTGGTTAACCCGCTTTCAACTATTTCGCCCTGATGCATGATCAGCACTTTATCACTGATATGACGTACCAGCCCCAGATCGTTCGCTACCACTACATAGGACAACCCTAAGCGTTCCTGCAATTTAAGCAGCAGATTGACTATCTGCGAGCGCATGGAGACATCCAGCATGGAAAACGCTTCGTCAGCCACAATGATTCTCGGATCAAGGATCAGTGCACGGGCGAAAGCTACACGCTGTTTTTGTCCTAAAGAGATCATCTGAGGGTAAAAAAGAGCATGTTCAGGCAGCATGCCGACCATGCGCAAGGTTTCAATGACGGTATTCGCACGTTCTTCTTCACTCAGATCCGTATTCAGGCGTAGCGGTGCTTCCAGAATGCGTCCGACACGCAGTTGCGGATTCAGAGAAGAGTTAGGATCCTGAAAGATCATCCGGATCAGTTTGCAGCGTTTTTGCGTATCTTCAAACGCGATGACTTCACCGTTTACTTCAATTTCGCCCGATGTAGGCGGAACCACACCAGCCAGTATTTTAGCTAATGTACTTTTACCTGATCCGGTTTCACCAACAAGTGCCAGTGTTTCACCCGGTTCCAGCGTAAAAGAGATATCTTTCAGTACCTGAACCTGTTTTCTGCGGAATAAGCCAACACGGTTAAAAAAGGTTTTGTTAATACCGCTGACTCTTAGTAATGGTGCGGAGTTCATCGGGTGGATTCCTCCATATTCAGCGGGAAATGGCAGTAAAACTGATGGCCTTTACTTTGTGTTACTCCCGGCATCCGGACACACATTTTCTGAGCGTAAGGGCAGCGGGGACCGAGACGGCAACCAATAGGCAAATGCTGTAACGGAGGAATAGAACCGGGGAGTGTCACCAGCAGGGATTTGTGTGGCAGATCCTCTGTGAAATCCGGTAATGCGTTCAGCAGTGCATTGGTATAAGGATGATGCGGGTTCTTCAGGATAGATTCACGGGTACCCGTCTCGACCATCTGCCCGCAATACATCACACTGATAGTATCAGCCAGGTTAGCAATCGCGGTCAGATCATTACTGATCAGCAGAATAGTGGTGTGGTTGACCACGTTCATTTTATCCAGCAAACGCAGGATCTGCGCCTGCGTCGTTGCTTCCATCGCACTGATTGGTTCATCGGCAATCAGCAGGCGGGGTTTAACAGCAATCGCCATGGCAATCATGACTTTCTGGCAGATACCATCGGAGAGCTCCAGTGGATATGCATTCATTACCCGATCATGATCTTTGACACCTACGCGGTGGAGCAGTGCTTTTGCCTGTTTTTTACGCCAGAAGGGACGCTGCCACCATTTTCCTTCGAAAACCCTGTCAGGGATCACTTCCATTAACTGAGTACCAACCGGAATTGACGGGTCCAGACAGGAGACAGGCTCCTGAAAAATCATGGCGATATTTTCAGATAAAAACCGACGGCGCTGGCGAGGGCTCAGCTCCAGCAGATTGACATCACAGATCCGCAGACGATCAGCGGAAACATACCAGTTATCTTTGGTGATACCGACCAGAGCTTTAGCGACCAGACTTTTTCCTGAACCTGATTCACCGACTAAACCCCGGACTTCGCCTTCGTTAATGGTCAGGCTTATCTTATCGACGACTTTAACCCGCCCCTGCGAGGTACCGATCTCAATCGTCAGATTACGGATATCCAGTAATGGCATTATTCCAGTCCTTGTTGCAGTGCTTTACGCAGGCCTTCACCCACCAGATTGGTTGCTACCACACTCAGCATGATGGCAAGCCCGGGTAAGGCGACATTCCAGGGTGAGATATAGGCGAGATCCAGACTATCAGCCAGCATGGTGCCCCACTCTGGCAGCGGGGATTGTGCGCCGATGCCGAGAAAACAAACGGCACTGATATCCAGTATGGCAACGGAGAGACCGCGCGTGGTCTGCGTAACCAGAACATCCAGAATGTTCGGTAAAATTGCCAGCCGCAAAATGCGCCATTGAGTGGAGCCATCGAGTCTTACGGCAATGATGTATTCTTTGCTGGCTATTTCGCGCACCGCGTTAAAAGAGGCGCGGATAAACTGCGGGATCAAAGCCAGCGTGATCGCCAGCAGGGCATTTTCCAGACTGGCTCCCATAAACGAGACCAGTACGATCGCCAGCAAAAGAGAGGGGATAGAGAGTAGTACATCCAGCATGTGATACATAATACTGGAGGCCAGGCCATGCTGCATCGCGGCAACAATACCGATACCTGAGCCAAACAACATTGCCAGTATGCAGGCAGTTAATGCACTGCCGAATGTCAGTTGTGCACCGTATAAGAGCCGGGATAAGACATCCCGTCCCAGGTCATCTGTGCCGAGGAAATAGTGCAGGGAACCGTTAGTTTCCCATGATGGTGGCAGCAGCAAGGCATTAGCGTTCTGACTGAACGGATCGAAACTGGCCAGCGAAGGGCCAAGCAGCGCAATGACAATAAAGAAAGTGAACATCCATAACCCGGTCATGGCCCGTGAGTTCTGGCGGAATGTCTGCCATGTCTGAGCCAGTGGTGACGGTATGCGGATCTCGGGATAAATTCTAACCTTGCTGGGCATACATCGCTTTCCTTTTGGCCGGATAAAACAAAACTGTCAGCAATTCAGAACAGATGTTGATGATAATCAGCGCGATTGCGATCACCAGCATGCAGGCCTGTACAGAAGCGAAATCTCTGACACTGATACTACTGACCAGCCAGCGCCCCAAACCGGGCCACTCAAATATTTGTTCAGTAATAATCGCTGAGGTAACTATAGTGCCGAACTGCATACTGAGAGTGGGTAAAATCGGTGGCAGTGCATTGCGCAGTCCATGAGACAGAATAACACTCCAGGTGGAGTGTCCACGGCTGAGGGCGGCTTTGATATAACCTTGCGCCATTACGTCGCTCAACGAATTACGTACCAGCCGGATCACTTCAGTGGTTGTAGCCAGAGCAAGTACACTGGCAGGCAGAACCAGATGTTGCAGGGCATTCAGAAATGCTTCCATGCGATATGGACTATCAGATAACCAGCAATCCAGCAGGCTGAATCCGGTAACCGGGGTGATTTGATAAAGCAGGCTCAGCTGGCCTGAAGAAGGGAACCAACCCAGTTGCATTGCCAGTGTCATGATAAGCAGCGTTGCCAGCCAGTAGATGGGAATGGAGAAACCCAGCAAGCTTAAGTTAGAGATCAGTATATCCGGGAAACGGTTACGGTAAATCGCAGAGACTGTACCCATGATTACACCGATGATCGTTGCAATGATGATCCCTGCCAGTGATAAGCCCAGTGTTGCCGGTAAATAGGAAAGAACGCTGTCCAGCACCGGTTCTCCGGTGACGCTGGAGATCCCCCATTTCCCGGTCAGGAAATGGCTCATAAACTCAATGTAGCCATTGAACAGGCCGGAAGACGGATAAGTATTAATATTGCGATCCATGCCATAAGCCAGCAGGCTCAGGATCAGCAGTGTTAAGAATAACAAGCTTAAACGGCGTAATGTGTAAATAAGCATGATTTACTCCCGGTAAGCTTTTTTAAATGAAACGCCACCTGTTGGCGGGATTATTATATCGTGCATATTCTGCCAGTAAGCACTGACTATCAGCGCATGAGTCAGCGGGATCACCGGTACATTCTGGTAGATCATTTCCTGACTGAGCTGATACTCAAAAATACGTTGTGACAATCGTTGCGTCGCCAGCGCTTTATTCAGGTGTGAATCAAAAACTTCATTACACCAGGCAGAATAGTTGTTTCCACCCTTTTCCATCGACTCACAACTCAGCAACGGACGCAGGAAGTTATCCGGATCGGCGTTATCAGCAGCCCATGCCAGTAACGCCATATCATGCTTTCCTTCCTGCATATTAGCGCGCATTACCGTCCAGCGTGTTTCTATTACCCGGACATTAATGCCAATCCGGGCAAGATCGCCCTGCAGTAATTGTGCTGTTTTTGACGCATCAGGATTATATATACGGGGAATTGGCTGAACCCACAGCGTAAGTTCAAATCCATCCGGATAACCCGCTTCTTTCAGTAACTGTTTCGCTTGTTCGGGATCATAATAATATTCATCCAGATTCGGATGATGAGCCCAGGATGCTGGTGGCAATAAACTGGATGCTGTCTCACCGGTATCGTAGAACACTGCTTGCTGCAGGTTATCCCGGTTAACGGCCATCGCAATTGCCCGGCGAACACGCACATCTTTCAGCGGTTTTTTCTGCGTATTCAGCGATAGATAAGTCGTGTTCATGTTGCTCTGAATATCCACATCAGTACGTGGATTATTACGGATAAAGGGGAGCTGACTGGCAGCCGGTGTAGCGATAACCTGGCATTCGCCGGTGAATAACTTGGCCAGTCGTTTGGATGCCCGGGGAGTATAGTCAAATACCAGCTGTTCCAGGATCGGCGCTTTATCCCAGTAAGCCGGATTTTTTGCCAGACGCAAATATTCGTTCGGGCGCAGCTCAAGTATCTGAAACGGTCCGGTACCTATCGGCAGATCATCAATATCCTGTAAATCACCATGCTGGCGTTGCAGATAATCGCCGTATTCAGCAGACAAAATCACCGCATAATCACTGGCCAGTGTTGCCATGAAGGATGCATCCGGATGGCGCAGAATAAACTGGACCTGATAATCAGTGACTTTTTTAACGTCCTGTAATACATCAGAAAATTGCCGGTTATCGAAAAAAGGATAACGTATGCCGGATACTGCATGATAAGGGTGTAAAGGATCTATGATGCGTCGGAAACTGAATACCACATCATCTGCTTTAAATGTGCGCTTTGGTGTAAACCAGTCGGTGTGATGGAAAGGGACATTCCGGCGCAGATTGAATGTATAAACCAGCCCGTTCCGGCTGATACTCCAGTTTTCGGCTAAGGCGCCGTCCAGTCGTTGTGTTTCGGGATTAATCTCAATTAACCGGTTATAGACCTGCTGTGACAGCGAAGCGACAAAAGGAGTGGAACTCTGAATTTGCGGGTTCAAATGCTGGCTGAAACTGTCAACGCAGTAAACAGCCCCACTGGTTTTGGCTGACTCGGCAGGCTTGCAGCCGGTGAGCAGCAGGATTACGGCTCCCAAACAGTGTATTAATGAAAAAAGTTTCATGCGACATCCGTGACTGGTAGGCTGGGGCATAGCCACTATTGGCGACGACCACATCTAAGTGCTGATTATAACGCGAGTTATCTCTAATCGCTTGTCTGAGATGCGGTCTATTCTCATACTTAATGAGAACCATAATATGCGGAGGTGACTGTGTTGCAGCAAGAACGATGGCTGAGTTTGCAGCGTAAAGCAGATACTTTATGGCAACGCACCTGGGATCGTCATCTCCGTCTGGCTGTTACCGGGCTGGCTCGCAGTGGAAAAACGGCATTTGTTACTGCGCTGATCCAGCAATTAGAACAGGCCGGATTCAGTGCCAGATTGCCGCACTGGCAGGTGCTGCAGCAAGGCCGGTTACTGGGTGTACAGCAGGTGGTTCAGACTCACCAGCATATTCCTACTTTCGGTTACTCGCAGGCATTGTCGATGCTGGCGGCGGATCCGCCGCAATGGCCGGATCCGACACAAACTCTCAGTGAAATCCGGCTGGAATTACGTTTCCGTAGTCAGAATCTGTTACGGCAAAAAATCGGTCATGATGTTTGTCATCTGTATCTGGATATTGTTGATTATCCGGGGGAGTGGTTGCTCGATTTACCATTGCTGGATCTGAGTTACGCACAATGGAGTGCCCAGATCCGTGAGCAGTTGCAGTCACCTCAGCGCCGGCATCTGGCTGAGCCCTGGCTCAAGGCCGGGAGTCATTGGTCTGCTTCGCAGCCGTTTTCTTCTGTGATGGACGAAGTCAAAAATATCTCTGCGCTTTATACCCAATATCTGCAGGATTGCCGTCAGCTGCTTGGTCTGCAAAGCATCCAGCCGGGACGCTTTGTGCTGCCAGGTGAATTCGCCGGTGCGCCTATGCTGCAGTTTGTTCCCTGGGTCTGGAGTTTACCTGCTGAATCTCCCGCCCATGACTCTCTGTACGGCTTGTTGCAGGCCCGCTATGAAGCTTATAAGGAACATGTAGTAAAACAGTTCTACCAGAAACACTTTTCGGGTTTTGACCGGCAGATCGTGCTGGTGGACTGTTTGCAGCCGCTAAAGGCCAGCAGTGAAGCTATCTATGATTTACGGGATACGCTGGGGCAGTTACTGCAAAGTTTCCAGTATGGCAACAGTTACTGGTGGCAGCGTCTCTTTTCTCCGCGTATAGACAAACTGTTGTTTGTCGCCAGTAAAGCCGATCATGTCACTCCTGAACAACATCCTGCTTTACTCAGTTTGTTGCGGGAACTGGTGCACCCTGGTCTGTCCCGTGCCCGTTTTGAAGGTGTTTCGCTGGAATGTATGGCGATGGCCGCTATCCGCTCCAGTGAATATCATCAGGTTGATTATCAGGGGCAGCCATTAACGGTGCTGCATGGTGTCGACTTAACCGGCCATGAGCTGGCGCTTTTCCCCGGAGTAATACCTGCCCGTATACCCGAACCGGATTTCTGGCAAAACTCATCCTTGCGACTGACCGATCTGCGACCCCCTGTCTGGCATAGCGACCAGGCCAGACCGCATATCCGCCTGGATCAGATCCTGGAATATTTGCTGGGAGATAAAATGCAATGAAAAAACCGGCAACAGCATCAGATACAAAGAGTGCCGTGGAAGTGCCGCTGGAATTATTAACCCGGACCACAATAGCGAACGGAGCTATGCCGGTAGAGATAGTCCCGGCGCAACTGGACGAAGAGTCGCAATACGATGAGACTGCTCTGCAGGATGATTTTGAGCCTTCGCTTTCAGAGCTCCCGGAACAACGTTCCTCTGGCTGGTTGCGATGGGGTGGTGGTGCTGTGCTGGCGTTATCGCTGCTGGAAGCCGGTAGTTTTCTCTATCAGCAACTGTTTCTGAATCCCTGGCTGGGTGGCGTCTGGATAGCTGCCACTGGTGCTCTGCTGATTGGTTCCGGTTCGGCTATCTGGCGTGAATATCGTGTTTTGCGACGTTTGCACAGTAATACACAATGCCGGAAACAGGCTGAAGATTTGAGAAGCGCAGGACAGCATGGGAACGCTCAGGCATTTTGCCGGCGTCTGGCAAACGAGACGGGTCTGCAGAATTTACCCGGATATCAGCAATGGCTGGAACATATTGAACCGCATCACAATGATAGTGAAGTACTGGTGTTGTTCAGCCGGTTCGTTTTACATCCGCTAGATGAAAAAGCCCTGCAGCTGGTACTCAAATCCAGCAGTCAGACCGCGTTATTGGTAGCTGCCAGTCCCTTAGCGCTGGCCGATATGTTGCTGGTGCTGTGGCGTAATCTGAAAATGTTGCGGGATATTGCATCTGTCTACCAGATCCGTCTTGGCTATTGGGGACAAATCCGGCTTATCCGGCAGATTTTACGGAATATGGTATTTGCTGGTACAACTGAACTGGCTACAGAACTGGGAACAGACTGGTTCAGCAGTGAGCTGACGTCTAAATTATCGGCTAAATTAGCGCAGGGGCTGGGTAGTGGCCTGTTGTCTGCCCGGTTAGGTATCAATGCCATTCAGTTATGCCGGCCGGTTACGTTGCTGGCGGATGAGAAACCAAAGCTGTCTCAGATCAGAAAAGCATTACTGAAACGTCTGAGTTCAACCGTCAGCCAGTTTTTTACGACGCAGCATCAGCCATCACAAAAAGAATAAAACCGGCATCTGCCGGTTTATCTGAAGTCAGGTTAAGAAAGCTGCGCCATACAGGGTAATTGCACATGCATGCACAAGCCGCCGGTCGTTCTGTTGTATGCAGTAATCGTCCCGCCGTGTGCTTCAATTGCCCGTTTTGTGATAGCGAGCCCCAAGCCTTCTCCCGGATTATTGTTACTGCGGAAAAAGGGTTCAAAGATAGAACCCAGGTCTTTTTCTGAGATTCCGGGGCCATTATCCGTGATATCAATTACCAGTAATTCCGGCAATTTCTGATGCACGCTGATTGCAATATGACAGCCGCGACCGGCATGCTGTAAGGCATTCCGGATCAGGTTATCGAAGGCCCGCAGTAATAACTCACCGCGACTCTGGATAATAATGCTTTCATCCAATGCTTCATCCAGTTGCAGTTCAATGACATTACCGCTGTCTTTCGCTTCAAACTGGGCATCATCCACCAGCGATTTCAGTAATTCAACCAGATCCAGATAATCCTCTTTCGGTTGCGGCACTCCGGATTCCATACGCGCAAGCATTAACACTTCACCGACCAGACTATCCAGGCGGTGACATTCCTGTTCAATGCGTTGCAGCATTTGCTCGGTGTTTTCCGGTTTTTGCCGCAGCAAGCCAATTGCCAGCTGAAGACGAGCAAGCGGCGAGCGTAAGTCATGAGACACATCATGCAACAGACGGCGCTGAGCCTGAATAGATTGTTTGAGCTTTTCTGCCATTAAATCAGCATCTTGCCCAAGATCTGCAAATTCATCGTACCGTTTGCCGAGCTTCTGACTGACGTTGATATCAAAATTTCCTTTTGATACTGCCTTGAGTCCGTCTCGCAATGTTTCTATCGGTCGTGAAATAACGCGGGCCAGCCAGTTACTGAATAACAGGCTGGTTAATATCGCCATGATTAACAGAAAAACGGGCACATCAAACAATGCAAATATGATGTTATGCGGAAATGGGGGCGGGCGGCGTGGCATGAATACCCAATAAATATCCCCGTCAGCCAGTGTTACCTTTTCTACCCCGGGCGTATTGGCCTGCTGCTCAGTGAGACGTTGTGCTTCCGCCCAGGCTTTGTCATTTACACTCCGGTTGAACAGATCCTTTCCCTGCTGATCAACAATAAATGGTACAGGCGGGCCGCCGGCTATATCTTTTCCCACTGTTTGTGGTTTCACTATCTCCAGCACAAGCTGTTTTCCGCCACTGCTCAGCGTTCTGGCTACCGATTCGGTCAGACCATCAGGGCGATTTCCGGTTTCAATGATGCTGTAGGCTATCTTTGCATCCTGATAAAGCGTGACGATCGCGCCGGTTACGATCCCGGTCAGCAGAATGGCAAGCCAGAAACTCAGTAATATTTTCCAGAAGATGCGGCGCATTAATTACTCGATAACCAACTGATAACCGATTCCCCTGACGGTCTGAATTGGCGAACGTCCATCTTTCAGTACACCCAGCTTTTGACGCAAATTGCTGACATGTACATCAATACTGCGGTCATAACGGGCCAGTGGACGGCCAAGCGTATGCAGAGACAGATCTTCCTTACTGATTATTCTGCCAGCCCGGCGACACAGCATTTCCAGCAGATTAAATTCGGTACTGGTCAAATCGAGTAATTCGTCGTGCCAGGTGGCATTGCGGCTGGCAGCGGAAATAGTCAGCGATCCAACTCTGAGCGGTTGCAGCTGACCCGGTTCCTGTTTATCAGGATCTGCCCGGCGCAGAATAGCTCTTACCCGGGCCACCAGTTCGCGCGGAGTACAAGGTTTGGAAACGTAATCATCGGCACCCAGTTCCAGGCCGATAATACGGTCAATATCATCACCTTTAGCGGTAAGCATTAATACCGGAATATTGCTGTGGTTCCGCAGACGACGCAGTACATCAATACCATTGAGTTTCGGCATCATGACATCCAGTAAAATCAGGTCATAATCACCACTCAGTGCTTCTTCCAGCCCACTTTCACCATCGTGACACATCTGTACTGCAAAGCCTTCATTGCTGAGGTATTCCCCCTGCATGCTGCATAGCTCGAGATCATCATCAACCAACAAGATGCGGATCATGTAAACCTTCCTCATAAGACATACCGCGCCATGATACGGAGCTGACAGAGCCGGACAATAGGCCCGGCACAGATAAACCTTTTTTTACTTAAAATTACATTTTTGAGGAAGAATGATTGCTTAAAGAGTCTTCTCTGTGGTTTCAATGTATTGGCGCAATAGTGGCTCCATCATATCCCGGATCAGTGGTTGCGCATCAGCCGTAGGATGAATACCATCGTTCAGCATCAGTTTCGGCTGAGTCACAATGGATTCAAGGAAAAACGGTAATAAAGGCGTTTTGGTTTCCTCGGCCAGCTTCGGATAAATCGCCTCCAATTTTGCAATATAAGCTGTACCGTAATTACGTGGGATCCGGATCTGCATCAATAGTGGCTTGCCACCATTTTTCTGAATGATCTGAATGCTTTTCTTTAACGTTTCATAAGGAATGGCTGGCGGAAAACCGCGAATACCATCATTGGCGCCCAGTTCAATTAAAACCCAGTCGGGTTTGTGACGGGACAATAAAGCAGGCAAACGGGCTAAACCATCCTGAGTGGTACTGCCACTGATGCTACTGTTAATGATAGTGACCGGGAATTTTTCCTTCTGCCATTGCTGATGCAAAAGAACAGGCCAGCTTTGTTCCGCCGCCATCATATAGCCGGCACTCAGGCTGTCGCCGAGAATTAATAGCGTACTGGCATGACCAGAAAGTGAACAAATAGATAATAACACCAGCAGGATACCTCTCATGACACAACCTCTTATGATACAGGTCAAAAATTTGTCGCACCGGGTTTCGGTTGGTAAAGAACAGCTTACCATCCTTGATGGGATCCAGTTACAAGTCAAGCCGGGAGAGAGTGTTGCGATTGTCGGCGCTTCCGGTTCTGGTAAATCTACTTTGCTGGGAATGCTGGCGGGGCTGGATTTACCCTGCGAAGGTGAAATTTTCATTGCCGGTCAGCCATTACATCAGATGGATGAAGAACAGCGCGCCAGATTACGTTCGGAAAGAATAGGATTTGTTTTTCAGTCTTTTTTGCTGATCCCTGAACTGACGGCACTGGAGAACGTGATGCTGCCGGCGGAATTACGCGGCATCAGTCAGGCTAAACAGCTCGCCACGACCTTGCTGAATGATGTGGGGCTGGGCGAACGGTTACAGCACAAACCATCCAGATTGTCCGGCGGTGAGCAGCAACGGGTTGCGCTGGCACGTGCGTTTATCTGTCAGCCGGCCTTGCTGCTGGCTGATGAGCCGACAGGTAATTTAGATCAGCATACCGGGCAAAAAGTGACAGATTTGCTGTTCAGGATGAATCAGGAATCAGGTTCCAGCTTGGTGATAGTTACTCACGATATCGCACTGGCGGACCGCTGTCAGCGTCAGTTACGTATGACCGCGGGACGGCTGGAGGAGTCACGATGATTAAATTATTGTGGCGTTTGTTCTGCCGGATGGGCTGGCAGGGCGGTTTGCAGTGGTTTGTTCTGGCTCTCGCGGTGTGTATTGCATCGGTATTGAGTGTGTCGCTGGTTTCAGATCGGCTGACGCAAAGTCTTAAAGTATCCGGCAGGGACTTTCTGGCGGCAGATCGGGTTGTCGAGTCAGCCACGCCTTTGCCGGATATCTGGTTAAAGCAGGCCCGGGACAGCGGATTAGAGCAGACTCAGACTACCGAATTTTCCACCATGCTGCTGGCTGGTGAACAGATGCAACTGGCATCGGTTAAAGCTGTCGATCAGGGGTATCCTTTTTATGGCCGTTTGCAACTGCTGCCACAACAGGAGATCCGTCCCGGGGAGCTCTGGCTTTCCCGTCAGCTGATGTTAATGCTGCAGGTAAAGCCGGGAGATGGGGTTCAGCTGGGCTCAACTTCATTACGTGTCGCCGGCGAATTAATACAGGAGCCGGATCAGAGTTTTAACCCTTTGGCGCTGGCTCCTAGGGCGCTGATGCATCAGCATGATGTCGGCGCGGCTCAGGTTATATTACCCGGAAGCCGGGTGACGCACCGCTATCTGTTCCATGGTGACTCATCAGCACTTGAGCGCTGGGATCAATGGTTATCTTCCCGTCTGCAAGCAGGGCAAAAACTATTAAAACCGGAACAGGCGAACCGGAATTTATCCCGTCAACTGGAACGGAGCGAACGGTTCTTCCGGGTGGCCTCGTTGCTGGGGTTACTGCTGGGCGCTACAGCCATGAGTATTGCTATTCAGCAATATGCACGTCAGACACAGACTATGCTGGCATTGCTGAAGACGTTCGGTGCTTCACGCGGGCGGATCATGTGGTTACTCGGTGGCTTGTTAAGTCTGCTGACTCTGACCGGGATCATCATCGGTTGTCTGCTGGGATGGCTGGTGCATAGCTGGATGGTCTGGCAGCTGGGCAATGCATTGCCACCGGAACTCGCTACACCTTCGGTACAGCCCTTTATTCTGGCGTTTGTGTTAGGAAGTATTCTGGTTGCGCTACTGGTGTGCATTCCGCTCTGGCGCTTGCTGGATGTTCCCGCCTTACGGGTATTGCGTCAGGAACAGGAAAGCCGGGTTCCCGCATGGTTAGCTTTACCATTACTCATTACCGGACTGTTATTAATTAATTTATTGCTGCTACAGGATACCAGACTGGTGTTAGGTCTGGTGGGAGGAGTGATCGTCCTGATTATGGTGCTGGGCGGGATGGGGTATCTGTTATTACGCTTATTACCCAGTGGCGTTACCGGCAGCAGCTTTTATCTTGCTGTTCAGCACTGGCAACGACAGCCACTCGAAATATTGCATCAATTAAGCGGGATCGCCTTATCGCTGTTACTGCTGGGCGTGGTGATCAGTGTGCGCAGTGAAATTGTCACTGGTTTCCAGACGTTTCTGCCTGCGGATGCGCCGAATCGTTTTCTGATCAATATTCCAGATACTGATAAACCGGAGTTGGAAAAATTCCTGCAGCAGCACCAGCTGAAACATGCACCCTTATATCCCATCGTGAGAGGGCGACTGACGCATATCAATGGTGAGGTGGTGACGCAACAGGAAGGACAGCCGGGGCGTAAGGGGATCCACCGCGAGCTGACAATGACTGCACAGGCACAGTTACCGTCTGACAGTCTGATCCTGAATGGTGAAAGCTGGAATGACAGTATTCGCGGCCAGGTGTCTCTTGAGCAGGGCGTTGCGACGGAGCTGAATATTAAGCTGCAGGATCGTTTGCGTTTCACGGTAGATGATCAGTCATTTGAGGTTATTGTACGGAATATCCGGCAAGTTGACTGGCAGAGCATGCGGCCAAATTTCTTTATGATTTTTTCGCCAGATGTCTTGCAGCCATTCGTCGTCAACTGGATGACCAGTCTGCGGATTCCGGCGGATAAATTACCTGCAGAGCTGGAACTGGCCCGGACTTTCCCGACTATTACATCGCTTAATATTGATACGATACTGAATAAGCTACAGGGCGTGCTGGATAAACTGGCACGGGCGATGACACTGCTGATGCTACTGGTTTCTGCCGCAGCCATACAGGTGCTGCTGGTGCAGTGGCAGGCCGGATTACAGCAACGTCAGGCTAGTCTGCTACTGATGCGGACATTTGGCGCACGCCGTCAGCAATTACGGAATATGCTGCACTGGCAGGCTATTTTACTGGGTGGATTTGCCGGTATCACGGCCGCGTTCAGTTGTGAGCTGATCCGCTGGTGGCTGCACGCTGAGTGGAGCGAACAACCCTGGCACTGGTTACCGGTATTATGGTGGTTACTACCGCTGAGTGGAGCCGTAACTGTTCTGCTGGTATCGCAATTTACCTTGCAGCCACTGTTGCGACGGACTCTGGCCGGACGGTTACGAAGTTTATAGTGATATTAATCCTCAAATATATGCCGTAGAGCTTCCGGTAATTCCGGATAACGGAACCGGAAGCCGGCCTCCAGTAAACGCCGGGGTTGAACGTTTTGCCCGGTCAATAGCAGATCAGCCATTTCACCTAATAACAATCTGAGCATCCAGGCGGGTGTACGCAGAAAATGAGGCCGGTGCAGCGCAGTTGCCAGCGCGGCACTGAATTCCGCATTGGTCACTGTCTGGGGGGTGGTCGCATTATAAATACCTCTGCACTGTGAATTTTCGAGCAGAAAACGAATGATATAAACTAAATCAGTCCGGGTAATCCACGAAACCATCTGTTTACCTGAACCGAGAGGCCCGCCTAAACCACACCAGTATGCAGGCAGCATTTTGGCTAAAGCGCCTCCCTGAGTTCCTAATACGAGACCAATGCGCATAATGCAGACCCGGCAGTTAAAGGTGGCTGCTTGCTGTGCCAGTTCTTCCCAGTGTGCGCAGACACGATGAGGGAAATTAGTTTGGGATGGTATAAAACGCTCACCTAACGGTTCGGCACCTTGCGCACCATAAAAACCGATGGCAGAAGCATTAATCCAGACTCTGGGGGCAGGGGTGCTATTTTTTAGTTTTTCCAGTAATGTTTCAGTCATCAGCCAGCGACTTTCGCTGATGCGGCGTTTTTGTTCAGCACTCCAGCGTTTCGCTGCCAGAGATTCGCCAGCCAGATTAATAATTGCATCCACACCATCAAGAGAATTCAGCTGTTCAAGCTGGATAACTTTGGAGTTATCCACAGCTAATTGCTTAGCTGCTAATCCTGGTTGTCGGCTAACCAATAATAGTTCATGTTCTGTCCGTAATGAATTGGCTAAATATTGACCAATAAATCCGGTTGCACCCGTGATCAGAATCTTCATGCAATCACCTTGCTGATAAAATGAACAAATTGCATACGTAGATGCTGTAAACAGTATGTCGGATATGCGTATTAAGGTGTTTTTTTCTGCAGATCACGATTTCAATAGATTGATCTTATCCACATTTCCTGTGGTTAATGTTGTGGAAGAAAGGTGATCTAGCCGTGCAAATGGTTGATTGATGAGCAAACCATCGTGTTGAGTTCAGGCTGATACATACCCGTGGTATACCATTTGGTATATACAATGGTGATCAGCTTCATCTGGTTGTTAATACTTTTTGACGTATGGCTGAAGGACTTACTTACTACATTTGAACGCCTGATAAATTGAGTTCTCGACTATTTCATATGCGGATCGGTTTAATTTAGCCGGATTTTTATCTGCATAAGCGATAAATATTTTTTTTATTTGTCCCGTAGTTATCTTTCCTTCCAGACATAAAACGCCATTTTTTGCCGTTCCGGTTAAACGATCATAAACGCCTGTCACATAGCCGCGGCATTCAGATTCATCCTGAAAGTAAAACTGGCTGTTCTCATCAGAAGTACAGAGCTGATACAGTTCATTACCGAATATAAAAGCGGCATTGGCGGAGAAACTGCTGATGGCAACAGTAAAAGCCATAATGATTTTATACATAACACCTCCTGTGAGAATCAGCACTACCTTATGGGATGATCTTCTGTCATAGGCTTTTTGATTCATTTCACCTTTAATTCCAAGACCTTAAATACTAAGACCTTAAATAAGGTATAGATGATTGTCGGTATAAGTAAACCAACTGGCATTAAATAGGGCTTGTGAAGGCTGATTGTTCAGCTCACCAGACGGTGATTGCGGAGTTGTCTGTGACAGATGATAACGCAGGCAGGAGTCAGATTAAGAGGATGAAAAAAGCCCTGAGACCAGGGCTTTAAATAAGCAATCAGCAAGCTATCAGGCTGGAGTCTGAGTTGCCTGAATACCAGTCAGAGCGATGGTATAAACGATATCGTCAACCAGAGCGCCACGGGACAGATCATTAACAGGTTTACGCATACCCTGCAGCATCGGGCCGATAGAGACCAGATCAGCAGAACGCTGTACCGCTTTATAGGTGGTGTTACCAGTGTTCAGATCCGGGAATATAAACACAGTCGCCTTACCTGCCACCGGTGAATTCGGTGCTTTAGAACGGGCAACATCAGCCATAACTGCCGCGTCATACTGTAACGGACCGTCGATGATCAGATCAGGACGTTTTTCCTTCGCGATACGGGTTGCTTCACGTACTTTATCTACGTCAGCACCGGTACCTGAAGTGCCGGTAGAGTAGGAGATCATCGCAACACGAGGCTCAATACCAAATGCAGTTGCAGAGTCTGCAGACTGAATTGCAATTTCAGCCAGCTGTTCTGCGTTTGGATCCGGGTTGATCGCGCAGTCGCCATAAACCAGAACCTGATCCGGCAGCAGCATAAAGAAGATGGATGATACCAATGAGCTGCCTGGTGCAGTTTTAATGATCTGCAGCGGCGGACGAATGGTATTCGCAGTGGTATGAACCGCACCGGAAACCAGGCCATCCACTTCATTGCGTTCCAGCATCAGAGTACCCAGTACGACGTTGTCTTCCAGCTGTTCGCGGGCAACAACTTCGGTGATACCTTTGCTCTTACGCAGCTCAACCAGACGTGGCACATAACGTTCACGCGCTTCAACCGGGTCGATAATTTCAACGCGATCGCTCAGAACGACGCCCTGTTGTTCAGCAACACGACGGATTTCATCCGGATTACCCAGCAATACCGGACGGGCAATACCACGATCAGCACAAATAGCAGCGGCTTTGATTGTGCGTGGTTCGTCACCTTCCGGCAGAACGATACGTTTGTTAGCAGCACGGGCCTGTTCGGTCAGCTGATAACGGAACGCTGGTGGGCTCAGACGACGTGGCAGGCTGGATTCAGAAGTCAGTGATTCTAACCAATGTTTATCGATATGGCCGGCAACATAATCCTGTACCAGTTCAATACGGGCATTATCATCAATCGGAATTTCAACATTGAAGTTCTGCAGGCTAACAGCAGTCTGCCAGGTATTGGTGTTGATCATCAGGATTGGCAGACCAGTCTGCATTGCCTGCTGACACAGAGCCATAACCTGTGGTTCCGGATGATAGCCACCAGTCAGCAGCAATGCGCCCAGCTTGACGCCGTTCATTGCAGACAGACAGGCAGACACGATTACATCAGAACGGTCGCCGGACGTTACCAGCAGGCTGCCCGGTTTGAAATGCTGCACCATGTTATGAATAGAACGGGCACAGAAAGTCACAATGTTCAGACGACGGGTGTAAATTTCGCCTTCATTGATGATTCTTGCGTTCAGGTGACGAGCCAGATCAATCGCACGTGGCGCGATCAGCTGCGCATTCCATGGAATGCAGCCAAGGATCTGCAGCGGTGATTTACCGAAGAATTGCAGAATTTCCAGCTGGTTGTTTCCGCTCTCACCAGTATGATGAGCTTCGAACATTTCGGTCAGATCAGGGCGGGTAATGCCATGTTCATCAACCGGAGCACCCACTTTATTGATGATGCAGCCAACAATACGCTTGTTGCCGGTGCCACCAAAATTGGAACATGCCAGTTCGATGCTTTCTTTCAGTTTCTGGCTGGAATAATTACCCGGATGGGTTACCAGAACGATTTCAGCATCCAGTGCGGTAGCGATGTCCTGATTCAGTTTATTAGCAAAAGGTTGCTTCTCAACTGGCACCAGGCCTTCAATCACCACGACTTCGGCACCACTCTCTTGAATATGTCGCTGATAAAGCGCAACAATCTCTTCCAGCAGTACTGCACTGTTGTTTGAGGTGATCATATTCTCTGCATATTGCAGGGAAAGCGGTTCAGGAGGTGTGATGTTTGAACCGGCACGAATGACGGCTGTTGATGTTTCAGGGCCAGATTGGCCAGGTCTCGGTTGAGCTACCGGTTTAAAAAAGCTTACGTTGACGCCATGACGCTCCATTGCCCGGACCATGCCCAGACTTACAGAGGTAACGCCAACACCGGTGCCAATCGGGATAAGCATGATTGTACGAGCCACTTTATATCCCCTTGTTACGACATTTACTTGCTAATGAAAAGGCTGCCCGGAGGCAGCCTTGAGTATTCTATATCATCAGGCGACCAAATTCGCTGCATCCCGCGCAATTACCCACTCTTCATTGGTTGGGATCACCATGGCAACCGTGCTGCCTTCTTCAGTGATGATACCCTGTTTACCAAAACGAGCTTTCAGGTTTGCTTCGGCATTAACTTTAAAGCCTAACAGACCCAGGCGATTCAGCGTCAGTTCACGAATAGGTGCAGAGTTTTCACCGATACCACCAGTGAATACTACCGCATCAAGACGTCCATCCAGCGCAGCGGTGTAACCAGCAATGTATTTTGCCAGACGATAGCAGTAAATATCCATCGCTCGTTTAGCTTCTTCTTTAGTTTCGTAGTTATCTTCTACGTAACGGCAGTCGCTGGTTACTTCTGTCAGGCCTAACAGGCCGGATTCTTTGGTCAGCATCTTATGGATGTCATCCAGGCTCATGCCCAGTGCATCATGCAGATGGAAAATGATGGCCGGATCAATATCACCACAGCGTGTACCCATTACCAGGCCTTCCAGCGGTGTCATACCCATAGAGGTATCAACAGAATGACCACCTTTGATGGCACAGACGGAACCGCCATTGCCCAGATGGCAGTTGATGATGTTCAGTTCTTCAACCGGCTTGTTCAGCGCTTCTGCAGCTTGCAGGCTGATATAGTAGTGGCTGGTACCGTGCATGCCATAGCGGCGGATGCCATTTTCTGTATATAGTTTATATGGCAGTGCATACAGATAGGCCTGTTCCGGCATAGTCTGATGATAAGCCGTGTCAAATACCGCTACGTTTGGCAATGAAGGAAATGCGTGTTTTGCAGCGCTGATACCAACCAGATGGGCAGGGTTATGCAATGGCGCTAATGTGCAGCACTCTTCGATACCTTTTACCACGCTGTCATCGATCAATACCGATTGGGTAAATTTCTCACCGCCGTGAACAACCCGATGACCGATTGCAATCAAATCGGCTACCAGCTCCGGCTTATTCGGCAGGATGGTCTGTACGATAAAATCAAGTGCTTCCTGGTGAGCTGCGCCCGCGCCAAGATCGGCGGCACCTTTTGCTCCATCCAGCTTCCACTTGATTTTGGCGTCATCGAGGTGTAAACATTCGGCAAGGCCTGAGAGTTTTTCATCACCAGAGGTGGCGTCAATTACGGCAAATTTCAGTGAAGAACTGCCGCAGTTAAGTACAAGAACCAACTTGCTACTCATTCATTAATCCTAATCGTGGTGTTCCAAAATAACAAAGTTACAATCATGTTTAAAAAATGTTAAACATGGGCAGGAAATATAGCATATGCTTATGTCAGGAGCCTATCGCTTATTACTTATAGGGGCAATAAACAGCTCCGGAATTAGATGTGTATATTTTCTGTTAAAAGCTTGTGTTTTAAGGGCGGAAGAATACAGTGGATATTGCTAATTCACAAATAATTCTTATTTACATAAGTGTTTTTTAAAGTTAGATAATTGGCGGAAAGGGGGAAGCGGTATGAAATCTTTCGGCAAGATTCTGACACAAGGCGCGGACTATTCAGCTGTATGGCCTCTGGAACCTGAGCTCGCCAATCTATTCCCTGAACAGCGCATTATTTATCTGCTCAATTTGAGTAAGCGGATTGTTCCTGCTCTGGTTGTTATCAGTGGTTGCATTCAGCTGCAGTGGGGCTATCCGGCTAACTGGCCAACCTTTATTGCCATCAGCCTGTTCGCGCTGAGTTTGCCGGTACAGGGATATTACTGGTTGGGGCGCCGGGCTGAGACTTTGTTACCGCCTTCTTTGTCCCGTTGGTACTTTGATATCAACCAGAAGATGAATTGTGCGCCATCAGCTAACCGACCCAGTTATTTTGATTTGGCAAAAACGCTGCGGAAAGCGTTTGAACAACTGGATCGGGTATTTCTGTTTCAGTGATCAATAATTGGCTTTGATACCGTAAGAGACCAGAATTTCCTTCAGGTGTTCCATCACTTCTTTCTTCGGAGGATGAACACCTTCCAGCTCATATTTCTCGCCCATAGCAGTCCATTTATGCTTGCCCAGTTCGTGATAGGGCAACATTTCTATTTTTTCCACTTTCCCGCCGAGTTCATCGCGAATGAAAGCGCCTAATGCATGCGCACCGGCATCATCATCACTCCAGCCAGGTACAACTACATACCGAATCCATATAGTTTTACCTTTTTTGGCCAGATAACGGGCAAACTCCAGGCAGTATTTATTGCTGACATGAGTCAGCGGAATATGAATCTCATCATTCATATGCTTGATATCAAGCATGACCAGATCTGTCTGGTCAAGTAGTGCATCCAGACCTTCATCGTAGTGACGGATAAAACCGTTGGTGTCGAGACAGGTATGAATGCCTTCTGCTTTACAGGCTTTGAACCATTCGGTGACGAATTCTTTCTGCAGTGTAGCTTCACCACCCGATGCGGTTACTCCGCCACCGGACGATTTTATAAAATGACGGTAGGCCAGCAGATCTTTCATCAGTTCATCAACGGTGACTTCCTTGCCGCCTTCAGTATCCCAGGTATCGCGGTTATGACAATATTTACAACGCATCAGACAACCTTGGAAGAAGGCGATGAAACGGATCCCCGGGCCATCGACCGTTCCGCAAGTTTCAATAGAATGAATACGGCCTTTAATTGTCATAGGTAACTCCAGAATACTTCTTTATTGATGTTCATTTTATTACATATTTATACGCTGAGCACGGAGACATGGTTCAAAGCTGGACATTTATCCATAAAAAAACCCCGGCTGTTACCAACCGGGGTTTTTCAGAGAACAGTACTTATTACATGGACTGTGTGAAAGTACGGGTAATAACGTCTTGTTGCTGTTCTTTAGTCAGTGAGTTGAAACGCACTGCGTAACCGGATACACGGATAGTCAGCTGAGGATATTTCTCAGGATTTTCCATTGCGTCCAGCAGCATTTCACGGTTCATCACGTTTACGTTCAGGTGCTGACCACCTTCGATGCTCGCTTCGTGATGGAAGTAACCGTCCATCAGACCAACCAGGTTGGCTTTCTGCGAATCAGTTTCTTTACCCAGCGCATTCGGAACGATAGAGAAGGTATAAGAAATACCGTCTTTTGCGTATGCGAATGGCAGCTTGGCAACAGAAGTCAGAGATGCTACTGCACCTTTCTGATCACGGCCGTGCATTGGGTTAGCACCTGGTCCGAATGGCGCGCCTGAACGACGACCATCTGGCGTGTTACCGGTTTTCTTACCATATACCACGTTAGAAGTGATGGTCAGAACTGACTGAGTCGGGATCGCATTACGGTAAGTTTTGCGATGCTGGATCTTAGTCATGAAACGTTCAACCAGGTCACAAGCGATGCTGTCTACGCGCTCATCGTTGTTACCAAATTGTGGGTATTCACCTTCGATTTCGAAGTCAACAGCGATGCCGTCTTCGTCACGAATAGGTTTAACTTTCGCATATTTGATAGCAGACAGTGAGTCAGCAGTGATAGACAGACCCGCGATACCACACGCCATAGTACGAATTACGTCACGGTCGTGCAGAGCCAGCTGAATTGCTTCGTAGCTGTATTTGTCGTGCATGTAGTGGATGATATTCAGTGCGGTGACGTACTGAGTTGCCAGCCAGTCCATGAAGTGGTCCAGACGATCCATAACATCGTCGTAATCCAGATATTCAGATTTAACTGGTTCAGTTTTAGGACCAATCTGAATTTTCAGTTTTTCGTCCATACCGCCGTTGATTGCGTACAGCATGGTTTTCGCCAGGTTTGCACGGGCGCCGAAGAACTGCATCTGTTTACCAATAACCATTGGCGATACGCAACAAGCGATAGCATAGTCATCGTTGTTGAAATCGTTACGCATCAGGTCATCGTTTTCATACTGAACTGAAGAGGTATCGATAGATACTTTAGCACAGTATTTTTTGAAGCCCATTGGCAGCTGTTCAGACCACAGAATGGTCATGTTTGGCTCTGGTGAAGGGCCCATGGTGTACAGTGTATTCAGGTAACGGAAAGAAGATTTAGTTACCAGAGTACGACCATCAACACCCATACCACCCAGAGATTCGGTAGCCCAAATCGGGTCGCCAGAGAACAGAGTATCGTATTCAGGAGTACGCAGGAAACGAACCATACGCAGTTTCATGATCAGGTGATCGATGATTTCCTGAGCGTCAGCTTCAGTCAGCAGGCCTTTTTTGATGTCACGTTCGAAGTACACGTCCAGGAAGGTCGCAGTACGGCCGAAAGACATTGCAGCACCGTTCTGGCTCTTAACAGCGCCAAGGTAACCGAAGTAAGTCCACTGTACAGCTTCCTGAGCAGTAGTTGCAGGACCAGAGATATCGCAACCGTATTTAGCGGCCATGATTTTCAGCTGGTTCAGTGCACGATGCTGTTCAGAGATTTCTTCACGCAGACGGATGGTAGCTTCCAGATCTTCACCTGCTTCCATTTTGGCTTGCAGAGATTTGAACTGAGCCAGTTTGTCAGCCATCAGGTAGTCGATACCGTACAGAGCTACACGGCGATAGTCACCGATGATACGGCCACGGCCATACGCATCTGGCAAACCGGTGATAACACCAGATTTACGGCAGTTCAGGATGTCTTTGGTGTACACATCAAAGACGCCCTGGTTATGGGTTTTGCGGTATTCGGTGAAGATTTTCTTAACTTGTGGATCCAGTTTACGACCGTAAACTTCACAAGAGCCTTCAACCATTTTGATACCACCGAAAGCGACGATAGCGCGTTTCAGAGGTTTTTCAGTCTGCAGACCAACGATCTTTTCCAGATCTTTGTTGATATAGCCAGCATCATGAGAAGTGATGGTTGACGGCAGGTCAGTATCAAAGTCTACAGGAGCGTGAGTGCGGTTTTCTTCCTTGATGCCTTCCAAAACCTGTTCCCACAGTTTGGCAGTGGCTTCTGATTCGCCAGCCAGGAAGGATTCATCACCCTCATAAGGGGTGTAGTTTTTCTGGATGAAATCACGGGTGTTTACTTCTGACTGCCATGCACCAGGAGCAAAACCTTCCCACGCTTTCAGACATTTTTCACTTAACTCTGCCATTTTTTCATTACCTCTTCGGTATTGATGTATGAACTTCCGATATCAGCACTTGATTAGTGATGACGACGGAAAATGAACCAGTATGTAAGACCAACCATAACACCACCGCCAATGATATTACCGATAGTGACTGGGATTAGATTGTTGATAACAAAATTTTGAATTGTCAGATCCGCATATACTGACTGCTGGACGCCGATAGATGTCCAGAATTCAGGCGCTGCAAAATTCTCAATCGCAATGCCGACAGGGATCATGAACATGTTTGCGATGCTATGTTCGAAACCAGATGCTACGAACATAGCAACAGGAAGGATCATGATCAGCGCTTTATCAGTCATGGTGCGACCGCCGAAAGCCATCCAGGTAGCCAGACATACCATCAGATTACACAGAATACCCAAGGCAACGGCTTCGATGAATGTATGATGAATTTTATGCTGTGCTACAGATAAAGCAACTTTGCCCCATTGTCCTTCACCGGCTGTATATTGGCTGCTTAACATGATTAAGGCCACAATCAACAGACCGCCAATCAGGTTACCAAAGTATACAATACCCCAGTTCTTGAACATTTGTCCCCAGGTGATGCGCTTCGCTGCACGGGCAACAATAGTCAGGGTTGTTGAAGTGAACAGTTCACCACCGAGCAGAACGCACAAGATCAGGCCCAGAGCGAAACAGATACCACCTACCAGCTTATTGTTACCGGTTGACAGGGCTGTGACGTAGAAAACAAATGCGATTGCAATAAAGGCACCGGCTGTGATGGCGAGGGTAAATGCTTTAGCGGCGGGTTTAGTTGCTTTACCATGGACGAGGTCTTCAGCCACAGCTGCGATAGCTTCAGGTTTCAGACAATCAAAAGGGGATTCAGCTTTCACGGAATTAACACCTGTAAGTCAGATTACTGGGGTAATGATAGCAATAATGAATTCCTTCAAAATTGCTCCAGATCAAATCTCGCCGGTCATCATGTAATTTTATTACATATAACGCTGTTTTGCCTGACTGCTATTTGTTCAATTCGCTTGTTTTTATTGTGTTAAAAAAATTTACAATTGTTACAGGGCCAGCGTTATCTGGCCCAAATTGATTAATTAAATTAATAAAATCAATTAATTATTTAATAATTATCACTTATTGCTGTATATAGAATATATCTTTTGCTTTCTGGAGTTTAGCATAAGCTTGCAGTAATTTCTGGTGGTTTTTGAAAGTTTGCAACGTGGAATCAGCGGCTTGCAGACCCAGAAAGCGCTCAGAGCCCTCAATATGCCCCCATGCCTGCTGCACGGTTTCTTCGCCAAACATATGATTGAACGCTATGCGATATTGTTCCGCATCCCGATCTTCACTGAGGAACAGCTCAATGCTTGCATTCAGACAGCGGAAGAACAGTGCCCGTTCTTCAGTGAATACTGAACTGTTGAAATCGAGTGTCCAGCCAGACCATTCCTGAGCCAGTTCCAGTTCACCAGCTGCCAGTGCTAACAGACATTTCAGTTCACCGATTCGCAGTGTATGCCAGCCTGTTCCTTTATCAGCGGCAATACCCAGTAATTCACGAACACGGGTTTGATCATCAAAACCTTCTTCATCCAGCTGGTCGAACAGGGCCAGATAGTCTTCCTGTTCCCATTCACTCCCTGGCAGGCTGAGAATTGTGTCTCGCAGATGACTTCCCATATTGTTGTTCGCATACAGCAGATCTTCTGCCGGATAGATATCTGACATGCCCGGAACCAGGATCCGGCAGGCATAAACACCAAGATGCTCATAGTCTGCAATGTATACTGGCTGTTTCATCTCATCAAAAATAGCCAGCAGTCCGTTGAATTCCTGTGCCGTTGTACCGGAGAAATCCCAGTCTGCAAATTCATAGTCGGCTTCATCTTTAAACAGATCCCAACTGATCAGACCGGAGGAGTCGATGAAATGAGTTTCCAGATTATGCTGATCAGCAACATCATCATTATTAAAGGAAGGAGGAGCGAAGACATCCAGATCTTTAAGTCCGCGACCTTGCAGTAATTCGGTCACTGTCCGTTCAAATGCCACTTCAAATTGCGGATGTGCACCGAACGAGGCAAAACAAGTACTGTTTTGCGGATTAAATAAAACCACGCAGATGACCGGGAACTGACCACCTAATGAGGCGTCATAACAGAAAATCGGGAATCCTTCTGTTTCCAGAGTATGGATAGACTCTTTTATTGCCGGGACCCGTTCGATGATACTGGTCGGAATAGCTGGCAGGCTGATAGCTTCACGGATAATCTTGTTTTTCACATAACGTTCAAAAACTTCCGATAATGCCTGTGTCCGGGCTTCAGTCATGGTGTTGCCGGCACTCATGCCGTTGGAAACATACAGGTTACCAATGATATTCATCGGAATATAAACAGTCTGCTGATTATCCTGACGTACAAAAGGCAGGGCACAGATCCCGCGTTCATCATTACCGGATTGCAGATCGATTAGCATGTCTGCAGTTAATTCCTTTTCCGGGTCATAATAGTTCCGGGTAAATTCATCAAGCAGACCTTCGGGAAACTTGCCATCCTCAGGTACTGAAAACCATTTTTCATTCGGATAATGTACAAACGGACCGTTGGCAATATCATTGCCTAAGAAAAAATCAGCAAAAAAATAGTTGGTGGATAGTCGTTCAAAATACTCGCCTAATGCTGACGCCAATGCAGCTTTTTTAGTTGCACCTTTACCATTAGTGAAACAAAGCGGGCAATCCTTATCCCGAATATGAACAGACCAGACATTAGGTACAGGATTAAGCCACGAGGCTTCTTCGAGATTAAAACCTAAAGCTTGTAATTTATTCTGGAAGCGGGCAATGGAGTCTTCCAGAGCTGCATCTTTACCTGGGATGAAGGTTTGCATTTGCGAATTCCAAGTGTTGATAAATTGTTAAAACACACCTGTTGATCATAAGCTGCAAAGCTACTTATGTCACTCTTCCTGCGAGTTGCCGGTCGTTTGACTGCTTCATGCAAAAATTTTGATAAAAATACTTGCAGCAACGCGCTGCATCCGTATTGTGAAGCGATATGTTTTGATCAGTAATCCAAGCAGGAATGGAAATGAAAAAAGTAGGACTAATTGGTTGGCGTGGTATGGTGGGTTCGGTTCTGATGAGCCGGATGATTGAAGAAAACGACTTCAGCAAGATCGATCCCGTATTTTTTACTACCTCTCAGGCTGGTCAGGAAGCACCGAAATTCACAGGTAAACCTGCTGGCGTGCTGGAAGATGCATTCAATATTGATGCGCTGAAAGCGATGGACATCATCATTACTTGTCAGGGTGGTGATTACACCAAAGAAGTTTATCCAAAACTGATGGCTTCTGGCTGGAATGGTTACTGGATCGACGCTGCATCTACACTGCGTATGGAAGATAACGCAATTATCGTTCTGGATCCGGTAAATGGTCAGGTAATTGATAATGCGCTGAACAAAGGCATCAAAACTTACGTTGGCGGTAACTGTACAGTCAGTCTGATGCTGATGGGGTTAGGCGGTCTGTTTGCCAATAATCTGGTTGAGTGGGTTTCTTCTTCCACTTATCAGGCAGCGTCAGGTGCCGGTGCACGTCATATGCGTGAACTGTTACAGCAAATGGGCGCCCTGCGTGATGTGGTCGCGGCTGAACTGGCTGATCCTGCTTCTGCAATTCTGGATATCGAACGTAAAGTAACAGCAGCCATGCGTGCTGACGAATTCCCGACTTCACAATTCGGTGCTCCGCTGGCAGGTAGCTTGATCCCATGGATTGATGTGCCGTTAGCTAATGGTCAGAGCAAAGAAGAATGGAAGGGGATGGCTGAAACCAACAAGATCCTCGGTCTGCCAACTGCAGGTATTCCGGTAGATGGTAACTGTGTACGTATCGGCGCACTGCGTTGCCATAGCCAGTCTTTCACTATCAAACTGAAAAAAGATGTGCCACTGACTGATATTCATCAGATGCTGGCGGCGCACAATGATTGGGTTCGCGTGATCGAAAATGATCGTGCTATCACTGTTAAAGAACTGACTCCGGCTGCTGTGACAGGCACTCTGAATGTACCTGTTGGTCGTCTGCGTAAGATGAATATGGGCCAGGACTTCCTGTCTGCCTTCTCGGTAGGTGATCAGCTGTTATGGGGCGCGGCAGAGCCGTTGCGTCGTATGCTGAACATTCTGCTGGCGAAAGCATAATTCATAGCGGTATTCAATAAATGCTAAACGCACTGCTTCGGCGGTGCGTTTTTGTTTCAGTGATAATTACCGCTGATTAAAATATGAACAGATATATGTTATCCTGACTCTGGTCTTCCCACACTAAACTTTGTACAATCCGCGCCCTTCTCTACACAGGTCACTGAGGCATCCATGAGCGAAAATAAAGTTAATCTGCTGGATTTTGATCGTAACGCATTACGTGCATTTTTTGCCGATGAACTGGGCGAAAAAGCATTTCGTGCCGATCAGATCATGAAGTGGATCTACCATTTTGGCTGTGATGATTTTTCACAGATGACCAATGTAAATAAAGCATTGCGTGAAAAACTGTCCCGGATTGCTGAAATCCGTGCGCCTGAAATCAGTACTGAACAACGTTCTTCTGACGGTACAATTAAATGGGCAATGCGGGTCGGTGATCAGGAAGTTGAAACCGTGTACATCCCGGAAGCAGATCGTGCGACGCTTTGCGTGTCATCTCAGGTTGGCTGTGCATTGGAATGTAAATTCTGCTCAACAGGGCAGCAAGGGTTCAACCGCAACCTGACAGTATCCGAAATTATCGGCCAGGTATGGCGTGCCGCACAGGTAGTTGGTTTCCCTAAAGATACCGGTAAACGAGTCATTACCAACGTCGTTATGATGGGAATGGGTGAGCCATTACTGAATCTTTCTAATCTGGTTCCTGCACTCAGCCTGATGATGGAAGATTTCGGGTTCGGGTTATCTAAACGTCGTGTGACAGTCTCTACCTCAGGCGTAGTTCCTGCGTTAGATAAACTGGGTGATATGATTGATGTTGCTTTAGCCATCTCATTACATGCGCCGAACGATAAGCTGCGTTCAGAAATCATGCCGATCAATGATAAATACAACATCCAGGAATTCCTGGGTTCTGTGCAGCGCTATCTAAGTAAATCGAATGCTAATCATGGGCGTGTTACTGTTGAATACGTATTGCTGGATCATGTTAATGATGACATGGAGCATGCACGTGAACTGGCTGAGCTGTTAAAAGATACGCCAAGTAAGATAAATCTGATCCCATTTAATCCATTCCCAAGCAATCCATATGGAAAACCGAGCAACAGCCGTGTTGATCGTTTCTCTAAAGTGCTGATGGAATACGGTTATACCGTCATTGTGCGTAAAACACGTGGGGATGATATTGATGCCGCCTGTGGTCAGCTGGTTGGTGACGTAATCGACAGAACGAAACGAACCATGAAAAAACGGATGCAAGAGCAGGAGATTTCCGTCAAAATGCTTTGAAATCCAGTTCGTTAATGTACTGAGAAATGAAAAGAAATCTTCCTCTACTCTGGGCAGCGATAGTAGCGCTGTCCGGATGTGTCACCGAAACTACAATTATTGGCAAGAATTCTGTACAGCAAGAGAATTCAATAGACAATGCCGCTGCCGCCAAGACGCGTATTCAGCTTGGTATGGGGTATCTGAATAAAGGTCAGATGGCTCCTGCAAAATATAATTTTGAAAAAGCTATTGAGCTGGCACCGAATAATGCAGATGCTTATTTGGCGATGGCTTATTATTACCAGGGTGTCGGAGATAAAGCCTCAGCTCAGAAAACCTATGAGAAATTATTATCTGGTCATGGCAATAATCCGGATGTACTGAATAATTATGGGGCATTTTTATGCCGTAACCGTAACTATTCCGAAGCCGATGAAATGTTCATGCGGGCTGTTGTTCAGCCTCATTACCTGAAAATGGACGACAGTTATGAAAATGCCGGTGTCTGTGCTTTACAAGCCGGTAAGAAAGAAAAAGCTCTGGAATATTATCGACTTGCTCTCGGTTACAATCCGCATAAGGTAAGACTTTTGCTTGATTTAGCCGAAATGGCTTTAAATGCAAATAATCCAACAGAGGCAGAATCATGGTTAAATACATATCGTAAAAAAGCCAATGATACCCCGCAAAGTTTGTGGCTGAGTGTTCGTACTGCACAAGCGCAAGGGCGGATAGCTGATAGTCACATTTTCGGCCAGACTCTGGTTCAACAATTCCCATCCTCGATCCAAGCGAAAAGATATCAGAACAATGACTACTGAACAGCGTCATGAGACAGCCCAGCCTACGCCGGGCACAATACTAAAAACGGCACGTGAACAAAGAGGTTTGAGTCAGCAGGATGTTGCTCATCGTCTTAATCTGCGTATTTCATTAATTCGCGATATAGAAGAGGATCGTTTTGATCAGAAAACGGCCAGCACTTTTACCCGCGGGTATCTGAAAACTTACGCTCGGTTTGTCGGTGTGGATGAACAAGCGGTTGTGGCTGCTTATGATAGTCTCGGTTTGGATGATAAAAAATACAGTGAAATGTATAGCTTCTCCGGGCGGACACAGCGTGAGGCCAGTGAACACCGGGTTCGTCTTATTTCCTGGGTATTGTGCATAGGTCTTATAGGATTAGGTGGCACCTGGTGGTGGTTACAACCCACAGAAGAACCAGTACCGACCAGCATTAATGAGGCCGGACAGTTAGTAGTTAAAGCTGTTAATGAAGCCGCACTGTCTGTTAACCCGGTTAGTTCGGCACCATCAACTGCAGCTGAACCTTTGCAGGTGCCAACTATTCCTGATGTTATGAATACCAGTTCTTCTACAGTACCAGCTACTGCTGATGTAGCTGAAGAAAATGACACAGAAGGACAGGCACCAACGGTGCTAACTGATACAGCCGCGAAAGCTGATGTTCAGGAACCGTCAGCGGTTGTACCGGCACCAACTGCTGCAGGTATAACAACGGCTGCAACATCCACGGCAGTCAGTGCTGCAGCCAGCACAGAAGAAACAGCAGTTGCTGCGGATCCATCTGTTGCGCTGCAGTTACACTTTAATGCGACTTGCTGGCTGAGAGTTACCGATGCTACAGGTAAATCCATTCTGGAAGGTACTAAAAATGCCGGCGATAAAATCAGTCTGAGTGGCAAAGAGCCGTTCAGTCTGACTATTGGTGCACCCCGGGCTGTTTCTATCTATTTCCACGGACAGGAAGTTGATATGTCGTCTTATATCCGTCAGGGTGTAGTTGCTCGTTATAAGTTACCGTTGAAGAATTAATTCATGACTCAGCATGTATCACCTATTAAACGCCGGATCAGCAAACAGATCATGGTAGGAAATGTACCGGTGGGCGGAAATGCCCCGATATCGGTGCAGTCGATGACGAACACCTTGACCACTGATGTGGCGGCTACTGTGGCACAGATCCAGGCTCTGCAGCGCGTAGGTGCAGATATTGTGCGTGTGTCTGTACCGACAATGGATGCTGCTGAGGCTTTTAAACTGATCCGCCAGCAAATATCAATTCCATTAGTGGCTGATATTCATTTCGATTACCGTATTGCACTGAAAGTCGCTGAGTATGGTGTCGATTGTTTACGTATTAATCCAGGTAACATCGGTAAAGAAGATCGTATTCGTTCGGTAGTTGATTGTGCCCGCGACATGAATATTCCGATCCGTATTGGTGTGAATGGTGGCTCGCTGGAAAAAGAGTTGATGGATAAATACGGTGAGCCTACCGCAGAAGCGCTGGTTGAATCAGCTATGCGCCATGTGGACATACTGGATCGCCTCAATTTCGATCAGTTCAAAGTCAGCGTTAAAGCATCCGATGTTTTTCTGGCAGTCGATGCATATCGTTTACTGGCAAAGCAAATTGAACAGCCGTTACACCTGGGGATCACTGAAGCTGGTGGTTTCCGTGCCGGTGCAGTGAAATCAGCAATTGGTCTGGGAATGTTACTGGCAGATGGTATCGGTGATACGTTGCGTGTCTCACTGGCAGCCGATCCAGTGGAAGAGATCAAAGTTGGTTTTGATATTCTGAAGTCACTGCGCATCCGTTCCCGCGGCATTAACTTCATTGCTTGTCCGACCTGTTCCCGTCAGGAATTTGATGTGATTGGCACAGTCAATGCGCTGGAGGAACGACTCGAAGATATCATCACCCCGATGGATGTTTCTATTATCGGTTGTGTGGTTAACGGTCCGGGTGAAGCTCTGGTTTCTGATCTGGGCTTAGCCGGTGCTAATCGCAAGAGTGCGTTGTATGAAAACGGTGAGCGTGTTGATCGTCTGGATAACAATGAAATACTGGATCAATTAGAGGCTCGTATCAGAGCCAAAGCGTCACAGCTTGATCAGGAAAAGCGTATTCCGATCAAGCAGCACGAGGAATAAGTCCCGGATATTACATAAACGCGCTGCCTGTGGGCGGGTTGTACCTGCCTTTTGAAACTATCTATAATGCGGGCAGCTTTTGCATTAAAAAATTTGAGAATTATTGTGGCTAAACAAATTCAGGCGATTCGTGGTATGAATGATTGCCTACCGGAACAAACACCGGTCTGGCAAATGGTCGAAGCAACTTTGCGTCGTGTGGTTTCTTCATATGGTTATTCCGAAATCCGGATGCCTGTTGTTGAGATGACCAACCTGTTTCAGCGCGCTATCGGTGAAGTTACCGATGTTGTTGAAAAAGAGATGTATACCTTCAATGATCGTAACGGTGACAGTCTGACACTGCGTCCGGAAGGCACTGCAGGTTGTGTTCGTGCATGTATCGAACATGGTCTGGTTTACAACCAGGAACGCCGCCTGTGGTACGTGGGCCCGATGTTCCGTCATGAACGCCCGCAAAAAGGCCGTTACCGTCAGTTTCATCAATTCGGTGTTGAAGTATTCGGTCTGACTGGTCCGGACATTGATGCTGAGCTGATCATGATGACTGCCCGCTTGTGGCGCGAACTGGGTATTGCACAATTTACTACTCTGCAACTGAATACATTAGGTTCTTCGGCTGAACGTGCCGCTTATCGCGATGCCTTGGTGGCATTCCTTGAGCAGCATAAAGAGTCGCTGGATGAAGAGTCTCAGCGTCGTATGTACAGTAATCCACTGCGTGTATTGGATACCAAAAATCCGCAGGTCCAGGAAATTCTGTTGAATGCACCGACGATGTCTGATTATTTCGGTGAAGAGACCAAAGCGCATTTCAGTGGTTTGAAAGCATTACTTGATGCTTCTGGTATCGCATATCAGGTCAATGAGCGTCTGGTCCGAGGCCTGGATTATTATAACTACACCGTTTTTGAGTGGGTCACTGACAGCCTGGGGGCGCAGGGTACCATTTGTGGTGGTGGCCGTTATGACGGACTGGTCGAACAACTGGGTGGTCAGGCTACACCGGCTATTGGTTTTGCGATGGGACTGGAACGTCTTACTCTGATGCTCGAGACGCTGGAACAAATCCGTAATATTCCATCTACCGTTGATGTATATATTTGTATGGCGGGCGAGGGAACATTGACTGCCGGCCTGTTGCTGGCTGAAAAATTACGTAGTGAACGTCCGCAACTGCGGGTGATGACGCATTGTGGCGGTGGCAACTTTAAGAAACAAATGAAGCGTGCGGATAAAGTGGAAGCCAGAATTGCTCTGATTCTGGGAGAAACTGAAGTAGCAGAACAAAAAGTCACCGTTAAATTTTTACGTGATCAGGTTGAACAGCAGACTGTTGATGTCACAGCGCTGTTACCGATCCTGGATAAGCTGGGAGAGTAATAGTGGACGTTTATAATTCAGAAGAACAACAGGTTGAAGCTATTAAGTCATGGTGGCAGGAAAATGGTAAATCCATCATAGCGGGTGTGGTGATCGGTTTTGTCGGGTTGTTCGGCTGGCGTTATTACAACGATTATACTCGTCAGCAGAGTGAAGCATCTGCAGCCGGGTATCAGCAGGTCATGCAAAACCTGTCTGAACAACATGAAAAAGCATTTGCCGAGGTTGGTCAGTTTATTGCCGCACATAAAGATACCTATGGTGATCTGGCTGCACTGCAACTGGCAGCTGAAGCGATCAAGGCGAATAAACCTGAACTGGCTGCAGAACAACTACGCCGCGTTGCGGAACAAGCCAGCGATGAAGAGTTCAAACCAGTCGCAGGTATTCGTCTGGCTCGTGTATTAATAGCGATGAATAAACCAGCGGATGCACTGAAAGTATTAGATTCAGTCACCGCAGGACAGTATAAGGCAGCTGTCGCTGAGGTCAGAGGCGATGCTTTACTGGCATCATCGCAACCGGATAAGGCACGTGAGGCATATACTGCAGCCATGCAAGCCAGTAAAAACGGTGTAAATCCTGTTTTACAGATGAAACTGGACGATCTTTCTGTAGCCAGCGAAAAAGTTGATACACCTATAGCGAAATAATGCGAAGGATGGTGAACCAAATGCATAAAAGTTGGCAAAAATTTAGCTGTCTGTTGCTGGGAGGGGTTTTACTCTATGGCTGCAGTTCAGAAGAAGACGTCATTAAAATGGCTGAAGTGCCAGTAATTGAATCAGCTTTTCATCCGGAAACAGCATGGAGTCATGGTGTTGGTTCCGGAATTGGCAAATTCTATTCGCACTTGCAGCCAGTGATTGTTGGCAACAATATTTTTGCTGCCTCAAGAGACGGCGATGTTTATGCTTTTGATAAACTGAGTGGCAAAAAGCTGTGGGATGTTGATCTCAGTGATCAGCCTGTTTATGAAGAAAAACGTAGTGCACGTCTGTCAGGTGGTTTGGCTGCTGCCAATGGTCATCTATATGTCGGTTCAGAAAATGGCCAGTTGATTGCTTTAAGTCAGGAAAATGGCGAACTGATGTGGCATACCGATGTAGGCGGGGAAGTGCTGGCTACACCAGCTACTGATTCCGGTAAAGTTGTGGTTGCCACAGGTACTGGGCAGTTACTCGCACTGGATGGTGAAACTGGTAAAATTGACTGGACCGTGACCAGTGAACAACCCAACCTGACCTTACGCGGTACTTCAGCTCCTGTAATTGCCGCTGGTGGTGTGCTCTATGGACGCGCTGATGGTAAAATAGGCATTGTGATCCTGCAGAACGGACAGCTTGTTAATGAAACCCGTGTTGCTACGCCTCATGGTCAGACTGATCTGGACCGTATGGTGGATGTCGATGCTGAACCGGTTATTGTTGATGATGAACTGTACGCAGTAGCCTATAATGGCCAGCTGATCTCCCGCAAACTGATCTCCGGTGATGAACTGTGGAAGCGTAAATATGCCGCCTATCAGAACATGGGGGTTGGTGTAAATGATATTGCTATCACTGATTCCAAATCGCATATCTATTTGGTCGACCGCATAACCGGTACTGAAAAATGGTCTAATACCCAACTGGAATACCGCAATATCACGGCTCCGCTGGTATTGGGCGATTACGTTGTAGTCGGTGACAGTGAGGGCTATCTGTACTGGATTTCACAAACAACAGGTAAGATTGCAGCAATGCAGGAAGTTGATAGTGATGGTTTGTATGCTGCGCCAATTATTGATGGGGATTTGATCTATATTCAAACCCGTGGCGGCGAACTGGTTGCAATCAAACGTCCGTTATAATTCAGATTATATGTTTGTTTATAGCCCCTGATCTGTATCGGGGGCTTCTGTTTATTTAATTATTGAGGTTTTATATGACCCCTGTGGTTGCCCTGGTGGGACGCCCGAACGTTGGCAAGTCCACATTATTTAATCGTCTGACGCGTAGCCGGGACGCACTGGTGGCTGATTTTCCGGGATTAACGCGTGACCGTAAATACGGTCAGGCCGTAGTCGATGATATGAATTTTATTGTCGTCGATACCGGCGGGATTGATGGTTCCGAAGAAGGTATCGAAGTCAAAATGGCTGAACAGTCGCTGCTGGCGATTGATGAATCTGACGTAGTTTTATTCATGGTTGATGCCCGTGCGGGTGTCACCAGTGCGGATATCGGTATTGCTAATCATCTGCGTCGTCAGAAGAAAAAGGTATTTCTGGTAGCCAACAAAACCGATGGTATTGATGGTGATGTCCACTGTGCTGATTTTTATAGCCTGGCACTGGGCGACGTTTATCAAATCGCGGCTTCTCATGGCCGTGGTGTAACATCGTTACTGGAAAAGGCGCTGGCTCCTTTCTTTGAAGAGTTGACTGGTAAGTCAGCAGAAGAGGAAGCGGCAGATGAAGACGCTGCTTACTGGGCTGCTTTTGAAGCAAAAGACGCACCAGAAGAAGATGAGCCGGAAGAAGAAGAGTTTACCGGCGAAGATCGCTATGCTGATTTGCCTATAAAGTTTGCCATCATTGGCCGCCCTAACGTAGGTAAATCAACCCTGACCAACCGTATGTTAGGTGAAGATCGCGTTATTGTGTACGATCTGCCCGGTACTACCCGCGATTCGATCTATATCCCGCTGGAGCGTGATGATCAGCACTACATCGTGATTGATACCGCTGGTGTACGTAAGAAGAAAAAAATCTACGAAACAGTAGAAAAATTCTCTGTCGTTAAGACGCTGCAGGCTATTGAAGATGCCAACGTCGTCTTGTTATTGATTGACGCGCGGGAAGGTGTATCTGATCAGGATCTAAGTCTGCTGGGCTTTACTCTGCATTCCGGTCGTTCAATTGTGATTGCCGTGAATAAATGGGATGGTCTGGATCAGGATACCAAAGAAAAAATCAAAGAAGATCTGGAACGTCGTCTGGGGTTTGTTGATTTTGCGCGTGTGCATTTTATTTCTGCATTGCATGGCTCAGGGGTTGGCAACCTGTTTGATTCTATTCAGGAAGCTTACCGTTCTGCGACCAAACGTATCAGCACTTCAATGCTGACTCGTATCATGAATATGGCGGCAGAAGATCACCAGCCACCATTGGTACGTGGACGTCGTGTGAAACTGAAATACGCTCATGCCGGTGGTTATAATCCGCCACGTATTATCATTCATGGTAATCAGGTTAAAGATTTACCAGAGTCTTATAAGCGTTATCTGATCAACTATTATCGTAAATCGCTTAAAATTATGGGGACACCTATCCATATTGAATTCCAGGAAGGTGATAACCCATTTGAAGGCCGACGCAATAAATTGACCCAAACTCAGATCCGTAAGCGTCGTCGTATGATGAGTTTTGTGAAGAAAGGTTAGTAAGCAGAATTAAGGAGAGGTGAAATGGCTTATCAAATCACCTGTCCTTCTTGTCAGCAAGAAGGGCTGGATCCGCGCCATAGCACGGCAACATGCATGCACTGTGCTAAACAATTTAAGATTGTGGCTTTCTGTCCTGCATGTCATGTAGAGCTGGAACGTTTGCAGGCATGCGGTGCAGTGGACTTTTTTTGTAATACCTGTAATTCCATGGTTTCAAAACGGCAGGCTGAATATCAAATTACGCCTGTCTGATGGACATAAAATAAAAAACGCCGGATATCAAATCCGGCGTTTTTGTTTGGTGCGTCTGGCAATAACAAGCAAATCAGAGTGACTGAGTGAATGTACGGGTGATGACATCGCGTTGTTGTTCCGGAGTCAGTGCATTGAAGCGCACTGCATAGCCAGAGACACGGATAGTAAGCTGCGGATATTTCTCAGGGTTTTTAACTGCATCTTCCAGTGTTTCACGACGCAGAACGTTTACGTTCAGATGCTGACCGCCTTCTACCTGTGGTGCCAGGCTCATTGGCACTTCACGATATTCGATGTTACCCAGAGATGCTACAGCAACAACTTGATCTTCAGTGTAACGAGGGTCTTTAGAGCACAGGCAACGCGCTTCCTGTGTTACTTCATCCAGTAACCAGAAAGAATTAAGCAGATCTGCGTTTGCTGCCTGAGTGATTTGAATACCCTTAACCATGATGAACTCCTCGATAGTTTGGGGCTGTTCTTGTCACTATTACAAGAAAGTGCCCCGTTATGTCATTGGATCAAACCGGCGGTGGTTTAATCATGTATCTTTGATACTACATTAGTAAATTTACTAACAGTTCGCAAGAGGATACCCCTTTAAAAACGAGGTCTATTCAGACAGAAAGATTGATTAAGATCAATAAACATACATTTTGCATCTAACAATCAACTTTTTGTAAAAATGACGCCTCTGATTTCTTGTAAATTTACTACAAATTTGCCAGATCCCGTTTCTGGATGAAGTACGATAAAATGAATTTTTAATATGAAACCGGGGGCAAAATGCAAACGTGGAGTGATGTGCTGGGTCAGGAAAAAAAACAGGCTTATTTTCAGGAAACGATGGATTTTGTCCGGCGTGAACGCGAATCTGGCAAGGTTATCTATCCTCCTGCCGCCGATGTTTTCAATGCCTTTAAATACACTGAGTTTGAAGATGTCAAAGTTGTTATTTTAGGACAAGACCCATATCACGGTCCCAATCAGGCTCACGGTCTCTGTTTTTCAGTATTACCGGGTGTTGCAGTGCCACCTTCTCTGGTCAATATCTATAAAGAGCTGTACCGGGATATTCCTGGCTTTGAAATTCCTTCTCATGGTTATTTATTGTCATGGGCTCAGCAAGGTGTGCTGCTGCTTAATACGGTGCTAACTGTTGAGGCTGGCAAAGCGCATTCTCACGCATCATCCGGTTGGGAGCATTTTACTGATCGTGTTATTGCAGCCCTGAACGAGCACCGGGAAGGGCTGGTATTTTTGCTCTGGGGTAACCATGCGCAGAAAAAGGGACAATATATTGATCGTCAGCGACATCATGTGCTGATGGCTCCGCATCCCAGCCCGTTATCAGCACATCGTGGTTTTTTAGGTTGCGGGCATTTTTCCCAGACGAATCAATTTTTAACTGAAGCTGATAAGCAAGCTATAAACTGGCAAATAGCGCCGATTGCGTGATATTGCCGGCACATTTCAGGATGGATCACTGATCGGTAATAAAATTCACTATAATTTATAAATTGTTGTCATTGGTCTGTCAGTTCAGGAGCGTGCACCATGTTGGATATTTTGCACCAGGAACATATCAACATCGCTAAACTACTTGATGTGTTGCGCGATAACCTGGCTGCGATCCGCAGTGAAAAGCCGGTTCGTTTCAATTTACTTAAAGATGCACTCAGTTATCTGAGGGAAGTGGCTGATACATATCATCATCCGCGGGAAGATCTGATTTATGATTATTTTTCTGCCTATCGCTGCAGTGATCCGTCTGTAGTGACGACAACTCTTAAAGAGCAACACAAGCAGATTGTCAGCAGTGGTGAAGCTCTGCAGGAAATGGTCGATATGATCCTGATGGATGCGGTAATTCCGCTGGATTACGTCGCGACCGGACTGGAGCAGTTTATTGCTTTACAGCAAAAGCATCTGGACTATGAGGAAAGTACCATCTTCCCATTGCTGCGTCGGGCACTAACAGAGGATGACTGGCGGCATCTGGAGCATAACTGGGCCAATATGACAGTGGCTGATCCGCTCTTCGGGCGCGAGGTAGCCGAGCGTTATCAGGATCTGGCAACGCAACTGCTGGCTGTCTGAACTGAAAATATAAAAATGGCGCTGATTAGCGCCATTTTCTTCAATTCAGCGAAATATCGTTAATGCCAAGTTCATAGTTTAAATCGATAGCCTGCAATTCCCGTTGCAAGCGGTATCTGTCTTTTAATGCCTCGATCTCTCTCCATTTGCGCTTTTTGTTTGTTTGGCGTTGACGTACATCAGAATCAATGACGGCCAGCTCTTCTGCTTCCAGTGAGAACCTGTCCATGGAACTACCTCCTCGTCTCAAACTAAGAACGTACAAACTGTGATAGCATTTTACGGGCCAGAAATTGTATATGCATAAGCACACCGTTCCTGGCTCATTACGGACCGGAGCCCGCCATACCCGGATCCCGGGAAGTGCTTTTCGTATATCACAGCTCTGCAAAAACTAAAATACTGAGATTACGAAACTATTACAGAGGTCAAAAGGCTGGGAAAGCCGATGCTATGACAAAGTAAAGTTTCGGGGTAATTGCTATAGTTCCGAAAGGAAATCAGCAGCCAAAAAGCGCATAATGATTAAATATTTTGAATATTTATGCTGCTTAGTTAAAAAACTCTCAATAATAATTTTGTATTTAAGGTCGATGCTGGTATTTTTCCGGGTATCATTTTTGCAGTGAATTTTTGTCTTCAGCGATTATTGGGAAAGGCTCATATATGGAGCAGGTAGCTACCTTAGAGGTGCAAAATTTATGTAAACGCTTTGGTTCCAATGAGGTACTGAAGGGTATTAATCTGACTGCGAGCAAGGGCGATGTAGTTTCTATCATTGGCTCTTCCGGCTCAGGAAAATCAACATTTTTGCGTTGCATTAATTTGCTGGAAACGCCCACCAGTGGTGATGTTTATGTCCATGGTGAGCTAATTCGTATGAAAACTGACAAATCAGGTGAGCGAATTCCGGCTGATATTAAACAAGTTGCCCGGATCCGCTCCCGGTTGGCAATGGTTTTTCAAAGTTTCAATTTATGGTCACATATGACCGTATTGCAAAACATCATTGAAGTCCCGGTACATGTGCTGAAAATTCCGCGTCAGGAAGCCATTGCGAAGGCTGAAGCGTTACTGCATCGGGTTGGGTTATATGAACGCCGGGATTATTACCCAGGGCATTTATCCGGCGGACAGCAACAACGGGCCGCGATTGCCCGTGCTCTTGCTGTTGATCCTGAGGTGATGTTGTTCGATGAACCCACTTCAGCGTTAGATCCGGAACTGGTGGGTGAAGTGTTGTCAGTTATGCGTGGCTTGGCTGAGGAAGGGCGTACCATGCTGGTGGTTACGCATGAAATGGCATTTGCACGTGATGTTTCTAACAAGGTAATGTTTTTACATCAGGGGCGGGTTGAAGAGGAAGGTGATCCGAAAGAGTTGTTCGCCAATCCTAAATCAGAACGTTTCCGTCAATTTATTTCATCTACTTATTGATATTGGTTCCAACATAGCCAGGAGCAAACAATGAAAAAACTGTGGTTAACAGCAATCGTGGCCAGCCTGATGGTAACAGGCGTCCAGGCGAAGCAGTGGAAAGAAGTTCGCGTTGCAATTGAAGGGGCCTATCCTCCGTTTTCCAGTATCGATGAAAAAGGTCAGTTGCATGGTTTCGATGTTGATATTACCAACGCGCTATGTGAACAGATGAAAGTAAAATGTACCATCGTTAAGCAGGATTGGGATGGCATGATCCCTGGTCTGCTGGCTCGCAAGTTTGACGCTATCATCTCAACGATGGACATCACGGAGGAACGTAAAAAACGTATCGATTTCTCCGGGAAATACCAGCATGTTCCTGCGCATTTTGCAGCTAAAAAGGGCGCAACGATTGAACTGACTCAGGCTTTTATGAAAGATAAAAAGATTGCAGTTCAGCGTGCAACCTCAATGGATACTTATGTATCGGACAATTTTCCTGATACCGAAATTAAGCGTTACGGCTCATATGATGAAGCCTATCTTGATTTGAAATCTGGCCGTGTAGATTATGTATTGGCTGATACTGCATCGGTCATGGATGGTCTGATTAATAAATCTAACGGCGAATACAGCCTGGTCGGACCTGGTCTGTCAGATAAGAAATGGTTTGGTGAAGGTGCCGGTGTCGCTCTGCGTAAAGGTGACGGTGATCTGAAAGCTATGTTTAATAAAGCGATTCTGGATATCCGCGCTAACGGTAAATACAAACAGATTAATGACAAATACTTTGATTTTGACGTTTACGGTGAATAAACCTGTACGTTCATTATCTCCGGTATTCAACGGGCCCATTACGGGCCCGTTTTGATGGATAAAGGTATGTTAGATTTGAAAGGTTATGGTGCCACTATTATTGATGGTGCCTGGATCACGCTGGAAGTTGCATTACTGTCGGTGCTGGTGGCTGTTGTGCTGGGTATGATGAGTGCTCTGGCCAAGCTTTCTAAAAATCGTCTGGCAAAAGGTGTCGCTACTTTTTACACCACGATAGTGCGGGGGATCCCTGATCTGATCCTGATGATGCTGATTTTCTTCGGTGGTCAGATCTTTCTGAATTTCTTATGTACCCAAACCAACGAAAGAATAAATAACTGGCTGACTGAAAGTAATCCGAATCATGAATGGATCTCGTACGTCCCGGATTATATTGATGTCAGCCCGTTTATTGCTGGTGTCTTGTCGATAGGGTTTATTTTCGGCGCATATATGGCGGAAACATTCCGTGGCGCAATTCTGGCGGTCGAACGAGGTCAACTTGAGGCAGCATATGCCTATGGCATGTCACCATGGCAGGTATTCCGCAGGGTATTGTTTCCACAGATGGTGCGTCATGCATTGCCCGGTTTTGGCAATAACTGGCTGGTTTTATTAAAAACAACTGCGCTGGTATCCGTGATCGGTCTGGATGATATGGTACGGAAAGCTGGCCTGGCTGCGGGCAGTACACAACTACCGTTTACTTTCTATATGGCCGTAGCATTGATTTTTTTGGGTTTTACAGCAATTTCCACTGCTCTGTTACGTTGGGCAGAGGTCCGTTATGCAATTAAAACGAGGTAAGCCGGATGTTTGATTTTTCCATTATTGCTGATGAATGGCCGACTTATCTGGAAGGGTTAATTAATACCGGCTGGCTGGTAGCTGTCTCATTAATTATTGGATTATGCATCGCTGTTCCGGTTGGCATCTTACGCAGTAGCCAGAGCGCTTTGCTGCGTTATCCGGCCTGGGCTTATATCTATTTCTTTCGCGGCACTCCTTTGCTGGTCCAGCTGTTTATTATCTATTACGGTGCGGGTCAGTGGCAGTGGTTACAGCACTCCTGGGCATGGGAATGGTTTCAGGAAGCCTGGTTTTGTTCTCTGCTGGCGTTTGCTTTAAACACCGGTGCTTATACTGCGGAGATTGTCCGGGGTGCAATACAGATGATCCCGAAAGGCGAACTGGAAGCTGCGGCATCATTTGGTATGTCTCGTTGGCAAATGCTGCGTCATATCATTCTGCCAAGTGCATTACGTCGTGCATTACCCGCATACAGTAATGAAGTTATTCTGATGCTGCATGGTTCATCTATAGCTGGTGTGATTACCGTTGTCGATCTAACGGGTGCGGCCCGCATTATAAATGCCCGCTATTACACGCCGTTTGAGGCCTTTATTACCGCGGGTTTACTCTATCTGCTGCTGAGTTTGATGCTGGTCTGGTGCTTCCGTCATCTGGAACGCCACTGGTATGCACATTTGCGCCCACGAATCGGCTAAGCATGTATTCTCCGGGATCTATAGCGTGGTACCATATGGCGGCTTATGCGTATCTGTTTAAGGGTCCCGTCTTGTTCGCTCGGTTGCTCATCAGTTTTTGTGTTTTATTCTGTAGTCTGGCTACCTATGCTGATGAGCAGGTGAAGTTTTCACCAACGCCTCTCTGGGTGAAAGAGATCCTGCAGCCGGCTTCTTCTGCCCAGCCATCAGTTAACGGATTACGTTACCTGCTGATTGATCGTCAGTTAAATCTGGAAGCACAGCAGGTATCCCGCTATTCACGCGATGTCATGGAGATCACCAGTACCGAAGGGCTTGAACAGGCGTCTCAATTGTCGTTTGAGTTTGATCCTGGCTTCGAAACGCTCCAGATCCACCGGGTACGTGTCTTAAGAAAAGGAATTTCACTGGAGCGTCTGGAGCCTCAGGAATTACGGATTTTTCAGCGTGAACCGGATCTAGAACATTATCTCTATTCCGGTACCAAAACAGCTTATCTTATTTTGCCGGATATCCGGGTTGGTGATGTACTTGAATACAGTTACAGCATCATAGGTAATAATCCTGTGATGGGTAATAAATTCAGCACCCAGCTGCAACTTGACTGGGAAATGCCGGTAGCACTGAATTCAGTCAGGGTTCTGGTAAATTCGGGTCGTACTCTCTATTACTCTGTGCCTGAAAATCCGAATGGTAAGCTCACCATGACAGAAACTTCCGCACACCGGGAATTACTGTGGCAGGAATCGGCAGTGGCTGCGGTCACGGCGGATGATGATGTGCCAGCATGGTTTACGCCTTATCATTACTGGTCTCTCAGTGAATTTTCTTCATGGTCAGATGTGGCTAAGTGGGCTATCCCTTTGTATGAACAGGCTGCAGTTGTGGAGCCGGTAATACAGAAAGTTGCAGATCAATTGATGAGTGACTCGCAAAAGCCGGAAGAGCAAATCATAGCTGCATTACAGTTCGTGCAGCAACAGATCCGCTATCTGGGTGTTGAGGATGGCATTGGATCTCATGTTCCACGAAAAGCATCGGATACCTTGTATCGCCGTTATGGTGATTGCAAAGATAAAACGGTATTGCTCATGGCATTACTGAAAGCGATGGGATTCAGTCCGCAGGCAGCATTGGTTAATCTTGAACAAGGCGCAGTGCTTCCCGGACAACTGCCATCACCTTATGCATTTGATCATGTTATTGTTTCAGTCAAACTGGGCAATCAGCAATATTGGCTGGATGGTACAGATCTTAATCAGGGAACCGATCTTAATACTATTGGTGTGCCTTATCTGCACTACGCATTACCGGTCGCGCCTGACAGCAAAGATTTTGTCTCTATGGATGATAAATACCGTATTGCAGAAACGATTTTACGACGGGAACTCTGGCTGGATGAACCTGGCAGTCGTCTCTTGGTTGAAGCGCGATATTCCGGACATGAAGCTGAAAGTCAGCGTTCGTCCTGGAAGGATATTCCGCCACAACAAATCACTCATCAGCTGTTAGGCTATTATTCAAAGCTTTATCCCGATCTGGAAGGAACATCGCAACCAGAGATGAAGGATAACCTGCGCACCAATGAACTGGTTGTGCGTCAGCAGTTTTCGTCATCTGCCGGAATTGATGAACTGACCCGGAACGGATTACCTTTATATGCTGATCTTATCGATTCTTATCTGAAAACGATTGATAGTGCGAGAAAGCAACCACTGGCGCTGGGGCCACCAGTCAGGATCCGTCAGGAGTTTATTTTTAATTTGCCCCATGACGTGAACATTGCTGACTACAACCAGCAGTACGATAATGCAGTTTTTAAGTTCAGTGTATGGGTGCGGCAGATAAGCCCGCGCTTATTGCGGATAACTTATCGTTATCAGAATCATCTTGACCATGTTCCTGTGCGTGAACTGGCCCGTTACCGGGAAGCAGTCGCACAAGCGAGAGATGAACTTGCACTTAACTTCACACTCCCGCCTGTGCCTCCGGTAACTACTAATACAGCAGTGGCGGAAACTAAATAAACTCAGCCCAGATCGGGGCGTGATCAGAGGGTTTTTCCATTCCTCTGATCTGATAATCAATGCCGGTTTGCTGCAGACGTTGTTGTAAAACCGATGTAGCTAACAGCAGGTCTATACGTAGTCCCCGGTTATCATCAAAGCCACGGCTACGGTAATCAAACCATGAGAAATGCTCATTGGAACCAGGATTCTGACTGCGCCAGGTATCGATGAATCCCCATGCCAGCAGTTCATTCAGCCATTCCCGTTCTTCCGGCAGGAAAGAACATTTTCCGGTTTGCAGCCACCGCTTACGGTTAGCCTCACCAATTCCGATATCCAAATCTGTTGAGGATATATTCATATCACCCATGATGACGATATCTTCATCCGGCGTATGGTTTTGTTGCAGATAGTTCAGCAGATCCCGGTAGAACTTTTGTTTGGCCGGGAATTTGGTCGGATGATCCCGTGATTCCCCCTGAGGGAAGTAACCATTGAAAACAGTCAGCAGTCGTCCGTTTTCCTGCATGAAGCGGCCAATAATCAGACGTCGCTGCGATTCTTCATCATCTTGCGGGAAACCCTTGATAACGGCATCAGGCGTTTTACGGGACAGCAGTGCAACACCATAGTGTGCCTTCTGGCCATGGAAATGAACCTGATAGCCCAGCTCTTCTATTATGCTTACCGGGAATGCATCATCGTGAACTTTCGTCTCCTGCAAACCGATAATGTCAGGGCAATGCTGCTCAACAATAGCCTGTAGCTGATGGGGTCTGGCTCTTAGTCCGTTGATATTAAAAGATATAATTTTCATTTGATTAGATCCGATTCCGCGCTTTGTGGTTTCATCAGAGATGCAGGTTATTACTTTCAGATTCTGCTTATAGCAGTGAAATTATTCCAAAATATTAGTTATGGAATAATAAAACAATGCTTTATTCAGTTTTTAGGATTTTTGATTGGATGCGAACAGGAGAAGAGATGGTGGAGGGGGAAGGATTCGAACCTTCGAAGGCAGAGCCGTCAGATTTACAGTCTGATCCCTTTGGCCGCTCGGGAACCCCTCCACGAGCTTTTTTAGCGTTTTACTATGCACTTAATGGTGGAGGGAGAAGGATTCGAACCTTCGAAGGCAGAGCCGTCAGATTTACAGTCTGATCCCTTTGGCCGCTCGGGAATCCCTCCTCAAGTGCGGAGCGAATACTACCAGAATCTTTTGGTTTGTGAACCCCGAAAGTGCTAAAGATCTGATAAAAATAGCCAATATTAGTTCAAGTGCTCATTTTTCAGACTTTTCTTGCTAGAAAATACGAATTATGAGTGTTTTTTGTTCTGTTAAGAATAACGCTACCGACAGCTTAATGAAGCAATACATCAATAGCAGCGAAGTTGTTTTTCTTTATTGCAGAAGGAGACATTCAGTCAGCAATATAAAAGAGAGGCTTTCAGTGTCACCTGGAAAGTACAGGATGCACCAATGAGAGCATCGGGGAAGGCGAGGGTGATATTAAAAATTAAGGCCACAGACGGGAAGTTCTGTGGCCTTAGTTTGTTATAGCGTGGTATAGCGCTGTTCTAAGTAATGCCGGAACCACTGTGTATTCAATGGCTCACCTGTGGCCTGACGTATCAGGTCATCGGTACTGAGCAGGCTGGCTTTTTCCCATACATTGTTTTTTAACCAGTTGAATATCAGTGATAATCCATTCTCAGAAGCAATCAAATCACCGATATTCCCGATATCCCGTTCAATGGCACCAGCAAACTGGGCTGCATAAATAGCGCCTAGTGTATAGCTGGGGAAGTAGCCAAAAGAGCCGTCCGTCCAATGAATATCCTGCATGCAACCCATGGCATCATTACCTTTGGTGCTGAGACCCAGGTATTGCTGCATTTTTGTATTCCAGACTTCAGGTAAATCATGAACCTGAATTTTCCCTTCAATCAGCGCCTGTTCGATTTCAAAACGCAGAATAATATGAGCCGGATAGGTCAGCTCATCGGCATCGACACGGATAAATCCGGGTTCGATCCGGCTGTATAACTGAATCAGATTGTCAGCTTCCAGCGCAGGCTGATCCCCGAAGTGCTGTTTGATTAGTGGTGCCATGCGGTGCAGAAATGCTGGATGACGTGCCAGCTGCATTTCGAAAAACAGACTTTGGCTTTCATGTATACCCATTGATCGGGCTTCACCCACGGGTTGTCCCCGCCATGCAACGGGTAATCCCTGTTCATAACGGGCATGTCCGGTTTCATGGATCACGCCCATCAGGCTGGACATGAAATCGTTCTCGTTGTAACGGGTCGTGATGCGTACATCTTCGGGGACGCCGCCGCAGAATGGATGCGCACTGATATCCAGCCTGCCATGGTTAAAATCAAAGCCCAGCATTTTCATTGCATGTAAGCCAAGAGACTTTTGTCTGCCTGCCGGAAACGGGCCTTCTGGTTTTACCGGATTATATTGTGACTGACGCTCACCAGCCTGGCGGATAATCTGCGGCAGCCAGGTTTTCAGATCGTTAAAAATACGCAGTAACTGATTGCTGGTCATGCCAGGTTCATACAGATCAATCAGACTGTCATAAGGTGATAATTCAAGTGCTTCAGCCCGGATTTGTGCTGCTTCGCGGGTAAGATCAACAACAACTTTCAGATTTGGTTCAAAACCTTTCCAGTCGTTATTTTTCCGTTGTCCGCGCCAGGCATGTTCGCAACGTGAACCCGCCAGTGCTCTGGCCTGTACCAGATCGTCCGGTAACAAGGCTGCATTTTGCCAGCGGCGACGCATCTCATGTAAATTAGCTTTTTGTGCATCGGATAATTCTTCATCTTCAGCCGTATTCAGCCAGTCAGCAACTTCTACCGAAGTGAGTTTCTGATGCTGTAATAATGCCAGTTCAGCTAACGCAGCTCCACGGGCCTGATTTCCACCATCAGGCATCATGGTGGCCTGATCCCAGCCACAGATAGCCTGCAGATGTTGCAGATGATGCAGTTGTTGAAAACGTTGCTCTAATAATTGATAAGACATGCTGTGTTTCCTGTTCTCTTTCTGCAGCAAATAATATGCGTCGTCACGCCGTATGATAGCGCCCGGGTCTATGGCAGACCAGTAATTAACTCTACAGTTTGACGGATGTGCCGCGAGTCGGTTTGTTATCTATCGGGCCGGAATGTTAGTAAGTTTATACCCGTTTTGTTCCAGCATTTTCAACAATCCATTGTTACCATAAAGGTGCATGGCTCCGACCACCATGAAGTTATGACGTGCAGTCTGAGCCATGATTTGCGGTAACCATTGCTGATTTCTTTCTTTAATTAAGTGTTGTTCGAGATATTGCTGCAATTCCGGGCTGGTAGACTCATCATCAAGTAACGCCTGAATTTTCTTCTGATCACCGGTTCCCCACGCTTTAATTAGTGCAGGAAGTTCATCATTGACCTTGCTGATTTGTTGTAAGGTTGCATCAAGAAAATCATCTTCCACAGCTCCCAGTCCGGCCAGATAAGCCAGCTGTTGTTCCGTTGTTTCCAGATAATTAATCGTGAGCTGCCGGTCTTTTGCCAGATTAATGAAATAGTGATCAATACCAAACGATGGCTGATAACCAGCCAGTTGAATCGCTTGCTGTTGTAAGGTTATGGCGACAAACCAGGGACGAAAGTGAGCCAGTAACGGTTCATTTAATTGATAATGTGAAGCAACATCAATGGTTCTCTGATATAGCGGTGCACTCAGTTGTTGGTTCAGAGTCATGTCTGACGGCAACATGGCGTAACTCATCAGCGTTTGATTATTGTCTGATGATGAACTCAGGTCTGTTTCTACTATCAGTGTCTCAGCCTGTTGCCAGCGCTGCATTATGGATGACGCTAATGGATACATCTCTTCACTACCAACATGAATAGAACCCAGTAGCCAGAGTTTTTGTTGTCCACGTTCAGCTAACCAGAAATCAGGAGTTGATGTTGCCAGCGACTGGCCCGGAGACAGGCTTAACAGCAACACACCTAACCAGCTAATCTCTTTCATTCGTGAGATCAGGGCATTACCATAGTGCAGAAGTCTATTTTCCATGGAGATATTTGATGCCTCATATTCGATGCCGCGGGATGCAACGTGAATTAGTCGCGGCAATAAGTGAAACGCTGGTTGAGCAACTTGCGGATCTGACTCAGGCTCCGGCTGCTCACTTTACTATTGAGTATATTCCGGCTGAGTTTATTGCAACACGCTTTGGTGGCCAGGCCTATCCATTTATTGAACTTTTCTGGTTTGATCGTGGGCAGGAGGTGCAGGATAAAGCTGCGCAGCTGATCACTTCGGTTGTGAAAGCAACTGCGGGTAGTGATGTTGATGTGGCCGTTGTTGTACAGCCACTCGCGCGTACAGGTTATTATGATAACGGCCAGCACTACTAATCTGTCACTGATATGTAATCTGTCACCGATATGCCGCATGATCTGATTGCGGCATTTTCTTCTGTTACGCTGAACGGCAGAGGATGCTGTCGAGCCAGCGTGTCGGCAATATTCTTCTTAAAACAGCAAACAGATGTGTCGGAAAGGTTACTCCGTAGCGTGTTTTAGCTCGTTTGCTACGTAAAGCATGTAATACCGGCGCTACACAGGATTCTGGCCCGAGGGTAAACGGATTTTTAGGTTTGGGATTTTGTAAGCGTCGCAACGTTTGCTGATAGATATCACGATGCCGGCTTTCCGTCACATTGATGTGTTGCTGGAATTTGGCGAGAGCATTACTGCGGAATTGACTGAGTACCGGCCCCGGTTCAACCAGACTGATCTGTATTTTTGTATTCCGCAATTCGAGCCGGAGTGTATCAGTATAACCTTCCAGTGCGAATTTACTGGCGTTATAAGCTCCGCGGTATTTCATTGCGACCAATCCCAGCAGTGAGCTGATCTGAATAATCCGGCCACGATTTTCTTTGAGCATAACCGGCAGAATAAGGCGGATCAGATGATGCCAGCCAAACAGATTGGTATTGAATTGCTCGCGCAATGCCTGCGTTGGCAGGTCTTCGATTGCACCCGTCTGGCCATAAGCGCCATTATTAATCAGACCATATAACTGACCATTTGATTGAGTCAGAGCCCATGCAACTGCCTGCTCAATGCTTTTTTCGTCATTCAGATCCAGTTGATAAGCATTCAGACCTGATTTCAGCAGACGTTCTACATCATTCTCTTTTCTGGCTGTTGCCAGGACGCTGAATCCTTCCTGTTGCAGACGTTGCGCTAAATGCAGACCAATACCGGTAGAACAGCCTGTAATGAGAATGAAATCAGACATCATGTTTCCTGTGTATGAGAATGACTCTTTTCATCTTAATACCTGTGGATGCAGAAAACAAAACCGGGAGCATTTGCTCCCGGTTTTGTTTTAATGATGCACTGAAAAAATCACACACCGCTGTCATTAAGTCGCACAGTCAATGTCTGACCTGGTTTAAGACGGTTATGATCCAGGCTGTTCCAACGCATCAGATCATTGATCGTGATTTGGAACTTTTCTGCAATTGAAGAAAGTGAGTCACCACGGCGAACTTCATAACGACGTGATTTTGCTGCTTTGGCGACAGACAATTTGGATGCTTTGCCGGACGCTTTGCTTACCGGTGCATTTACCAGTAGCACCTGACCTGCTTTCAGTTTCTTTTTCGTCAACTTATTCCACTGCATCAGCTGCTTTTCTGATACACCGTAGGAGCTGGCGATAGTCCATAAGGTATCACCGCGTTTTACCTTATGGTGTACGCTGATACTTGCTGATGAACCTGATTTGACAGCATTCTTGTCAGCATCATCATTTTTCGCAAGTGCAATACGCTCGCTGTCATTACGCATGCGTTTTTGCGGTGCCATATCAGCTAATGCCAATTCCAGCTCGTCTGCTACACCAATTGGAACCAAAAGATGATCCGGCCCCTGTGGTGAAGTCGTGTTACGGTTAAACCCTGGGTTCAGACGCTTCAGTGCCGGCAATGACATGTTGGCCTGCTCTGCTGCAGTGCGCAGATCGATTTGACCATTGGTGTCAATTAAACGAACTGATGGACGATTCGGGATTTTTGGCAAATCAATCCCGTATTTTTTCGCATTCTTAATGACATCAGCCAGAGCCATCAGACGAGGTACATATTCCATAGTCTGACGAGGCAGATTCAGTGAGAAAAAGTCGGTTGCCTTACCTCGGGCCCGGTTGGCATCAATTGCATTCTTGATGCGACCTTCACCAGCATTATAGGCGGCTACAGCATTCAGCCAGTCACCATCAAAGTAAGCATTTAACTGAGCCAGATAATCGAGTGCTGCATGTGTTGATGCAACAACGTCACGACGACCGTCATACCAGTAGTCTTGCTTCAGACCATAACGTTTGCCTGACGCACTTAAAAACTGCCATAAGCCAACAGCGTTGCCATGGGAGCGGGCATTAGGGTTATATGCACTTTCAACAATGGGCAATAACACCAGCTCCATTGGCATCTGACGTTTATCTATTTCCTCGGTGATCAGGTGGAGGAATGGGGCAGCACGTTCAGTGACAGTACGCAGATATTTGGGATGTTTGATGTACCAGTCTCGGTAAGCGATGACGTCCGGATCGTTTGGCATGGTCAACTGCATTTCGTCAGCGATGCGGTCCCACATATAAGGGTGTGAGCTTTCCGATCGATCCAGTGCCGAAGTCGCATGTGAGCGGTAGTTCGACATTACGTTAACAGTAGAACCCAGATTGTTTTTATCTGAGTCTTGTTGTAACGCCTGGCAACCGGTCAGCAACAGCGCGCCCAATAGGGCCAAATGTAGCTTCATGTTCATCCAGTCATCCTCAATATTTTGACAGATGGTATGTGTGATTAAAGTTCAGATCAAGCCCTGCATAAATTATGCTCATTTACAGCTCAAAGATTATTCTTTTTTTCACGCAAAATAGCAAAGATCTGGATCTCATTTTCGAGATAGAAATCGCTCGAATTCTGAGCGAAAAAGGTCACCGAAGGCATATTTGTGCGTAAAAATACATTACTCTGTTTTTCTATTCCAATAGTAGAGGGGAGTGTTGGACAGCCTTGTTGCCGTAGCTTGCTTACCTCTTTAATCCGCTCAATTGTAAATACATTATCCGGTTCTGCCAGCAGACAGTAGCTTAAATTATTGTAAGTATATTCATGCGCAGGATAAACAAGGGTATCTTCAGGTAAGCTGGCAAGGCGCTGCAGCGAGTGATACATCTGTTCTGCAGTACCGGAGAACAAACGGCCGCAGCCACCGGAAAAGAGAGTATCGCCACAAAACAGGGCCCCATGACCATGAAAAACAATATGCTCAGCGGTGTGTCCCGGCGTGTGCCAGACTGTAAATGTCAGATCAAGATCAGGGAAGCTGATCAGATCCTGATCGCGCATGGTCTGCAACTGAGGCACATCTGTTAATGTTATTTGCGGGCCATAGGTCTGGCATTCCGGATATAAGGTCAACAGTTCAGCCACACCGTCCACATGGTCATGATGGTGATGAGTGATAAAGATAGCTTTGAGATTCAGCGATTGCTGGCGGAGTCGTTCAACCACAGGCGCCGATTCACCAGGGTCAACCACAATAGCTTGATTTCCCTGTTTTATCAGCCAAATATAGTTATCCTTGCGGCTTGGAATTGTTTGTACCTGCAACATGTGATGCGCTCCGGTTCTATAAACAGATGTTGTGTATAGAATGAAAGAGAGAGAAAGGCAATATTTACCCGTTTTGAGGTGATGATGTGAAACCAGCAAAAATAAACCAGGCAATTATTACACCAGAGAACTGGAGTGAATTGCCAATGGGTGATTGGCTGGCGATGGAGATCCAGCACAAGCTTGATGAGTGGTGTCCGCTTATGTTTGGCTATCACTTGCTGAAGTTGGGAACATTAAGCAGTCAGCTTTCATGTGCTGCTTCTTCGATCCGTCATCAATGTGCTATTGCTCCGGAAGGTGCCTCACTGGGAATTATCGCTGACGTTGATGAATTACCTATCCGCTCAGGCAGTATTGATGCCTGTCTGCTGGCGCATATGCTGGACTTCAGCACTGATCCGCATCAGATATTAAGAGAAGTAGAAAGGGTATTAACGCCGGATGGCTGGATCATCATCAGCGGTTTTAATCCTTATAGTCTGGTTGGTTTGGGTAAGTTGTTACCGAACCTCCGGCGTCGCTTGCCATGGTCTGCCCGAATGTTTTCTCCGGAACGTGTACTGGACTGGTTACATCTGCTTGGCTTTGAAGTGGTGCATCTGGAGGGATTCTCTTATTCAACCGTGACTCGCCGGAGCCGGCTCTATTGCTGGAAAGAAAAAAACGGCAAACGATGTGGCTACCGGTTTGCATCAGCTTATATGCTGGCCGCAAGAAAACGTACGATTCCGCTAACCCGAATTCGCGAAGCTGCCTGGCTGAGACGACCGGTAATGGTGGGGGGCATGGCCAGACTGAACAATCCGGCCTGCACGAAAAGCGAAGGTGTAAATTCTTAGGAAGGATACCCGGAATCAATAAGGCGGCTGTCAGCCAGCGCTGCATTCCGGGCCAGCTCATCGCAGCGTTCATTTTCCGGATGACCGGAATGACCTTTCACCCAAAACCACTCAACATCGTGACGCTGTATTTCTGCATCCAGTAAAAGCCAGAGATCCACATTTTTGACCGGTTCTCTGTTTGCTGTTTTCCAGCCCTTTTTCTTCCAGCCATGGATCCACTGTGTGATGCCTTGCCGCACATACTGGCTGTCAGTAGTCAGTCTTACCTGACATGGTTCATTCAGCGATTGCAAACCTGCAATAGCCGCCATTAGCTCCATGCGGTTATTGGTTGTCAATTCGTAACCTTGAGCTAATTCTTTGCGGTATTGTTTGTAAATAAGTACTGCGGCATAACCGCCCGGGCCTGGGTTACCGAGACATGAGCCATCGGTATAGAGAGTTATCTGTTTTAGCATAGTGTCGTGGTATTCTGAGCATCTGAGTAAAGTGTGACATAAAAGTGCTATGAACCCAATGCAAACGAATCGCTATGTAATTCTCGATACTGAAACCACGGGTATGAACCAGAGTGGTGGCCCGGTCTATATCGGACATCGCATCATTGAAATTGGTTGCGTGGAAGTGATTAACCGTCGTTTAACCGGTAATCACTACCATGTTTATATCAAACCAGATCGTTTGGTCGATGAAGAAGCGATCCGGGTTCATGGTATTACCGATGCTTTCCTGGCAGATAAACCGCCGTTTGCTGCTATCGCACAAGAGTTCCGGGATTTTATTCGCGGTGCGGAACTTGTCATTCATAACGCATCGTTCGACGTTGGCTTTATCGATCATGAATTTGACAAGCTGGGCTGGACTGAGCGGGTTAAAGACATCTGCCGGGTAACGGATTCACTGGCATTGGCGCGGGGTCAGTTCCCCGGCAAACGCAATAGTCTGGATGCGTTGTGTACTCGTTTTGGTATCGATAATTCACATCGGACCTTGCACGGCGCGTTACTTGATGCCGAAATTCTGGCTGATGTCTATTTATTGATGACGGGTGGACAGACACGGCTGGAGTTACACAACACGGTCAATGATAATAATTCAGTCTCATCCGCATCAGCACAACAGCTGAAAATGATACAGCGCAATGGCTCATTAAAAGTTTTGAGTGCATCAGCAGATGAGTTGGCGGCTCATGAAAAAAGATTAGATCTGGTGGCGAAGAAAGGTGGTTGTTGCCTTTGGCGACCAGAACAAGAATAGACGGTTTTTCCATATAAAAACTTGAAAGGAAAAATACAGCATATGTATCAGGAATTAATCAAGCAGGAACTGGTAACAGCCCAACAGGCGCTGGCTGATTTTATCGCTGACGCGGAAAATATTAATGCTATTGAACAGGCCGCGAAGTTAATTGCCGCATCACTGCGTGATGGTGGCAAAGTCATGTCATGTGGCAATGGCGGTTCTCATTGCGACGCCATGCACTTTGCCGAAGAGCTGACCGGTCGTTACCGTGAAGATCGTCCGGGATATGCCGGTATCGCCATCTCTGATCCAAGTCATTTGTCCTGTGTCTCTAATGATTATGGCTATCAGTATGTATTTTCACGTTATCTGGAGGCTGTTGGTCGCCTGGGTGATGTGATGCTGGGCATTTCAACCAGCGGTAATTCTCAGAACATTATTACTGCGATTGAGTCAGCGAAGGCTAAAGGAATTAAAGTTGTTGCCTTAACCGGCAAAGATGGCGGAAAAATGGCTGGTCTGGCAGATGTGGAAATTCGTGTACCTTATTTTGGTTATGCGGATCGGATTCAAGAGATCCATATTAAGGTCATTCATATTTTGATCATGCTGATTGAAAAAGAGTTGGCTGTCTGATTAGTTCGAGGTGAGGCTGTGTGCGAATTACTGGGTATGAGTGCGAATGTTCCCACCGATATCTGCTTTAGTTTCAGTGGATTAGTGCAACGTGGCGGGCGTACAGGCCCTCATGTTGATGGCTGGGGTATCACTTTCTATGAAGGGAAGGGGTGTCGTACCTTTAAAGATCCTGTGGCGTGTGCTCAGTCTCAAATAGCCAGGCTGGTGCAGGAATACCCGATCAAAAGTTGTGCTGTCGTGAGTCATATCCGGCAGGCTAATCGCGGCAGTGTGGCGTTAGAAAATACCCACCCGTTTACACGTGAACTGTGGGGGCGTTACTGGACTTTCGCACATAATGGTCAGCTGACGAATTATGAATCTCTGGATTGTGGCAGATTTGAACCCGTTGGTCAGACCGACAGTGAAAAGTCATTTTGCTGGCTGCTAAATCAGCTGGAGCAACAATTTCCGGTATTTCCTGAGACGCCGGAAAAGTTATTCCAGGTTCTGGCAAAATTATGTAATCAGCTGATGGCTCTCGGCGTATTCAATATGCTGTTATCTGATGGTGAATATCTGATCACTTACTGCACAACTAACCTGCACAGTATTACACGCAGAGCACCGTTTGGTCAGGCAAAGCTGATTGATGATGATGTCACGATTGATTTTCAGCAGGAAACAACGCCGGATGATGTGGTAACTATCATTGCAACGCAACCGCTGACTAACAATGAATGCTGGCTGAAAATGGCCAGGGGAGAATTGAATGTTTTCCACCTTGGTGAAAAGATGCTGACCATTGAGACTGAAAAAAATCAGGGAGCTTAAAGCTCCCTGAATATTCATTATTCTGCTGGTTGTTCTACGCTATCGTCATCACTGGCATAACCCCCGACCGGAAGACATTCGCCATCCAGCCAGGCTTTACCTTCTTTCATGACTAAGCGTTGCTGACAGAACCAGTTGATCACCAATGGATAGATCTGATGTTCCTGCACATGTACACGTTGTGCCAGTTCTTCGACAGTGTCGTCTGCAAAAACCGGAACTTTTGCCTGCAGAATTACCGGACCACCATCCAGTTCTTCCGTCACAAAATGCACACTGGCACCATGTTCACTGTCACCAGCATCAAGTGCACGCTGATGCGTATGCAACCCCTGATATTTAGGCAGTAAAGATGGATGGATGTTGAGCATCCGGCCTGCATAGTGATTCACAAATGCGGGGGTCAGGATGCGCATAAATCCGGCCATTATGAGCAGATCTGGCTGATGACGATCAATTTCAGCCATCAGCGCTGCATCGTATAGAGCCCGATCAGGATGATCCTGATGAGATATCACTGCTGTATGAATATCAGCAGCCTGCGCCCGTTTTAAACCGTAGGCATCAGCCCGGTTACTGACGACTGCAGCAATCCGGCCATGTATTTTGCCAGTCTTGCAGGCATCAATAACTGCCTGCAAGTTACTACCGGTTCCGGAAATCAGAACAACCAGATTCATTAGTTGATTTCTACCTGTTTTTCACCGGCAGCCGCTGTTTCAATGTGACCGATCAGCCATGCGTTTTCGCCTTCAGCTTTCAGTAATGCCAGCGCAGCATCAACCTGTGCCTGTGGCAGCGCGATGATCATGCCAACGCCACAGTTGAAGGTACGGTACATTTCGTAGGTTTCAACGTTGCCGCTCTTCTGCAGCCAGTTGAACACTTCTGGCCATTCCCAGCTGGAACCGTCGATCACTGCTTTGGTGTTTTCTGGCAGTACACGCGGGATGTTTTCCCAGAAACCGCCGCCAGTGATGTGGGACAGTGCATGAACTTCGCAGTTTTTCAGCAGTTTCAGTACTGGCTTAACATAGATGCGGGTCGGAGCCAGCAGCGCGTTAGCCAGAGTCGAGTCACCCAGTGGTTGTTGTACGTCAGCTTTGCTGACTTCCAGAATTTTACGGATCAGTGAGAAACCGTTTGAGTGCGGGCCGGAAGATGCCAGAGCAATCAGCGCGTCGCCAGCAGCTACTTTGGAGCCATCAATGATTTCAGATGCTTCAACGACACCCACGCAGAAACCTGCCATGTCGTAGTCTTCGCCTTCGTACATACCAGGCATTTCAGCAGTTTCACCACCGATCAGCGCACAGTTGGACTGTTCGCAACCAGCACCGATACCAGTAACAACTGCTGCAGCTGTATCTACGTCCAGTTTACCGGTTGCGTAGTAGTCCAGGAAGAACAACGGTTCTGCACCCTGAACAATCAGATCGTTAACGCACATTGCTACCAGGTCGATACCTACGGTATCGTGTTTTTTCAGATCGATCGCCAGACGCAATTTGGTGCCGACGCCGTCAGTACCAGAAACCAGAATAGGTTCGCGATAGCCAGCCGGAATGCGGCACAGAGCACCAAAACCACCCAGTCCGCCCATCACTTCAGGACGACGGGTGCGCTTGGCAACTCCTTTGATACGCTCAACCAGGGCATTGCCTGCATCGATATCAACGCCAGCGTCCTTGTAGCTCAGTGAAGTCTTGTCAGTCACGATAGATCCTTGTCGTAATCGCTGTTAAGGGGGAGATTAAACAGTCTCTATTCTAGCAGTCACAAACGCAGAGAAAAAGAAAACCTGTGGTTTGCAGCAGAAAACATTCATTTTCCGTGTATACGAATGATAAGATCTTCCCCGGATAATGAATTTACGGAGGTCATAATGAAAGTTGTCGAGGTGAAACACCCGCTGGTGAAGCATAAACTGGGTCTGATGCGCGAAGCTGACATCAGCACCAAGCGGTTTCGTGAGTTAGCCAAAGAAGTGGGCAGCCTGCTGACATATGAAGCGACCTCTGATTTTGAAACTGAAAAAGTAACCATTGATGGTTGGAATGGTCCGGTTGAAGTGGATCAGATCAAAGGGAAGAAGGTCACTGTAGTACCAATCCTGCGTGCCGGTTTAGGCATGATGGACGGGGTGCTGGAACATATGCCAAGTGCACGTGTCAGTGTAGTGGGGATTTACCGTGATGAAGAAACCCTGCAACCGGTACCGTATTTCCAGAAAATTGTCAGCAATATTGATGAGCGTCTGGCACTGATTGTTGATCCTATGCTGGCTACCGGCGGCTCGATGATTGCAACTATTGATCTGCTGAAGCAAAAAGGCTGCAAGCAGATCAAGGTGATTGTACTGGTTGCTGCTCCGGAAGGTCTGGCGGCATTGCAGGCGGCGCATGATGATGTGGAAGTATATTGTGCATCAATCGATCAGGGGCTGAATGAAAAAGGTTATATCATTCCTGGTCTGGGTGATGCCGGCGACAAGATCTTCGGTACTAAATAATAGTCATTGTTAAAAACAGCGGTGGGCACAGAGTATTGCGATGCTGTTTTTCTCAGTCTGGGATGGTGTGCTCCATCTCAGACTATGCCTGAACCTGAACAGTCTTCCCCTATATTCAGCTCCATTAACAGGCGCTCATGATGCTGCAATCAACCCAACTTTCTCTGGCCGTACAACTTCCTGATGATGAAACATTTGCCAGTTTTTATCCTGGTAGTAATGCTCAGCTAATTACCACGCTGAAAAATGCAGCAATCGGGGAAGGGGTACCACTGATTTATTTTTGGGGATGTCGCGGATCCGGTCGTTCTCATCTGTTGCATGCTACATGTGCAGAAATTAATGGTAACGGTGAATCAGCGGTTTATATCCCGCTTGATCGTCATGATCAGTATTCCCCTGATATTCTGGAAGGAATGGAACGCATGCCATTACTATGTCTTGATAATCTGGATGCGGTTGCCGGAAGCAGAGTATGGGAAGAGTCCCTTTTTAATCTTTTCAATCGCTGGAAAGAAACCAGCCGGGGATCGCTGATCATGTCTGCCAGCACGGCACCGCGCAAACTGGGATTATGTCTGCCGGATTTGGCTTCCCGTCTCGACTGGGGCGTTTCGTTCCAGCTACATGAGTTGGATGATGAAGGTAAGCTGGGCGCTCTGCAATTACGTGCAGCATTACGCGGATTTAAGTTACCGGTGGATGTCGGGCGTTTTCTGCTGAATCGTTTATCCCGTGACATGCGGATGCTGTTACAGACGCTGGATACGCTGGACAGTGCGTCTTTACATGCCCAGCGTAAGCTGACGATTCCGTTTATCAAGGAAGTGCTGGAACTTTAACGCTTCAGGCTATCGTCTACCTTTTTCTGTTTTTCCAGTTCTGCTATCCGGGCATCAATTCTTGCCTGGCTTAGTCCATCTGCCGTGTTAGCCCTGGCCATATGCAGCTGATCGATCGCTTGCTCAATATCACCCCGCAAGGCCAGATATTCAGCCTGAGCCTGATGGAAACCAGTCTGATTGGCGGTTTGTTGATAGCCTTCTGTCAGCAATTGCCATGCTAAAGAAGATTCGGGATTGTTGCGGGTATACTGATCCAGCAGACGGATAGATGCGTCAGGCTGGTTTGCTTTCAGATAAACATTGGCCAGATTGATGATAATGACCGGGTTATCCTGCATATTCCGGTTACGTTGTTCCAGACGCGAAATAGCAGCACTGTATTGCTGAGCATCTATCTCCTGATCAGTAAGTGAATCCTGGAAAAACAGGTTATCCGGCTGCTGTTTGATTAACGTCGCCAGAATATTGCCAGCTTCTGCCGGATGGTTTGATTTCATCAGAGCCAGTGCCTTGCCATATTGGGCTGCCAGCTGTGCAGGAGAACCCGGACTGCTTTTTTGGGTGTTTTGCTCAAAATAAGCGAGCAGGCTATCCGCGCTTTGACTGGAATACATCGCCTGGATCCGGGCCTTAGCCAGATAAAAATCCAGACTGGAATCGCGGTGCGGTGTTCTGTAACTATCAGCCCGGTTTCTGGCTTCAGCAATCCGGTTTTCAGTTATCGGGTGAGTCAGCAGCATTTCCGGTAATTTGGAGGAATAACGGTTTTCTGCAGCTAATTTCTGAAAGAATGTCATCATTCCGCTTGGTTCAAAACCGGCATTTGCAAGTAATGCCATACCAATCCGATCAGCCTCATATTCGTTGTCGCGGGTAAAGTTAATCGAGTTCTGAAGCGTTAAGCCCATGGTTGCATTGATTGCTGCGGCACCTGCGGTCGGGTTTAACATCGCTAACGCAATTGAACCCACCAGCCCGGCGATAGACAGAGGCGTACTTTTGGCCTGATCTTCCAGATAACGGGCAATATGGCGTTGTGTGACATGACTGATTTCGTGAGCTAATACACCTGCCAGTTCACTTTCTGTTTCTGCATGTAAAAATAAACCACTGTGTACCTTGATCCGGCCACCGAGAAATGCCGCCGCATTAATGGCGTTATCCTTCACCAGAAAAAAAGTAAAAGGAAAACGGACATTATTAGCCTGACTGACAATCCTGAGTCCAAGATCATTAATGTATTCGTCAAGAACAGGATCATCGATCAGGGGCAGACTTGCTCTGGCAAAACGCATAAACGCTTTCCCGTACAAAACTTCCTGTTCAACAGATAAAGCCGAAACGCCGGCAGTGCCAATGTCAGGTAACTGAGAATCAGCCTGGGACAGCGAAGAAAACATAAGGTAACAAGTGGTCCCAAAGCACAGCAGGGATTTTTTCAGGCAGCGATAAAGCACAACATTCCCCTTTCTTTGATAATTATCTGTTTTGACATGCCAAAAATACGTAATAAGCGATTACACTAGGCGATTGTACGATGAATTTAACAGGATCGGCAGGATGTTAGAGGTTTTATTAAGCTGGTATCGGCGACGCTTTTCAGATCCGAACGCAGTGACATTATTCTGGCTCTTAACTGGTGGCTTTGCGGTCATTTATTTTTATAGCGATATTCTGGCTCCTGTACTGGTTGCAATGGTTATTGCTTATCTGCTGGAATGGTTTGTCCAACGGCTGCAGAGAATAGGGTGTGGGAGAAATGTCTCAACTGGAATCGTTATGCTGCTTTTTATCGGCGTGATGTTGTTGATAGGTTTTGGGATATTACCGACTGTATTCCGGCAGGGAATTACGCTTATAAAAGAAACACCCGTAATGCTTGCCAATGCTACGGATCTGATGAAAAAATTACCGGAGTTATATCCTGAACTGATCGATATAACGCTTATCGAAAGTCTTATTGCTCTGATGCAGGAGCGCATACTGAATAATGGTGCAGTACTTGTCTCATTTTCTTTTTCATCTTTGATGAATCTGGCTGTTATTGCTGTGTATACAGTATTAGTTCCAATCCTGATATTTTTTATGCTGAAAGATAAAGAACGTTTACTGGTAACTATGAAACGTTTCTTACCGAATAACCGCTCGCTGGTTAATCGTGTATGGCTGGAGATGAATGAACAGATCTCCAATTACATCAGAGGCAAAGTAATTCATATTCTGATTGTTGGTTCCGTCAGTTATATTGTTTTTGCATTGATGGGGCTCAATTACACACTGCTGCTGGGTGTGCTGGTCGGGTTTTCTGTATTAATCCCATATGTCGGTGCATTCGCCGTTACTATCCCTGTAGTTGTTGTAGCGCTGTTTCAATGGGGCATATCTCCGGAAACAGCATACATATTAGGTGCATATATCATTATTCAGGTTTTGGATGGTAATGTGTTGACGCCGTTATTGTTTTCAGAGGCGATGAATCTGCATCCGATTGCAATTATTCTGGCTGTACTTGTTTTTGGCGGGTTATGGGGGTTTTGGGGAGTGTTTTTTGCTATCCCTCTCGCTACACTCGTCAAAGTGGTTATTAATTCCTGGCCGGGAAGTTCAAGAGGTGAAACCCCGATCGGAACTTATTAACACCAAAGATATATGATCTAAACTAAAAGGGTCTGCTTTAAAACAGACCCTTTTAGTGTTTATCAGTAGAGCAGGGTATAGAGTTTTTTCCGGTATTTAGATACCAGCGGATCGTTGCCCATCGTAGCCAGAATATCCTGATAGGTTTTTCTGGCTTCACCGAAGCCCAGATCTTTACTCAGAATAGCAAACAGCATCTCCAGCGCTTCCTGTTTACGACCAGCCTGACTGTATTGAATAGCCAGCTCTTGCTGTAATTGTTTATTTTCCGGTTCTGCAGCCAACTGGCTTTCCAGAGCACGGATTTCAGGACTATCTGATGCTTGCTGAGCCAGATCCAGTGCTGATTTTACCTGCTGGTAGGCAGAATCCTGATAGACATTCGGAATCGCATTGAGTAATTCCTGTGCATCTTCCAGGCGAGCTGATTTTACACAGGCATCAGCCAGTGCAACCTGGATCTCATAGCGTTGCGGCGCTATCTGATGTGCTTTCTGTAATACAGCATATGCTGCACCGGCATCCCCGTTTTGCAGCAGTTGCTGACCTTCAGCAAACAGAGTCTCATCTTCTGTCGGCAGATATTTTATCAGCAGGTTTTCGACAGCAACCGGCTCTTGCGGCCCCATCAATGCGTCCGCCGGCTGACCATTTTTGAAAATCACCACAGCGGGCAGAGCCTGCAGACCAAGCTGAACTGCCAGTGATTGTAACTGAGGATCAGCAACATCCACTTTTGCCAGCGTTATTGCCGGGTTCGCTGGTCCGATTAATTGTTCCAGTTGTTGTCCCATAGGCCGGCATTCCGGTAATTGATCGGCATAAAAGAAGACTGCTATGGTTTTTTGCCGGGATGCTTCGAGTAACTCGGTATGAAAATTTTGTGGTGTGATGGTGACAATCATAATGAATTCGGCTTCAGACAAAGGTGAGATATATATGGAGGCATCAGGGGCTGAATTTCAAGTTGTTCATTCAGAATATAGTATGTCACCGGAGTTTTAATGACATTTTGTATACTGATCGCGCAATGTAATTGAGGTATTGGGTTGCTGTATTCTGAGTAATAAATCTGCTGATCCAGTGAGTGCTGAGCTGATAGCAGGTCAAGCTTGTGTAAGCCGGTATTTAAGCCGCCACCATGTGCTTTCAGAACCGCTTCTTTTTGTGTCCAGAAACGGAAAAAAGCAGCGCGGAGATCTTCTTCCGGTAACGCATTCAGATACAGAAATTCTTCTTGTGTGAAGAACCTTCTGGCGACAGCCAGCCATGCTCTTTGCCGGGTGTTTTCACTGAATTCAATATCAATCCCGACTGGTGAATCGGCGATGGCGATAGCAAGCCAGTGCTGATTGTGACTGAGATTAAATTGTAAGTTGCTGTCAACCAGCTGGGGTTTCCCATGTGGCAGAGCAGCAAAAGTTACTTTTTCGGGCAATTGGCCGGTTAAGTGCCCGAGAACAGTACGTAACAGTCCCCGGCTTTGCAGATAGAAATGTGCGTGTTCAGGACGAGAAATAGCATGAAGCCGGACTGATTCAGCCTCTGACAGCCAGCTTGCCGGGAAAGGAATATCCGGCATATCCATATTGCAGAGTATTACAGTGCTCCCGGATAACGAATGCCAGCTATCCGGGAACCGTAACGGACTATGGGGCATCTTTAAACCGGGTCAGCTCATTCATGACCTGCAGTAGTACCGCCATATTAGGACGGGAATCATCCAGCAGCTGGTAGTTTTTTCTGGTATAGATACTGAAGTCACCCTGACGGTTGAACTCGGTGATGGTGCCTGGCTCGTAGATCACATAATGCTGCCGGTTACCGAGTAACAGCCAGTCATGTAACTGGTTGCTGAACAGATTTCTGCCGCTACTGTATGACTTGTCTTCATTCTCAACCCCCAGAACATCGCGAAGCAGGGTAGGCGCAAGATCATAATGCGTGCTCAGTTTATCCCAGCGATGAGCTATTTTTCCCGGCCAGCTGATGATGAATGGTACATTCATCTGATAGGTCGAATAATTACTGCCGGAACCCCAGCTATTGGTGTTGGTTTCATTGAATTCCAAACCCCGATCCGCAGTGACGATCACTATCGTTTTTTCTGACAGTTGACGTTCCTGCAAGGCATTCATTACCTGCTGTAACTGCTCGTCGCTGTAACGGACGGCATTTTTATAGCGGTTAATAAATTTATCGTGATTTTCTGGTGTAAAAGCAGCGAAAGGATTGCCATCCAGCAATTCCGGCTGGAATGGTCCCTGATAATCTGCAGGCACTGCCAGTGTGGAAGGCACCGTTATATTCAGATAACTGAACCATGGACGCTCAGCCGTCTGGCGTACCAGCCAGTTTTGCCAGCCAGCCAACGTCTGCTGATCGCTGTGTGGTGATAGTTCTCTTTTGCGGCGGCTGATTTGTCTGACACCATGGAAGATACCTTTTCTATAGATATCCTGATTCAGACCATAGCTTGAGAATGCGCTTAATACATAATCCTGTCGCTGTAATTCATCAATCAGCAGCGGTGCCACGCCTTCGTTATCAAAGTTACTGCGATAAGCTTCCGGCAAACCATAGAAGAGGCTGAATAAGCTACCGGCATGATCATTATCGCCGGCAATATGCTGCGTGAATTGTTGGTTTTTAGCGGCAAAGTCACTCAGGAAAGGCATAACTGCCGGTTGTAACATATCAGCCCGCAGCCCACTGACAACGACCAGCAAAATATTGAGTTTCTCTTCGGACTCAGTCACCTGTAATGGCTGCAGTGGATAATGAAGGCGTTGTTTAGTGTGTTCCAGTTCTGCGACCTGAGCTGCTTTTGAACGATATTGTTCCATATCCAGCCAGCCATGTTTCGACAGGAACGACCGGGCTGTCATCGGATATGAGAGCGGAAAATTGGAACGCTGAGAAATAATCGGCTCATAAAGTTTGGCATCAGCGATGATATATGTCAGATGCGTCAGTAAGAAGCAGCCGACCAGAATGCTGCTGATTACATTTCCCCAAACGCTTTTCCGCCGGCGTAACTGCATTTTCCAGGTGTAATTGGAAATGATCAGTTCCAGCAAAAATAAAACAGGGATAACGATAAACAGAAAATTCCAGTTCAGTTCAGACTTGGATTGCGCTTCTTTGAGCAATAAGTCCCAGACTGTCGGATTAATATGAAACTTAAAAACGTGATAAATCTGTGTATCGATGAGTAATACTGAAAGTACAAGAACTGCGATCACAACCGAGCAATTTCGCATAAGCTTCTGATTCGGGATCAGGAAGCTGAGTGGGAATAATGTCAGCAGATAAGTGATGAATCCCACAAAAGAGAAATGGCCTAGCCAGCTTAAAACCAGATAACCAATTCCTAATTGGGTCTCGGGCCATGGATTAGCCAGAATATAGCGGCTGGAAATAACCAGAGCTAACAGGATGTTAAAAAAGGTGAACCAGTGTCCCCAGCTGATAAGGCGCGAGATCTGGTCTCGTTGGAAAGCTCCGGGTTGTGGTCGCAGAATCGCCATGTTACTGAATTACCTTTTTGGTAACTGTAATGGATTGTTGCAGAGCCTGTGCAAATGAGCTTGCCACATCAGCACGTAATGCTTCCGGGACCTGCTTGTTGATGATATGAGTGGCCAGATTACCCAAAGCCAGCAACCCGAGATCAACGGAAGCATTGTGCGCCTGCAGAACGGCCTGCATTTCCTGCATTAAAGATTCAATTTGTTCGGTGCTGTATTTAGAAAGGATCGGCATGAAATATGTCTCGTCTTGCGGTTGTCAGGTTATGATCGCTATATAATACGACACCTTGCACTTTTTCACTACGATACTACCACTGCTATGAGCCTGATTATTGAACATCTAATTATTCATTCACTGCGTCAGGACGATGATGGCGTTCTGAAGGCAGATATCCGTTCTCAGGAACTTCAGCCAACTGCCGAAGTTCAGGAATGGGTGGGACAACTGCATCGCATTTACCAGCAAAAAGGAAATAAATCCTATGCTTGTTTTCTGGCGGATACGGAGCAGCCGGAAAATCCTTCACCTTTTCCTCAATTGTTTCAGCAATATTTAGACAAAAACTTATCTTTTGTCGATTTCACGCATCAGTCAACCACGGTTTTGCTGGCGCAGTTGAATCATTACCAATATCCCGATGAAGGTGTGCTGATTTTCTGTAAATATCAGTTTGTTGGTGTTGATTATATTCTGCTGGGATTACTGGATTGTGAAACCAGTGTGACGTTAACCGACCAGCTGGAACTATCGCAGATCAAATATATCGATCTCAGTAAGATGCAATTGGTTGCCCGTATCGATATTACTGAATATCAGACTAATACCGATTCCCGTCGTTATATATCGTTTATTAAAGGACGGATTGGCCGTAAGGTTTCTGATTTCTTTATGGATTTTCTGGGAGCGGCAGAAGGTATAGATGTCAAACTGCAGAACCAGCTACTGATCCAGGCGGTAAATGAATATTGTCAGCAAGTACCGATGCCGGCAGACGAGAAGGCTGCTACCAAGAAAAAAGTAGCGGATTACTATAAAGAACAAAGCGAAGAAGGTGCTGATATTGCAGTTAAATCTGTGGCTGAATATCTGCCGAAACAGAATGATGGTGGTGATTTTTACGCTTTTATCAGTGAAGAATACGATCTGGATGAAGAGTTTCCGGTAGCCACAACAGCGCTGCGTAAACTGACCAAATTTGTTGGTTCAGGTGGTGGATTGAATATCAGCTTTGATGAAAAGTTACTGGGCGAGCGTATTGCGTATGATGCGCAGAGTGACACCTTAACCATTAAAGGGACACCGCCTAATCTGAAAGATCAATTACTGCGTATGCTGAAAGCCAGGCAGTAATTGTTATGACCACTGCCAGCAGCGTGATGGTGTAATTAACGCTGGTAGTGGTATGTCCCAGATTTCGGTGGGGATCATTTCCACTTGCTGACAATCGTGTGCCAGTCCGACCGGAAAGGGGCGACCAGTCTGTTGCCAGTTTTCCAGTGTCCGATCATAAAATCCGCCCCCCATGCCTAAACGGTTACCTTCCGCATCAAAAGCGACCAGCGGCGTGAAAATAATATCTATTTCATGTTTAGGCACGATATGGCTGGAGTTCATTTCCGGTTCCGGGATCCGGAAACGGTTCAGCAACATATTGGTATCAGGCGTGTAGGATAAAAACAGCAGATGTCCCTCATGAAAGGGATGTAATACAGGTAAACAGACTTTGATTTCGTTTTGCCAGCACCACTCGATAAGTGGCTGAGTATCCAGTTCACCATCACACGCGAGATAGAGAGAAATACAGCGGGCCTGGTGTTTTTGCAAAAACGGGACAACGTGCGTTACTAATTGTTTCGCCGCATGCTGCTGCGCCTGAGAACTTAGTTCCCGGCGGCGGGTTCGTACTGTTGTTCGGAGAAAATCTCGGTCGATAAGCGTCATAAAGAAGAGAGGTCCCGGGGTGCCGTTGCAGGCTTCGGTCCTTGAACCCGAGAGTTCAAGGCGGAAATCTGACTGCCAATCTCAGGCTTCCCGGTCGGGCCGGGCATGCACACTGACTAGCGAGCGACTTCCTGGTAAAGAAATTATCGGCTCAGGGACATAAGCCCACTGACGCACACCCCAGGAAAAATTTTTCTTTCAGTTACAATCATCTGCTGACAATTTACTCTGTTCTTTCAGGGCTTCCTGAATAACATCGTTAAGCTGTCTGATGCGTTGTTCCATGCTTTCAGAATATTGTTGAATGCGATTTTTTTCAAGTAATAATTCGTGACTCAGGTTCAAAGCTACCATAATAGCCAGCTGTTCATTACTGCTGCCACGAGCCCGGATACGCAAGTCGCCTAACGCATCGTCCAGTTTTTGTGCTGCCTGTCGTAGCAACTGATATTGGTCTGGCTGACAAGAGACCCGGTACGCGCGTCCCAGCACATTAATTTCTACGGATTCCAAAGACTCTGTCATGTTTATAATTCGTTCTATACCAGTTTATGGCAGTAAATACGGGCGACTATATAACTGCGATCTGTAAGTTGCAAGCGTTCTCACTGGTGACAGCCGGCTGTGAATGTTAGGATCAGCTATCCGGTGGCGATTTCTCTTTATCGCCGCACTATCTCAATGGTTTATCGTATGAATAATAATGTTTTTCAGGAATATGTGCAGGCTGAACAGCTGCTGGAACAGAATGAAGTAATGGCGTCCCCGGCAGAGCTGCATGGGATCATTTGTGGTCTGCTTTGTGGCGGTGTGCAGTCGACGGGTAAACAATGGCTGACAGAGTTTAACTCACTGGTAAACGATGGGATGCCGATGCCTGCTGCAGTCCGGAGCTGGCTGGAACAACTGTTTTTACTGACTCAGTCCGCACTCTCTCAGCAATCAGGACTGCAGTTATTGCTGCCGGATGAAGATGGTCCACTGGATGAGCGTTTGCAGGCAGTCAGTGAATGGGTTCAGGCATTTCTGGCTGGTTTTGCGGTAATGCAGCAGGATCTCAACCGTGCTTCGGAAGAGCTGCAGGAAATGATTGGCGATTTCAGCAACATAACGCAACTGGATGATGAGTTTGAAGAAGATGAAGATAACGAAGCTTCATACTTTGTGCTTTATGAGCATGTAAAATTAGGTGCCATGCTGGCATTTGAAGAGTTTGGTCAGTTTCTTCCTCAGGCTGAAAAACGCCCGACACTGCACTGATTGAGCTTATCATGACGACCCGGATCGCAGAGTATGATGTTGTAATTGCTGGTGGGGGTATGACGGGTGCCACACTGGCTATTGCACTGGCACAACTTAAACCATCCGGAAAAGCATGGCGGATTGCCCTGATTGAGGCAAAAATGCCGCAACAACCAGCTCACCCGGGGTTTGATGGTCGTGCCATTGCATTATCTGCCGGCAGTGTAGCTGCATTACAGCAGCTCTCGTTGTGGCCAGCGTGGAGACATGCAGCACACGCGATACGTCATATTCATGTTTCGGAAAAGGGTCATGCTGGTCGTGTCACTATGGACGCGGATGAATTTCAGTTACCGGCTCTCGGGTATGTTCTGGAATTGTCTGTGGCAGGAGTGAAGTTGTGTCAGCAACTGACTACTTTCCCCAATATCACACATCATTGTCCATCAAGTCTGGTTTCCTTTGTTCAGTCAGCTGATTTGGTTACGTTGACGCTCTCCACCGGGGAACAGATTTCTACCCGGTTGCTGGTCGGAGCTGATGGCGCTCAGTCGGTGATTCAGCAGCAACTGAATTTGCCTGTACAACAGCATGATTTCCCCCAAAGCGCAGTCATTACCTCGTTACAGGTTGATGGTCCGGTGCATAGCCGTGCATGGGAACGCTTCACAGCTCATGGTCCGCTGGCCTTATTACCTCTTGGCGATCAGACTTATTCTGTGGTCTGGTGTCAGTCGCCAGAGCAGGCCGCAGAGACTATGCAGCTTACAGATTCAGACTTTACCGCGAAGCTGCAGCAGACCTTTGGCTTCCGTGCCGGTCGTTTTATGAAAAGCGGGGCGCGGGCAATATATCCGCTGGCACTGCGTTATCTGACTCAATCCACACACCATCGCGTAGTCTTGCTGGGAAATGCTGCGCATCAGCTGCATCCGGTTGCTGGCCAAGGATTTAACCTGGCGATGCGAGACATAATGACGTTACGGGATTCTCTGCAAGGTGCGTCTGATCCGGGGGCGTATACTGTATTGCAGAATTACCGGCAACGGCGTGAAGGTGATCAGCAGCGTACAGTCTGGCTGACTTCATCATTAGCAACTTTGTTTGCTGAGCCGGCTTTTCCTCTGGTTATTGCTCGCCAGACAGGACTGATGCTGATGAATCACATTTCTTGTTTAAAAAATGGTCTGGTACAACAGGCTTTGGGGCATAAATCATGAAGATGCTGGATCTGGTTATTGTTGGTGGCGGAATGGTTGGCCTGGCGTTAGCGTCTGCACTGCGTGACAGTGGATTGCGTATCGCTGTGGTTGATAAGAAGTTGCCCGATGAAATGACTGCTGAACCTGCAACCAGAGTCAGTGCACTCAATATTGCCAGTGAACGTTTTCTCAGCCGTATCGGTGCCTGGCCACTATTAAGCCGTAAACAATATTTTTCCGGAATGGCGGTCTGGGAGAAGGATAGTTTTGCTCATTTTGAGGTGGATGCCGGTCAATTACAGCAATCCCATCTTGGCCATATTGTTGAAAACAATATGCTGCAACATGCGCTGTTAACTACCTTACAGGATTCACCGGTCGAATTGCTCTTATCTGCTCAGATACAGTCTGTATCAGAAAATGAACAGGGCGTCGTTTTATTACTGGATAATCAGCAGATGCTGTTTACCCGCTTGCTGATTGCTGCAGACGGCGCTAATTCCCTGTTACGGCAGCAGTTCCGGATCCCGTTAACCAGCTGGGATTATCAACAGTCAGCACTGGTAGCCACAATCCGTACAGCTGAACCGCATTTGAATGTTGCCAGACAAGTGTTTACACCACAGGGACCTTTGGCCTTTTTACCATTGTGGCAGGATAACCTTTGCTCGATAGTCTGGTCATTACCTGCGCTACAGGCTGAGGACTTGGCATCCTGTCCGGGGGCGGAGTTCAATCACCGTCTGGCGGCAACATTTGATGTCAGACTTGGTCTCTGTGAGTTAATGAGTCAGCGAGAGTTGTATCCATTGACGGCGCGTTATGCCCGCCAGCAGGTGCAATCACGTCTGATTCTGCTGGGGGATGCGGCACATACTATTCATCCTTTGGCTGGACAGGGCGCGAATCTGGGGCTCATGGATGCGGCAGCACTGGCGGATACTCTGCTGCAAACGATAGCAAATGGGATCCCGCTTGATGATACAAAGACGCTGCGTCGCTATGAGCGCTGGCGTAAAGCTGAAGCGGTGCAGTGGCTGGCAACAATGGAAGGCTTTAAGCAATTGTTCAGTGGTGAGCATCCGCTGAAGAAATTGGTTCGTGGTACAGGGATGCGTCTTGCAGCACACAGTATGCCATTGATAAAACCGCTCCTTGGTCAGGCGCTCGGCGCTGACGGGGAATTACCGGTATCAGCGCAATAATCAGTTAGTTGGAAGCCGGAAATGGCGGCATCAGCCGCCATAGTTGCCGATACGAGGCCGGCGGCTGGGTCCGGTAAGATGGATATCAACCGGATTAAATGCTTTTATCGCCTCAAAGCAGAAGTCGCCCACAGCCTGATGTAGTGATGCCGGATTGTGATTGGTTATCAGGATCACGCTCTTCGATAAATTTCGCCGGCGGCGCAGCAGATGTCCGAGGAAACTACTCTGACTTTCTACCATACGGGTTTTATTGGCCCCGATCTCATCAATGATTAACAGATCGACTTCTTCTAAGGCACGGCGATAGCGATTACGTTCCTCTTGATCTTCAATGACGGCAAAAAACAGCCGGTCGATAATTGAAGCCCATTGCTGAAAAATCACAGACTTCTGTCGCTGATTAATAAGTTCATGGGCAATCGCGCCAGCCAGTGTCGATTTACCGCTACCATAATCACCGTAGATCAGAATACAGCTGCCACCATGCTGTTCCCAATGTTCAAAACCACTGATAAACGAATGCGCGGTTTGGATAGCATGTTCCAGTATCGGATCGGTGTGATCCATGCGCTCAAACAGCCAGTCAGGATTAAGATCAGCCTGAGCGATCAACTTTTGTACCCGCTGTAAGCGTGTATCCTGCTGTAATTTTTGAATATCCGCATTCGCTTGTTTTTCATATTCAGAGCGTAATTGCTGATAGTCATATTCCGGAACCGGAATGTGGGTTCGTCTGATCCGCTGCAGGCGGTTCAGCAGTGCGGCGACCTGGTGTTTGGTTTGTTCATCAGTACTTTCAGGGGCTACCGGGCCATCGTCCTGATTATCAGCAAACGGATCAATGTGCTCACTCATGGTTTTCCCCTTGTTTCAATTGCTGTGCATGAGCAATCATTTCTAATGCTCGCTGGCTTGGTTCGGTACTGATATTTTGCGCTGCAGTTGTCACTGTCGTTTGCTGATAACCGACATTTTCTGTTTGCCGGCGCTGATAGCGGCGACTTTTCAGCATTTTAACAAATTTCATCATCCATTGATGCTGAGTGGAAAAACGTTCCGGTCTGCCGAGCCAATAGGCGATAAATTCTCCCCGCTCTTCTTCATCGTAATGCGGATCTATCAAACCACATAACTGACATAATCCGGTAAACTGGTTATCAGGTTGCCATTCGGTATGCATGGCAAAAGCTTGCTGTGCCAGCGGAGTTACCGGCGATGTCAGTAACGGCAACGTAACATATTGCTGATGATAATGTTCAGATGATGTGGTTGTTGCCTGTAGCCGGAGCAAACCCGCCTGTATCAGTTCATCAAATAATTGCGTGAGTTGCCGCGCGGTTACCTGGTAGCTGAAACCACCGGGTACCAAAGGGTCTTCTACTGCCAGTGCTCGCCCAAGCTCGGGATAATTGATTTGTACTGGCTGATGCTGTACCGCCAGCCGACGTAAATGCAGGCAATACAGCGTTCTGGCCGGATGACTGAGACGAGGCTGATTCAGCAATAAAAATTCTTGTGGCGACATCGTCATTGTTCCTGAGGTATTAGCTCATTATCTCTGATTTATCTTACTGAAGACAAACGAATATACAGCGTCGTCAGGAAGTGTAAATTACGGTTCCTGCAATCACAGGATCTGTGATCCTGTAAAAATTTAAAATTAAGTCAACTTTCACTCACCACTGATGTTGTCTACTCTAATAATACATTCAGGAGCAGAGATCTCGTCGTGCGACATAGCATGAGTCAGCGAAAAATATTAATTATCGAAGATGAAGCGGTGTTTCGCATGACGCTTGGTGTATACCTGCGCAGTAAAAATTTTCTGGTACTGGAAACCAGAAACGGAGTGGAAGGTTTAGCCGGTGTTGCTATGTTTCAGCCTGATGTTGTGTTGTGCGATTTACATATGCCGGGCATGCCGGGGCATCAGGTTATCAACTGTATCCACCGGCGTTATCCTTTTATTCCCGTCATAGTAATCTCCGGTATGGTTAAATTTGATGATATAACCCAGGCATTGCGTGAAGGTGCCTGTGATTATTTGCCAAAACCGATCACCGACTGGAATGTAGTGACAGAAGCAATTCAGGAATGTTCGTCTGATAACGGGCCGACAAGTCACTATAAGGAATTACAGCAGCACAGATACTTACTGCGTAAGGACGATTACACTGCAACAAAACTGATGCAAATTATGCAGAAATCATCACCAATGCAGCTTGGGCAGTGGCAGATAGATTTTTCATCTACGACACCGCTGTTATATGTGGATTTTTATCCGGTTGAAAATGCATTAATGGTGGTGATTGTTGAGCTGTATGCCGGGATGCTTGATGTGGCATTTGTTGCTGCAATGATTAAATTCTTATTGGACCCGCTATACCGGGAATATAAGCAAAATGAAAATCAACTCTTTGATTCACCACGCCGCGTTTTAGGATATCTGAACAAGCATATCTGTCAGTCAGGCATTCTCTGTAACATCAACTGCTCAGCGCTGCTGCTCTCGGATAAAACTGAAATGGTACATTTTGCCAACGCCGGATTAAGCTCGCCTCACTGGTTAAAGACAGCGGCTAATCTTTCACTTGGCTTGTTACCGGAAGTGGCATATCAAAACTTTAATAAAGAGATCAGTTATCCGTTTGAAATGACAATTCAAAGCGAGATAGAACACGAGCTGGTGCTGAAAATATCAAAAGTGCAGCATACGAAAGGGGCCACATCAGTTGTGGCCCCCTAGAGTGAATTAATCGAGAGTTTTGATTAATTCTTTCAGATAGGCTTTGAAATCATTTTTCAGTGATTTATGACGCAGAGCATATTCCACATTGGCTTTCATGTAGCCTAATTTGCTACCGCAGTCATGGCTTTTGCCTTTCATCATATAAGCATTAACCGGCTGTTTATCCATCAACATAGCAATGGCATCGGTCAGCTGAATTTCATCACCGGCACCTAGCGGAGTTTTTTCCAGTAATGGCCAGATATCAGCAGACAGAACATAACGTCCTACTACAGCCAGATTGGATGGTGCTTTATCAACAGCTGGTTTTTCAACAATCTGACTGATTGGCAGTGAAATGCCCGGAGTCAGTGTTTCGCCATTCACGTCAGCGATACCGTACTGATCAACCGTTTCTTTGGCTACTGGTTCAACCATGATCTGACTGATGCCTGTTTCGCCAAATTGTTTAACCATATCAGCCAGGTTGTCAGTTTTCAGATCACAGGACGCATCATCAATCAGAACGTCTGGCAGCAATACAACAAACGGATTATCACCTACCAGCGGATGTGCGCACAAAATAGCATGGCCCAGGCCTTTGGCCTCACCCTGACGAATGTGCATGATGGTGACATCTTTTGGACAGATGTTCTGAATTTCAGCCAGCAACTGACGTTTGACGCGTTTTTCCAGCGTTGCTTCTAATTCAAAACTTTTATCAAAATGGTTTTCGATAGAGTTTTTACTGGAGTGAGTTACCAGCACGATCTCTTTAATGCCGGCAGCAATCGCTTCACGAACAACATATTCAATCAGTGGACGGTCAACCACCGGCAGCATTTCTTTTGGAATGGCTTTGGTTGCCGGCAACATACGGGTACCCAGACCCGCCACAGGTAATATCGCTTTACGAACTGCAAATTGGGTGGTGCTCATTGTTAGTCCTTGTAATATACAAACAAGCTGGCGCTATCATAACCGACTTCCTTTCCTTTGGCAGATCAATTTTCAATGGTAATAGTCGGGTTATTCGGGCGTCAGTAAAGGACTTCTGTTCAGGGGGATTGTCATTGCTGCTGGAGGATCAGTTTGTTGCTGGTTACTGCCGATGGTTAAGCGAGCCAGATTGATGCTGAGTAATTTTGGGCCAATACCTTTGACTTCATCGAGTTCTTCAATGCGCTGAAATCCGTTATGTTGTTCCCGGTAAGTGATGATCGCCTGCGCTTTTTTCTTACCGACGCCTTTCAGGGTCATTAATTGTTCTGCGGTAGCAGTATTCAGATCTATTGGTGTTTGTTCGCTGGCTACTACCGCGCTGTCACTGAATTCTGTGATTTGATTTTCAACAGCAAGTGCCATATTGGCGATAAAAGGTAAGCCTGAGAGCAACAAAGCAAAAACTGCTTTTTTGGTCATATTTAATCTCCTGAAGTGATGATCTCATCATCAAACAGAAGTGGGGCAGTGCATACTGCCAGTTATGGCAGCATTGGCTATAAGTCAGTACGCATTGATCTAAATCTGACGGATATCATCGGGTAAACTGTCGGTAAATCATTTGGGGAATGAGAATATGTTAAGTGATGAATTAATTGCTGCGGTATTACAGATAGCAAGAGAAGCCGGGCAATCTATTTTATCTGTATATGATGAACCGGTTGAACTGACGGTGAAAGCTGACGAGTCGCCATTAACGCAAGCCGATAAAGCATCACATCAGTTGATTGAACAAAAACTCCGGGAACTGACGCCGGAGTGGCTGATGGTTTCTGAAGAATCAGATGATACGGTCAAAGCCAAACGCACAGTACTGCCAATATATTGGCTGGTAGATCCACTGGATGGCACTAAAGAGTTCATAAAACGTAATGGTGAATTTACCGTTAATATTGCACTGATTGTGGATGGTGCCGCGGTGTTTGGTGTCGTGGGTGTGCCGGTACAGAATAAACTGTATTGGGGCGGCAAAGAGTATGGCTGCTGGCTTCAGGATGAAACCGGAATTCGCGCTTTGCATGTGATAACTAAATCAGAACAGGCGATGTTGCGCGTTGTTGGCAGCCGTTCGCATGTAAATGCGGAAACTGCGGAATATCTGCAAAAACTGGGTGAGCATGAACTGGTATCAGTTGGCAGCTCCCTGAAGTTTTGTCTGCTGGCGGAGGGCAAGGCCGATCTTTATCCACGCTTAGGCCCGACATGCGAGTGGGATACCGCTGCTGCACAGGCTGTTCTGGAAGGGGCTGGTGGCAAGGTTGAAACGCTGGAAGGGCAACCATTACGCTATAGTAAACCGGATATCTTAAATCCGTGGTTTGTTGCTTCAGTTTAGCGAAAAACAAGGCATCCGGAGATGCCTTGTTTTTTAGAATACCTGTTTAAAAGGTTTTATCGTTACGTTCTGATAAACACCGGCGGCTACATAAGGATCGGCATCTGCCCAGTTTTTTGCTGCTTCCAGAGAAGGGAATTCTGCAATCACGGTGCTGCCGGTAAAGCCTGCTTCTCCCGGGTCTTCGCAGTCGATTGCCGGGTTGGGGCCTGCGGTCAGCAATCTGCCTTCATCACGCAATACCTGTAAGCGAGCCAGATGCGCCGGGCGGGCTTCCTTGCGCTGTGGCAGGCTATTAGCTACATCTTCAGAGTAGATCAAATACCACATAACTATTCCTTATCCTGTTGGTTATTTGTGGGCAGGTAACGGTAAATATAAATGCCGGTCAGCACAGTACTTACCAGCATCAGACCCAATACACCGAACACCTTGAAATCGACCCAGATCTCTGTTGGCAAATAAAACGCTATATAGACGTTTAATGCACCGACCATCCAGAAAAAGAGACCCCAGGAAAAGTTAATCCGGTTCCAGACGGTATCCGGCAAAGACATTTCTTTTCCTAACATTTTTTTAATCAGGGGTTTCCGGAACAGGAACTGACTGATCCATAAAGCAGAACCGAAAGCGGCATACAGCACGGTCACTTTCCATTTGATGAAGGCTTCATTATGGAAGAACAGTGTCATAGCACCAAAACCCAGCACTAACACTAAAGTGATCCAGTGACTGCGTTCCAGTTTTTTATACATAAACCAGACCACGACCATTTGCAGCAAAGTGGTTGCCATAAGGGCACCGGTAGCCGCGTAAATATCGTGTAGTTTATATACAGTAAAGAAAATGATGAGAGGGATGAAATCGAGCAGCTGTTTCATGTTTTGTCTCGTTGTTAACAAACGGTGACAGTTTAACCAGTGTACAAGAGAATGGAAAGGAAAACCGCTGGGGAGAAACTCCCCCGTGCAGGGGGAGCTGAAGACTATATCAGCGCAGTGTTGCTGCTTTCATGTTCTTCACGAACTGCGTCAGTTTGTCCAGCATTACTGCTGGTTCATTCAGATTATGTTCGATGATTTTGACCACTGCGGAACCGGAGATGGCACCTGCGGCTCCGGCAGCAATAGCGGCTTTCACCTGTTCTGGCTCACTGATACCAAAGCCCAGCAGTGCTGGTGGTGCGCCAAACTCTTTCAGGGCGGTTAACAGATGATCCACAGGCATCTGCGCCCGGGTTTCTGCACCGGTAACACCGGCCCGACTCAGCAGGTAGGTGTAGCCGGAGCTTAGTCTGGCGACCGTTTTCAGTGTTTCATCATCGGCATTTGGCGGCGCAATATAAATGCTCTCAATACCGAATTGATCTGCTGCTGCTTTGAATGGTGCCGACATTTCTACCGGTACATCAGCAATCAGGACTGAATCCACACCAGCTGCCTTGGCTTTTTTAAAGAAATCCTCTGGTGTATGGGTGTAGACCAGATTGGCATACAGCAATAATCCGATTGGCAAATCAGGATATTTAGCGCGGATCCGGGACAGAATATCAAAGCAGATCGCAGTGGTTGTATGTGAATTCAGGGCACGCGTTGCCGCATCCTGAATAGTCGGGCCATCGGCAACCGGATCAGAGAATGGAATCCCCAGTTCCAGCGCATCAGCGCCGCCGGTAATCAGTGCTTCGATGATTTGCTCAGACTGAACAGGGTTCGGATCGCCAATCGTGATAAATGGAACAAAAGCTCCCTGATTAGCCGCATTCAGACGTTCAAACAGTGCGGTATAACGGCTCATAACAGTGCTCCTTCACCTTCCAGCGCGTTGGCTACAGTAAATATGTCTTTATCTCCGCGACCGGATAAGTTCACGATCAGGATCTGTTCTTTTTCCGGCTCAGAACGAGCCATTTTCAGAGCGTGAGCCAGTGCGTGAGATGATTCCAGGGCCGGGATGATACCTTCACGGAGGGAAAGTTCCTGGAAGGCAGCCAGTGCTTCCTGATCGGTTACTGACGGATATTGCGCGCGCCCGATTGACGACAGATACGCATGTTGCGGGCCGACAGAAGGGAAGTCCAGACCGGCAGAGATTGAATGTGATTCTTCAACCTGACCATCTTCATTCTGCATCAGGAAAGAGACCATGCCCAGATAGATACCTTTACGGGCATGACCAATTGGTGCGCCGTGTTGTCCGGTTTCAATACCGTGGCCTGCCGGTTCAACGCCGATCAGACGAACACCCTCTTCTTCGATGAAAGTCGCGAACATGCCAATCGCATTTGAACCACCACCGACACAGGCTACAACCGCATCCGGCAGACGGCCTTCTGCTTTCAGGATCTGTTCTTTTGCTTCTTCGCCGATCATACGCTGGAATTCACGCACGATTGTCGGGAAAGGATGCGGACCGGCAGCTGTCCCCAGAATGTAGTGGGTATCTTTGTAGTTGGCAGTCCAGTCACGCATGGCTTCATTACAGGCATCTTTCAGTGTGGAAGAACCTGCATGCACAGGAATAACTTCGGCACCCATCAGACGCATACGGAAGACGTTTGGTTTCTGGCGTTCACAGTCCACGGCACCCATGTAGATCCGGCAAGGCAGATCCAGTAGTGCACATGCCAGCGCGGTAGCAACACCATGCTGACCAGCACCGGTTTCGGCGATGATACGGGTTTTGCCCATACGTTTTGCCAGCAAGGCTTGGCCTAATACCTGGTTGGTTTTGTGCGCGCCACCGTGCAGCAGATCTTCACGTTTCAGATAGATTTTGGTCTTGGTGCCCTTGGTCAGGTTACGGCACAGTGTCAACGGGGTTGGGCGGCCTGCATATTCTGTCAGCAGATGCTGAAATTCAGCCTGAAACTCCGGGTCATCCTTGGCATCAACAAACGCTTTTTCCAGCTCCAGCAGCACTGGCATCAGGATCTGAGGGGAGTACATCCCGCCAAATTCACCAAAAAATGGATCAAGTAAAGTCATTGCAATTCCTTTTTACGTAATTTCGGTAAGCGCCAAGATTCAATAAGCACGTAGCGCAGCAAAGGCACGCTGAATTTTGTCCGCATCTTTAATGCCGGGCGCACTTTCTACACCAGAGTTTAAATCCAGACCGAGGGCGCCAACTTTAAGTGCCTCAGAGATATTCTCCGGATTAATTCCACCGGCCAGCATCAGTTTTTCTTTTGGTAAATCTGCCAGCAGAGACCAGTCAAAACTATGGCCGGTTCCGCCACTCTGATTACCCACTTTGCTATCTAACAGCAAACGATCTGCGGTGAAATTCAGATCGGGTAATGCATCGCTTACAGCTACTGCTTTCCAGATCTGACAGCCGGGGATCAGCGAACGTAATTTCTTGATATAGCTTTCTGTTTCATCACCATGTAATTGCACGGCGCTGAGCTGCAGTGTTTCAACCAGTGATTGGATCATCTCTTTGCTTTCATTACGGAACACGCCGACAAAATTCAGTGGCGCAGCTTCGGTAATAGCGCGGGCTTGAGCAACGGAAACACATCGCGGGCTGCCTTCAACAAAGATCAAACCACCAAATACTGCTCCGGCAGCGTATGCCGCTTTAGCATCTTCAGCCCGGGTCAGGCCACAAACTTTGTTCTGACCAAGGATCAGTTTACGACAGGCCATATCGACGTCGGCTTCTTCCATCAGTGAACTACCGACCAGAAAACCATTCGCATACTGCGCCAGATCTTTGACCTGAGCATGGTGATAGATCCCGGATTCACAGATCACGACCCGATCTTCCGGAACCAGCGGTGCCAGTTTTCTGGTGCGGTTCAGGTCAATCTTCAGATCGCGCAGGTCACGGTTGTTGATACCGATCACTTCTGCACCCAGTTCAATCGCGCGGTTGATCTCGTCCTCACTGATCGCTTCGGTCAGCACCCCCATACTCAGCGATTTCGCGACGGCGGCCAGTTCACGGTATTGCTCATCGTTCAGTACCGAAAGCATCAGTAATACCGCATCGGCCTGATGATGACGTGCCAGATAGATCTGATACGGGTCGATGATGAAATCTTTACACAGCACCGGCACAGACACTTCTTTGCGTACCTGAGGCAGAAATGCAAAATCGCCCTGGAAATATTTTTCATCGGTCAGAACCGAAATCGCAGAAGCATATTTGCCGTAGATTTTCGCAATTGCAGATGGTGAGAAATCTTCCCGGATCAATCCTTTGGACGGTGATGCTTTTTTACATTCCAGAATAAAGGCTGTTTTGCCACGTAAGCCGCCAACGAAATCACGATCACTTGGCTTCAGCTCATTTTGGAAGGTTTCCAATGGCTGACTTAGCTTTCGTGCTGCAATCCAAATCTCTTTGTCTGCAACAATTTTACCCAGCACTGTTGAGGCGAGCGCCTGATTAAACAACATCCCATTACTCCTTATGACTCAACGTTGCCAGCTGAGTGACTTTGTCCAGTGCATCGCCGCTGCGCAGTGTTTCGATGGCCATCTCGGCACCTTGTTTCATGTTATCGACCAGACCACCCATTTTCAGCAGCGGTGCCAGATTGATTGCGATAGCGGCTTGCTGAGCATCAGTACCTTTACCGGCTAACAATATTTCGGTGATTTTCCGGTTTTCATCCGGAGTGCCGCCCTGAATTGATTCTAATGAGTAATATTTCAGGCCAAAATCAGTTGGTGTCAGGGTGTAATAACGGATATGTCCGTCATTAATTTCTGCTACCTGAGTTTCACCGTGTACGGCTATTTCATCCAGTCCGCTGCCATATGCCACCATGCCTTTTTTCAGACCAAGTGCATGCAAGGTTTCTGCGATGGGTTCCAGCAGATCAGGTGAGTACACCCCCATCAACTGATAGGTCGGACGGGCCGGGTTGATCAGCGGGCCGAGCACGTTGAAGATGGTGCGGGTTTTCAGTGCCTGACGAACCGGAGCGGCAAATCGCATTCCACTGTGATAGTGCGGTGCAAACAGGAAGCAGATATTCGCCTCATCCAGGCAGTGACGCGCTGTTTCCGGGCTCATATCGAGTTTAATGCCGAGTTTTTCCAGCAGATCGGATGAACCGGTCTTGGATGAAACGCTGCGATTACCGTGTTTTGCGACCTTAATGCCGCAAGTTGCGCCGACAATCGCGGCAGTTGATGAAATATTGATGGTATATAGTCCGTCACCACCAGTACCGACGATGTCGCAGAAATCATAATCAGGGCGGGGGAATGGTTTGGCGGCAGCAATCAATGCACGTGCGGCGCCTTCGATTTCCGACGGACTTTCACCTTTAACCTTCATTGCTGTCAGCAGTGAAGAGAGGACGATAGGATCCATCTCGCCACGTAATAATTCACCAAACAGTTGTTCTGTCTGTTCACTGGTGAGCGATTCACCGCGATATAAACCTTCCAGAGATACGGTCATTTCTAAACTTCCTTGTCTGCGGCAGTGATAAAAGCCAGACTTTGTATCAGTAAGTTAGCGCCTTCAGTCGTCATGATTGATTCAGGATGGAACTGGAAACCGAGTACACGGTCAGCGCGATGTAATACTGCCATCGGCATTTCCTGATAACGGGCGATCACTTCCAGTTCGTCCGGTACATAGGTGGCGACCAGAGAATGATAGCGGGCAACAGGCAGCGGCTGGCTCATGCCTGTGAACATATCTTTGCCGCTATGTTCAATTTTCGACACTTTACCATGAACAAACTCACCGGCAGAACCGACAGTGCCGCCGTAATATTCGCAGATAGCCTGATGGCCAAGGCAAATACCAATGATAGGGACTTTGCCACGGCACAAACCAATCAGTTCGATCATGCAACCTGCTTCATGTGGTGCACCCGGGCCGGGGGAAAGCACCAGCACCGGATTATCGCTGCTGGCCATGATCTGATCGAAGATCTGTTGCGCAGGCAAGTTGTTGCGATAGATTTTGACGGTATGACCGAGGCTGCGGAACTGATCCACCAGGTTATAGGTAAATGAATCAAAGTTATCCAGCAGGAAAATGGTATTAAACATGTGCCGTCTCCTTGTGCACTTGTGCGGCCTGTGTCGCCTGAGCGGTAATCTCTGCCAGCGTGGTGCCATGTGCCAGTGCAATTGCGTTCAGCACAGCTGCGGCTTTACCTCGGGTTTCATCAGCTTCAGCCTGCGGTTTGGAATCAAACACCACACCCGCACCGGCTTGCACATAAGCAATACCGTTTTTCACAAACGCAGAACGGATCACGATGCAGGTATCCATATCGCCATCGCTGTTCAGATAACCCACCGCTCCGCCATAGCTGCCACGGCGCTTTTGTTCTACTTCACGGATCAGTTCAGAAGCACGGATTTTCGGTGCACCGGTCAGTGTGCCCATGTTCATGCAGGCCTGATAGGCATGCAGTGCATCCAGATCGTGACGCAGCGTACCGACTACACGGGAAACCAGATGCATCACATGGCTGTAGCGATCGACTTTCAGCAGATCTTTAACGTAACGGCTGCCAGGCTCGCTGATGCGGGCAATATCGTTACGCGCCAGATCGACCAGCATCATATGTTCAGCGGTTTCTTTCGTATCCTGACGCAGTTCCAGCTCTAACCGACCGTCCAGATCCAGATTAACCGAACCATCGGCATTCAGGCCACGACGACGGGTACCGGCAATCGGGTACATTTCCACCTGACGGCTCTTATGTTCGAATTTCACTGCACTTTCCGGTGAGGCACCGAACAGCGTGAAATCCTGATCATTCATATAGAACATGTAAGGGCTTGGATTGGTGCGTTTCAGTTCACGATAAGCAATCAGGGGTTGCGGGCAAGGCAGGCTAAAGCAACGGGACGGTACTACCTGGAAGATGTCGCCTTTACGGATATTGCCTTTCAGCTTTTCGACATCAGCGCAGTAGGTTTTGTCGCTTTTATCGACATTCAACTGGGAAGGCAGCGCTTCTTTTTTCGGAATGGCATTAGCGCGGAAATGGTTGCAATACTCTTTCAGACTGGCCAGGCGATGTTGCAGACGAGGCAGTTCATGCGCACCAGATTCACCACCGAACAAAGCTGCCTGCAGATGAGTGGTCTTACGGATATGGTCGATGTGGATCAGTGTTTCTGCGACATAGAAGCAGAAATCCGGACAGGTGTTTTCGCTGTCAGGCACTTCCGGCAGACGCTCAAAATTGGCGATCAGATCGTAAGCAAAGATACCGCCGAGGAACAGATTAACCGCTTCGGCATCAACACTGTGTGTCAGCAGCGTGCGCAGACTGTCTAATACGGAGAGTGCTTTCAGGCGACTGTCTTCGTCCTGAATATCGGTAATTTCCGGGAATGTCAGTTGTAACTGACTGGCTTCGCGTTGTTTGGTGACGGTATCAGGCAGGGTATTGCTTAGCAGATTCAGTACGGCTTCACCGTTACTGTTCAGTGCGGTAGCTGTTACGGAATGTCCCTGACAGACCATGCGTACACAGGCATCAATCAGCAGCATGCTCTGGGTGCCGGTTTTGGTGTCGATCTCGGCAGATTCCAGCAACAGGCTGTTATCAGCCGGTTCAGTCAGTTGAGTAAAGAGTTCTAATGGATCAGCGACATAACTGGCTTTCTCACGCAGGGTGAGGCGTTGTCCGATTGGGAGAGATGGGCTCATTGTTGTACTCCCTGAATTGATAATTGCATGACGTTACTCCTTAAGACAAAAAATGATAGTTAACAGTGTGTTAATCAGATTTTTTGCCATCGCCATGTCTGTTTATGCCGCTGAATCATTTGATCGTCCCTGTAATATTTTGCGTATAAAAAAAAGACCCGCTATGCTAGCGGGCCTTATTGGGAATTCTGTCTGCTTTATTTTTTGAAAATAGCCGAAACCCCACACCCGCTTTAAGGAGTGTGCCACCACCAACGATAGGTTTGGGTCAGGGATGAATTCATTTTCAAAAACCAAGTTCAGTTAAAGTGGTTACAGTTAAACTATATTGACGGTTGGTTGTCAAGCTCCTTTTATAATTGAACCACGAGAACATGAATGCGAATAGATTTACACAGTCACTCTACCTGTTCAGATGGCCGTTTTTCTCCTGATGAACTGGTTGCCCGGGCTGTAGAGAAAGAAGTTGATGTTCTTGCACTCACAGATCATGACTCCGTAGACGGTATCGCGCAGGCACAGGCGGCCATCGAAAAGAATGGCTGGCCGTTGTTTCTGGTGCCGGGTGTGGAAATTTCCTGTACATGGGATGCCATTGAGGTTCACGTTGTCGGTCTGGATATTGATACCAGCAACAGTGAATTACGCGCTTTACTGGCCTGTCAGGAGCAAGCCCGGACCGAACGCGGTATCGAGCTGGGACGTCGTCTGGAAAAAAACAAGATCCCCGGCTGTTATGAAGGGGCTGTCGTTCTGGCGGGGGACGGTATGCTGACCCGTTCGCACTTTGCCCGCTATCTGGTTGAGCAAAAGCATTGCAAGAGTATGCAGAATGCTTTTGATCGCTATCTGGCCCGGGGCTCAAGAGCTTATGTACCTCACCAGTGGGCATCTATCAGTGAAGTCGTTGCGGTTATTCATGCTGCGGGCGGAAAAGCCGTGCTGGCCCATCCCGGCCGATATAAACTTTCTACTAAGTGGCTGAAACGTCTTCTGGTATTATTTAAAGAGGCAGGTGGCGACGCCATCGAAGTCAGTTTATGTCAGCAAAGTCCGCATGAGCGGTCAACGCTGGGTCAGTATTGCCGCGATTATGATTTGATGGCATCTGTTGGCTCAGATTTTCACACACCGCTACCTTGGGTCGAATTAGGCAAAAACCTGTGGTTACCTAAGGATGTCGTACCGGTCTGGCATGCATTTTCCGCATTTCCTGACGTCCCGGCAGGGGAGGAACTATGAGTCAGTATTTTGTTGTTCATCCGGTTAATCCACAAACGCGCCTGATCACTCAGGCGGTGGGTATTTTGCGTCAAGGTGGTGTTATCGTTTATCCCACCGATTCCGGCTATGCACTGGGTTGCATGATGGGTGATAAGAGTGCGCTGGAAAAAATCTGCCGCATTCGTCAGTTGGAAGATGAGCATAATTTTACGTTGTTGTGTAATGATCTTTCGGAGTTGTCGGTATATGCCAAAATTGATAACACCGCATTCCGGCTGATCAAAAATAATACACCCGGCGCCTATACTTTTATTCTGAAAGCGACCAAAGAAGTGCCACGTCGCCTGATGAACGAAAAGAAGAAAACGATTGGTATCCGTGTACCGACCAATAACATTGCCCAAGCGTTGTTAACCGAGTTGGGTGAGCCATTAATGTCCAGCACCTTGATCCTACCTGGTCAGGCGCTGGCAGAAGCGGATCCGGAAGAGTTCCGTGGAAAGCTGGAAAAAGTCGTTGATCTGATTATTGATGGCGGAACGCAAGGCGAACAGCCGACTACCGTTATCGATTTCTCGGATGATGAGCCTAAAGTAGTACGCTTCGGTGCCGGAGATCCGACACCGTTTGAATGATTGAGGCAAAGCATGAGCGAAAAACTGCAAAAAGTACTGGCTCGAGCGGGTGTTGGTTCCCGTCGTGAGATGGAGACAGTGATTAGTGAAGGTCGCGTCAGTGTGAACGGCAAAGTCGCCACACTGGGTGATCGTGTAGAAGCTAAAGATGTGATCCGTTTGGATGGTCATCAGATCTCAGTTCCTACCCTGAATGACGTTATCTGTCGTGTGCTGGCTTACCATAAGCCGGAAGGGGAAGTGTGTACCCGTCATGATCCGGAAGGTCGTCCAACCGTGTTTGATCGCCTGCCGCGGATCAAGGATTCCCGTTGGGTAGCGGTTGGTCGTCTGGACGTGAACACATCTGGTTTGTTGCTGTTTACCACCGATGGTGAACTGGCAAACCGTCTGATGCATCCAAGTCACGAAGTAGAACGTGAATATGCGGTGCGTGTCTTTGGTGAAGTGACCGAAGGTATGCTGCAGAAGTTGCGCCATGGCGTGCAACTGGAAGATGGTCCGGCGAAGTTTGATAAAATTACCGCTGGTGGCGGTGAGGGTCTGAACCAGTGGTTTAACGTAACCCTGTGTGAAGGCCGTAACCGTGAAGTCCGCCGTCTGTGGGAATCACTGGAAGTGCAGGTTAGCCGTCTGATGCGTATCCGTTATGGCGACATCAAACTGGACAAAACCCTGCCACGCGGTGGTTGGGCTGAATTACAACTGCCACAGGTGAATTACCTGCGTAAGATGGTGGGTTTACCGCCGGAAGAACGCAGCAAGGTATTCGCGGTAGAAGAGCGCCGCAGCGAGTTCAAACAGGCTGCGCAGATCCGTCGTGCCGTACGCCGTCACCGTGAACGTACTGTTCTGCAAGGCGATGAAGTGGTTGGTGAAACACCAGCGATTCCACGTCCTAAAGTGCCGCGAGCTGCTGCACCAGTGAAACGTGAACGTGATGATGAAGTAAGTTGGGAAAATGCCCGTAAGCGCTTGCGCGATGGTGATCCACGCAAAGCCCGGCCAACTAATAACAATCGTCAGCGTATTACCCGTGCGGGTAAAACAGGTCGTTGATCATGAGTCAGACTAAACGCAAAGCCGTAGTGGTTTTCAGTGGCGGGCAGGACAGCACCACCTGCCTGCTGTATGCCGTACAGCAATATGATGAAGTGCATGCGATCACGTTTGATTATGGTCAGCGGCATGTTCAGGAAATTGAAGTAGCCCGCCAGATTGCGACTGATCTGGGGTTGGCTGCACACAAGGTGCTGGATGTTGGTCTGCTGAATGAACTGGCTGTCTCTGCGCTGACCCGGGATTCTATTCCGGTCAGTAATGAACTGCAGGAAAACGGCTTGCCGAATACGTTTGTACCTGGCCGTAATATCCTGTTTCTGACACTGGCGGCTATCTATGCCTATCAGGTCGGTGCTGATACCGTGATCACCGGCGTCTGTGAGACCGATTTTTCCGGTTATCCTGATTGCCGTGATGAGTTTGTTAAGGCACTGAATAAGGCTGTGCAGCTGGGGATGGAACGTGGTGTTAAGTTCGAAACCCCGCTGATGTGGCTGAACAAAGCAGAAACCTGGGCGTTAGCCGACAAAATCGGCCGTCTGGACTATGTGCGCCAGAAAACCCTGACCTGCTACAACGGTGTTATTGGTGATGGTTGCGGCGAATGCCCCGCTTGCAAGTTACGCGCTAAAGGCTTGCATGATTATCAGCAGGCACCTGATGCTGTAATGGCAGCATTAAACAGCAAACTAAACTAATTAACATCGGTTTGAAAACTTAAGAAACCAGTATTCTGCATAAGAGTACTGGTTTCTTCTTTTTTGCGGGTTATGATTTGTCTTCGTATTTTATTAAGGTAGATAAATCATGCAGCAATTAGAAGGCGAGGTTGTTCAACAGGTTTCGGGGTTAGTCAGTGGTGAACCGGATCTGATCGCCAATTTATCGAATGTCAGTGCGCTGCTGAATCAATATCTGTCAGATATCAACTGGGTTGGTTTTTACATCATGCGTGATGGTGAGCTGGTGCTGGGCCCGTTTCAGGGCAAAGTTGCCTGTATCCGCATTCCGGTTGGCAGAGGCGTTTGCGGTACAGCTGCAGCAACACAAGCAACACAACGTATTGATGATGTGCATGCCTTCCCGGGGCATATCGCCTGTGATGGGGCCAGTAATTCTGAATTAGTTGTACCGATCATCGTAAACGACAAGGTCGTGGCGGTGCTGGATATTGATAGCCCGAAACATGGCCGTTTTACGGTTGAAGTGCAGCACGAAATGGAAGCGGTTGTGAAAGTGCTGGAAGGTCTGAACTGGTAAAAGAACAGACCAGCTTGAAGGCTGGTCTGATTATTTATGGAACTCACTAATAGCGATTAGTAGAAGTCTGCAGTGACGGCAACTCCTTCAGGAACCTGAATATCTTCTTTAACCGGTGTTGCAACTTCAATCGGATATGCGCTTGAATTACCAATTTCAGTTAGTTCATCACCTGCGGCATTACATACTAATGCCAGATCATAAGTGCCAGCCTCAACATAGTTGATCTGGTATGTATATGTGCCTTCAGCACCAGATACCAAGGTGGAAAGAACAGGACCGTTTTGAGCTGTATCGTAATCGATACCATTGTAAGTAGTTGTACCAGCGTTATACAGATATACGCCAACATCGCCATTACTTAAGGCTGTTGTACCACAGTTAACATCGGAAGCAGCAACAGTACCTGAAATAGTGCTCAGCACATCGACATCCAGCAGCTCTACGCCGTTAGGTTTCAGCTTGTAGTACTCTTCATGACCAGGCAACACCATGGCATGACGCAGATTGAATTCCACCTGATAATCCAGTACACCACTGGTTGGTACATCGGATAACTGGAATTTCAGTTCGCTGCTTGGTACTTCCAGTGGCAGGATTGTGCCATCAGTTTCTTTCACATATGAGGCTGGATATTCAGCATCTGTCCCTGTTGTTACACCGAGATAAGAAATCCGGCCATCTTCAACCTGCAGGCGTAATTGCTCGTAGCTACCGCTAGGAATGACTGCATTGCTCAGCAGCATATGTTTGTCGCCATTCTGGTATTTCAGCAGATCAAGATAGAAAAACTCCGGATTACCATTTTCGTCAGTTGGAATGGTATAGCCATCAGGTAAGCAGTCATCATTGTTGCTGTAGTCCGGGTTGTTGTCACTATTGATTAAACTCAGCGGACCCCATACTGTGTCGGTATCCACACCTTCCTGTTTCAGTCTCAGACCACTGACCGCGATACAAACTTGCTGTGCTGAATCAACCGGTGCATCAGAGATTGCCAGATTGAGCTGAGTTGTGCCTGATTCATCTGATGAACTATCACCGCCGCCGCAACCAGCCAGTAACAGCAGCAGAGTAAATGCATAACCAGATTGATGTTTCATTATTGATCACTCCCCGTATGAGGCTTTTTAATAAATATGGGATTCATTAACCTGAACTTGCGTTTCTATGGTAATCAGTGAAACGAAAGACAGAGACTTACAAATTATAGCACTGCAATTTATAACGAGAGATTTGTCATAAGTATGTCAAGGTGTGTCAGATTCTTGTTTCAAAGCCGGTTTACCTGACATTCTGAAATAACGGCAGTTATCCGGAGGATGGTTAAGATCCGGAATAGTAAAAATAGTGATTAATTAACCAGATAAGACTAAAGTTGGGACAGATATAATTCGTAACCCGGGAGTTTGCTATGTCTAATCTGGATAAACTGGAAATTGCAAGGCTCGCTCTTGATTATCTTATCTCTATTCAGACTTCTGAAAATGCGACACACGCTTTGCGACGTCTTGAAGCGGAGGCGGAGAAGGGGGCGGATCCTGATACTTTCGGTGCGTTATACCGGATTATTTTTAAAGAAATAGAAGCAAGTGTTCTGTCCGGAAACAATGATATTCAAAAGCCGGAAGATTAAAACAACGCTAAACCACATTCAGAATGCGGTAGCTGACGCTAAGATTAAGTAATGTTATTATAAACAACTGTATATAAATACATTATTTGAGTAGTAGTTGTTATGATGGCAAAGACGCATCAGGCGTTTGCAGTATTCAGTGTGCTGATGGTCGATACCTATGCGCCAGGCTCTGTTGATAACATAGTTACGGCGAGTGTTCTTAGTATGCTGGGGGCGTTACTGCCCGATCTTGATTCACCACAAAGTTCGTTTGGCCGTTTAATCCCGCTGCTGAGTAAACCATTACATTCAATGCTGGGGCACCGGACTATTACACATAGTCTGCTCGCGGTTATCCTGCTGTATTCTGTTCTGACATCCTCTCCGCAATGGCATACCTGGGCTGATGCAATCAGTATTGGTTATTTCAGCCACATTATCGGAGATATGCTGATAGGCACTAACGGTGTTGCTCTGTTCTGGCCGTTAAAACAAAAGATCAGTCTGAATCCGTTGCGAATGCAGGTTGCAGGTGCGGGTGAGTACCTTGTTTTTAACCTGCTGGTTGTTGCAATAGTCGTGCGGGGCCTGACTCATTTTTACCCCTCTTTTGACCTGATGAGCCGGGCAGGTCCCATCTTCAATATTTGTGTCGATCTGTACACAAAAACAATCCTTCCGGTATTTGCGGGCTTAACTTTTAAGTATAGTTCACTATTCAACAGGTTATAAAATTTAAGCAAAAACAGGTTAAAAAAAGATCGATCTTTAACTTTACCCTTTCCCAAAAGCTTTGCTAGCATCGTCACAATTTCGCATGATACGGACGTCATGAATATCCATTCATTTTGTTTGTGTTGGTCACACCTGATGTGGCGTCATGCTAACTGAGGGGTCGCATTTTGATCCGTTCACCATCGAAAGCGCTCCCGAAACGGCAAACTCCGGGTAACCGGATGTACGCAAAGCCGCAGGTCCTTTTGAGTCATCAACAGGACAGCTGAGCTACCGAAGGAGCTGCGTTTTAACGTCTTTTTTTGGGCGCTTTCGAGATTTTTTTACTTGAAGGTACCTAAAAAATGAGATCTCTTTTTGCTTTCACTGCCTCGGGCTCTGGCCTGGCTAACCGGTTGTTGCTGGCGCTGACGGCAGTTAGCATGCTGGGTGCCGCCAGTTTTTCTGCGCAGGCAGAAAATAACGCACAGACGGCCATCGGAACTTATAGTGATGTTACCGCAGCAGATACTGCAAATGGTGTTGCTGATGTAACGGAAGGTACCTATGAGGCGATGTATGAAGATGGTACAGATGGTCATGCCCGGTTACGTCATTTTCTGGTAGCTAATGATGGTCAACGTCAAGAACTGCATCTGAAGCAAGAAGTACCGTCTGTAGCGACCGGTGCCAAAGTGCGGGTTCATGGCAGACAGCAGGATGATGGCAGTATCACCCAGGAAGAGGGAAGTATCCTGACCCTGGCTGCCGGTGCCACTACCGATGGTGGTAGTAATGGCGGTACGCCAGGTGTGCTGGCGAATACGCTGGGCGAGCAGCGTACGCTGGTGCTGATGGCGAACTTCCAGGAAAACCCTACCGAACAGCCTCTGACGGTTGAACAGGCAAGAGCTCTTGTCTTGGGTCAGGTTAGTGATTTCTTCTACGAAAACTCCTATCAGAAGACCACGTTGGCTGGCGATGTGCAAGGCTGGTTTACACTGCCGTTGTCGAATGCAGTCTGTGATCTTTATGCAGCAGGCAAAGCGGCTGATCAAGCGGCGATTGCTGCCGGGATTGATCTTTCCGCTTATACCCGCATTGTTTATTTGTTTACCCAAACATCATGTAATGTTTCCGGTATGGCTACTGTCGGGGGGCTGCCTTCCCGTAGCTATATTAATGGCCAATTTACAGCCGATAACATCGCACATGAAATGGGGCATAACTTCGGACTTTACCACTCTCATGCCCTGGATTGTCAGGGGGAAACGCTGGGAAACACCTGTTCAACGGTTGAATATGGTGATAGCTATGACACCATGGGAAACCCGGACTTTGGGCATTTCAATGCTTTTCAGAAATCACGATTAGGCTGGCTCGGACAAAATGCCGCCACTCCGGTTACAACTGTATCGGCAGATGGTAGCTATGTCGTGGGCGTTTATGAAACTACAGACAACGCAGCCAAGGCTATCAAGGTTCCCCGGGGTATCAATCCACTGACAGGCAACCAAACCTGGTTCTATGTGGAGTACCGTCAATCTGTTGGTTTCGATAGCTTTCTCAGTAAACGGTCATACCGTCTTTACCGTAAGGATGTGACCAACGGCGTTGTTATTCATCTGGTTGAAGACAATGTACCTAACAGCAGTAATTTGCTGCATATGAACCTGGCTACACCGTTCAGAGATCTTTATGGTTTTACCGACTGGTTAGATCCGGCTTTACCTGTGGGTAACAGTTATACCGACCCTGTTTCTGGTGTCACTATCACTACCGACTGGACTGATGGTTCTGCAGCCGGCATAAGTGTTAATTTCGGCTCACAGACATGTATTCCGGCTAAACCTGCCGTGAGTATTACTCCATTACAAAGTGGCAGTGTTGCTGTGGGTACCAGTGTTGGCTATGACATAACTGTCAGCAACCAGGACAGCAGCCAATGTCCTGCAACTTCCATCGATTTATCTTCAGTTGTGCCAAGTGGCTGGACAGGTAGTTTTGATACAGCTTCGCTGCAACTCAGTCCTGGTACTACCGGTAAGGCACGTTTGACGGTAACTTCAGCATCTACAGCTATAGAAGGTGGTTACACAATTAATATTTCTGCAGCCAACGGAAGTGCAACTACCACTGTCAGTACCAGCTATTCAGTAGCCACGACAAATCAGACACCGGTTGCTGTAAATGATAATGTCTCCATGACAACTCTTGGTGCGGTAACCATCCCCGTGCTGTCTAATGACTACGATCCTGAGGGCAGTGCAATCAGGGTGGTTTCATTTAGTCAGGGAAGCAAGGGAAGTGTGAGTCTAAATACTGATGGTTCAATCAACTATGTACCGGCCAAGAGCTTTAAGGGGAGTGACAGTTTTAGCTATAGCATTTCAGATGGTCAGTCAACAGCGACGGCTACTGTTAATATTAGTCTGGTAGCGGCTTCATCTACGAGTACCAAAGGCCGTAAATAGCAAATGGTAACGGGCGATGATTTACATCGCCCGTCTTCTCATACGTGTCTCATTCTTACTCTGACTTAAGGGGTAGGGCAGTCAGGGCAAGTTGGGCACAATCTGCAGGTCGCGGTAGCCGTATCTTCCGGTGTACCGAAACCAAGTGCTGCAACACCTGTTGCTGTAACAGTATCACTGAAGCTGATTTCAGCTGGTACCTGGCTGTTAGCACTGGCTGGGTAGTATGAACCACTGTATGGTGAACAGGCTCCCGCTGCCAGTGTTCCAATTAGAATTGGTGCAGGGTCATCACCAGGGACACTTGGTGTTCCAGCATCATCCTGAACAACCACATTGTTCAGCGAAATAGGCAGTAAACCTGATGAACCACCAGTTCCGTTACAGACCTGGCCACTGTATTCAACCTTGATGACGAGATTATCGTTTTCACTCAGCACACTGGTTGAACAGGCTTTGGTAACATCAATCCGCGGATCACGGTTAACACCAGGGCATGTATCACTTGCGGTATCGGTGATTGTAGCTTCACCACCAGAAGTAGACGCTGCCGTTACTGTTACGCCATTGGTTGGCGGATTCAGTGTTGATTCAAATGTACCGTTGTAGTTAGCTGATGCTCCTTTCAATATTGTCCCGAGAGGGATAGTGAAATCGTCAGTTGTATCAGCTGGTGTACCATTGTCATCAATCACGTTTACGTCATAAAGAGTACCGAAGCCTGTATTGGTGACAACACCATTGAAGGTATAGACAAAACCGTCTTCAGCTGTGTTTACATCACCTGCAGTACAGGTTTTAGTGATTGATACACCGCAAAGTTCAAAATCACCCAACACAAAGTCCTTGAGTGACGCAGTAAATGAACTTGAAGAACGGCTTTCAGCCATGAAGCTGCTGAAGCAGTTGTCGTTTCCGCCGACAAGTTGAGTCAGGTTTATGCCCCCTTCAAAGAAGGATTCATAAGGGAAGACATTAGCTGTGCCTGATTTCGGCATATATGGCCATGGAGAGTCGACATCACTGTGATTAGTGGTAGCACAGGCCAGCTGGTTAAGACCAGAGCTACAGACAGCTCCGCTACTTTCACTTCTCAGTCGCAGATTAGCTGCAGCGCAGTCCCCGGGTGATGGGTCGTTACTCGTTGCCTTGGTACAGGTGGTATCCCAGACTACAACTGCAATGTATGGTACGGCATTAGCCCCTTGCGGGTAATCAACCAGAACCAAGGTATCACCGGCAACGTGATGACCAGAGAAACTACCATCCGGCATAGCTTGAACTTTCTGTTTGAAGAACCAGAAGCCCATGAAGGCGTCACCGGTATTGGCGAATCGGTCCGCACCAAAATAGATAACCAAATCACCATTGTCATTATAGGCGGCTGCATAGGCATTGGTCAGATCATCTTTATCTGGTACCGCACCATTTTTCCAGGACCAGCTAGTGACATCCTGAATATCTTTTTTGCCACCATCAAAAATACTTTGTGGAGCTGGATCTGCGAGAATTCCCGAGAATATCAGTGCATCACCTGCATCCGGTGGAGTAGCCCAATCATCTGGTAGTGGAACTCCACTACCATCTTGAGGATTGGCGTCAAGTTCAAATAGACCATTATTAGCCACACCGGCATATGCCGGTGCTACCAACATTGCGCCAGCCAGACACAATGCCGTGAGCCATGGTTTGTAATTAAATTTTGTCTTCATGATCGCATTCCTTTTTCCATATATGGAAACCAATCCCTGGGGTCTAGCCAGAAGCACGATCAACTACCAACTACCTGTGTGCCTATCGGCGAGAATGTCAGGGGGTCTTGCGCCATCATTCTTTATACAAGTATCAGGCCATGATGGTAATCATTTGAAAACAAACAGAAAAATTAAGGTTCACTTAAGATTTGATGTTCATGTTTGTTAACGTTAAGAGACATTTAATATTCATGTTTTTAATAACCAGCTGAATTTCAAGATAAAACCACCGAAATCAGACTTGTATCAGAAATGAAACACGGCGTTCCTTCCTGCCTGGCATTGATAGAGTCACTTGGGTTTTTTGGGTGGGACACTGAATTTTCTATGAAATTCACTCCATATGAATATGTATGTAATTTATTGAATTTTAAGAGTAAAAATTATGCTGCAGTTAATTCAGAGTGCGTATCTCCGACCTGAGAAATAGATCATGAAAGTGTAACTATATTGTTAAATCCCCCGGCGATTAGCTGGCATATAAGGGCAGTCTCTCCGATACTTAAAGAAGATTAAAAGGTCTGTTGTAGCAACAGGGTGGCAGTTCATGGACGTACGCGAGCTGATATGTCTGCGTACCGCCGGGGTGTGGAATATGCCAGAAGCGGCACTTGCAGCGGGATGGCTGCCATGCCCGGTGTGTACCGTAAATGAGGCAATGGAACTGTATAAGAGGACACATCCTCTTGTCGGACTTATTCTGCTGGATAAATTAGGTACAGATGAAAAGGCCGACCGGGAGATTGAGTTATTACTGGCGCAGACCAGTAGTGATATGGCATGGATTGGGTTGGTACCTCCCGGCATGATGACACAATCAACAGTCTGCGATTTACTGGCCAAATATCTGTATGACTATCATACCTTGCCGGTAGATGATTCCCGGTTACTCGCCTCTCTGGGGCATGCCTATGGTATGGCTGGTTTGCGGTCTGTACCTCCTCTGCATTGCGGAATGGTTGCTACAGGCCGGGGATGCATGATTGGCAATAGTCCCTCCATGCGGAGAGTGTTTCATCAACTGGAAAAAATAGCGTCTATCGACTCATATGTCATGCTGGTGGGCGAGAGCGGCACCGGCAAGGAGCTGGCTGCTCACATCATTTTTCAGCGCTCATGCCGCCGGAACGGCCCTTTCATTGCGGTAAATTGCGGCGCCATTCCGGCCAACCTGATCCAATCTGAATTATTTGGTCATGAGAAGGGTTCTTTTACCGGAGCTTTCCGGCGCCGGATAGGGCATATCGAAGCAGCTAATGGCGGTACCCTGTTTCTGGATGAAATCGGCGATTTACCGCTGGAGTTACAAGTCAATCTGCTGCGTTTCCTGCAGGAGAAAAAGATAACGCGGGTTGGTGGATCTGAAGTTATTCCAGTCGATATCCGGGTTATTTCTGCCACCAACCGGGATCTGCGTGAAGATATCCGCACCGGACGTTTTCGTCAGGATCTTTTCTTCCGGCTCTGTGTGCTGGATCTGGAACTGCCACCACTCAGAGAGCGGGGAGAGGATATTGAACTGCTGGCCAACCATTTCCTTTGTAGCATGAGAGCAGGACTTAATCCGCTGGTGCGGAGTTTCAGCCCGTCGGCATTACACCTGATGCGCAGCTATCACTGGCCGGGTAATGTCCGTGAGCTGAAAAACCGGGTAGCCAGAGCGCTGGTCATGTGCGAAAAACGGGTCATTAGCCCGCAGGATTTAGAACTGGATTCTGAATCTTCGTATCCTGAACCTTCGATTCAGAGCACTACGCTGGCTGAGGCCAGGGCGGAAGCTGATAAACTGGTGACACAACGAGCCTTGCAATCCAATGGTAACAATGTCATGGCCGCAGCACGTCAACTGGGGGTATCGCGGGTGACTCTGTACCGGCTGATGGAAAAGCACAAGCTGCTGCCTTCCTGATTATTAGCCGAAATGAGCATAAGCCAGAAACGAAAAAGCCTCACATTGCTGTGAGGCTTTCGTAATCATGGTGCCCAGACGCGGAATCGAACCACGGACACGCGGATTTTCAATCCGCTGCTCTACCGACTGAGCTATCTGGGCTTACAAAAGAATGGTGCCGGCTATCGGAATCGAACTGATGACCTACTGATTACAAGTCAGTTGCTCTACCAACTGAGCTAAGCCGGCACACAAATTTGTTACTTAACTCGCCGTAGCAAGTTAACTTAAATAATGGTGCCCAGACGCGGAATCGAACCACGGACACGCGGATTTTCAATCCGCTGCTCTACCGACTGAGCTATCTGGGCAACGGGGCGCATTAAACAAAATAAGCGGTTTCAAGTCAACGCTTTTTTCCGAAACCCTCCGATTTTCAGTTCGTTTGCTGCTTTGCTGAACAAAACCAGAAAAAAGAAGAGTTTTCGAAATCACGATGCTTATTTTTCACTCGGCGGTACATAACCTTCGATTTGCACATCGCCATCTTCAAACAGATATTTTTCCATTTCTGTCTGTAATAAAGCGCGATGTTCCGCGTTCATCATGTTGAGTTTCTTTTCATTGATCAGCATGGTTTGCTTTTTCTGCCATTCAGTCCAGGCTTCCTGACAGATGTTGTCAAAAATGCGTTTACCCAGTTCACCCGGAACGAGTTGAAAAGCCATACCGGGAGCTTCTTTTTTCAGGCGCTGACAAAAAACCATTCGGGTCATAGTAATCTTCTCTATTGTTGCAGTTCAGGATAAGTCAGTAGTTTCAGTGTGACAGCTGACAAGCCGACACTGGATGGTTGATTGAGGTTATACCAAAGTTCGTTGCTTTGCTCCATTATGCTGTTAGCAGGCTGGGGCAGGTTTACCAGCAATGGCGTAATATCCAGATGAAAATGACTGAATGTATGACGGAATTCAGGCAGTGAGCGGATATTTGTCTCTGCATAACCAATGCGTTGTAGCCAATGCTGTGCTTCGTTTATATCGCTGAATTCAGGAAAGCTGAACAGACCGCCCCAGATGCCTTTGGCAGGGCGCTGTTGCAGCCAGACGCTTTGCTGATAGCGCATGATAAGCAGACAGGTCTGTCTGACCGGGATCTTTGTCTTGTTAGGCTTAGGTGTAGGGTAGGCGGTTGGTTTTCCCTGCAAATACGCGCCACAGTCGTCGTGCATCGGGCAAATTCCGCATTGTGGTTTCGTCCGGCTGCAAAGACTGGCCCCCAGATCCATTATTGCCTGATTGTATTGCTCAACCCCTTCTGCGGGCGTTAGCTTGATGGCCCAGTCCCACAGCTCATTCTCAATCTGTTTTTGCCCCGGCCAGCCTTCTAATGCCAGCCAGCGGGTGAGTACGCGTTTAACGTTGCCATCTAAAATGGCGTGGTGCTGTTTTAACGATAATGACAGGATCGCACCGGCGGTGGAGCGGCCAATGCCTGGCAGATCGGCTACCTCATCAAACGTTTCAGGAAAGCGGCCGTTGTGCTGATCTCTGATGACCTGCGCTGCTTTATGCAGATTACGCGCACGGGCGTAATAGCCCAGTCCTGTCCAGAGATGCAAAACTTCATCCTGAGGCGCGTCCGCCAGGGCTGTCACATCCGGGAAGCGTTCCATAAAACGTTCATAATAGGGGATCACCGTGCTGACCTGGGTTTGCTGCAGCATTATTTCCGATACCCAGACACGATAGGGTGTTTTGTTCTGCTGCCAGGGCAAGGTTTTACGCCCGCAGATGTCATACCAGCTCAGTAACCGCCGGGAAAAAGTAGCCTGATTCAAACTAAAAACCTTCTGCCGATTAAGCCTGCATGCTGTCACAGCATTGAAGCGCTGTAAACGGCATAAAAAGTAGGGGATTACCGGATGAAATCGTCCTGAATGGCGGCTTTATGCTTGCACCTTCAGGTTATCTCTGGATAATGCCAACGCCCTGTTAACTGATAGAGAGACACCATGACCGAGCATAATGAAATGAACGTCGGCGAAGAAACGACCGAAGATGGTAAATTCATGCGTCGTATCCGTAGTTTTGTACGTCGTGAAGGCCGTCTGACCAGAGGTCAGGAACGCGCATTACAAGAATTATGGCCGGTGATGGGGGTTGAATTCAGCGATGAAATGCTGGATCTGGCTAAGTTGTTTGGCCGTGAAGCACCGGTAGTACTGGAAATCGGCTTCGGCATGGGCAAGTCACTGGTTGAAATGGCAGCCGCAGCACCGGAGAAAAACTTCATCGGTATTGAAGTGCATCGTCCGGGTGTGGGCGCTTGTCTGACTTCAGCTCAGGAAGCGGGGATTACCAATTTACGCCTGTTCTGTCACGATGCGGTAGAGGTTCTGGGTCAGATGATCCCGGATCAGAGCATTGATACGCTGCAGCTGTTCTTCCCGGATCCATGGCATAAATCGCGTCATCACAAGCGCCGTATCGTGCAGCCTGCGTTTGTACAGATGTTGCGTCCGAAGCTCAAGATCGGTGGTGTCTTCCATATGGCGACCGACTGGGAAAACTATGCTGAACATATGCTGGAAGTGATGAATGCGGCGGAAGGCTTTGTGAATACTGTTGCGCAGGGTGATTATGCACTGCGTCCGGATTCCCGTCCGCTGACTAAGTTTGAACAGCGTGGCCATCGCCTGGGTCATGGTGTGTGGGATCTGCTGTTTGCCCGTCAAAGCTGATTTTAAAATCAGGGCATGAATTGCTTTAGCGGCCTGTCGCCAATCATTAAATGGCACAGGCCGTTATTTTTTCCGGCTTAATCATCCATCAGCATGGTCAGCAGGCTATTCAGGTAACGATGGCCTGTTTCAGTTACCAGCCATTCGCTATCAGTTTGTTCCAGCAGACCTTGCTCATATGCTCTGGCAAACAGCGGCTCAACCGTTGCTGCCGCGAGGTTTGTCCGGGCGGTAAATTCAGTTTTAGGAATTGGCTGAAACAAGCGCATCCGGTTCATAAAATATTCAAACGGACGATCTTCCGCTTCAACATCCCAGCATTGATCTAAAAAAGCCCGCTCAGGATCCAGATAACCTTTCGGATGTTTTACTTTAGCGGTACGGATGATGCGATCTTCGGCCGGTAACGTGATTTTGCCGTGCGCACCGCAACCGATACCCAGATAATCACCGAACTGCCAGTAATTGAGGTTATGCCGGCATTCATAGCCCGGTTTGGCGTAGGCAGAAATCTCATATTGCCGGTAACCTGCAGCCAGTAACCACTGATGGCCTTGTTCCTGTATATCCCACAGTGTTTCATCCTCCGGCAATACCGGCGGGCGTGAACCAAAAGCCGTGTTTGGTTCGATGGTCAGCTGATACCAGGAAAGATGCAGCGGGGCGATATCAATCGCCTGCTGCAGATCGAAGAGTGCATCACTGATCGTTTGCTCCGGCAAACCATGCATCAGATCGATGTTAAAACTGCGCAATCCGGCCTGTCTGGCTTGCAAACCGGCTGCGACGGCTTGTTTCGGATCGTGAATACGTCCTAAACGCTGCAATTTCTCCGGCTGAAAGCTTTGTACGCCGATGCTGATACGGGTTACACCGGCTTGCTGATAACCCGCGAACCGACCGGCTTCCACTGTGCCGGGATTGGCTTCCAGCGTAATTTCAATATCGTCAGCAAAAGGTATGCGTGCAGCAACGCCTTGTAGCAGGATTTTGATTGCTTCAGCGGAGAACAGACTTGGTGTACCACCGCCGATGAAAATACTCTGTAACTGACGCCCCTGCACATAAGCCAGATCCGCATCCAGATCGGCCAGCAATGCCGCCACATAGTCTGTTTCCGGCACTTCCTGTTTCAGTGCATGTGAATTGAAATCGCAGTACGGACATTTCTGTACGCACCAGGGAATATGGATATACAGACTAAGCGACGGCAGTTGCAGCATAAATTACTCTTGCAGGGCTTTAACGAGTTGCGCCAGTGCTTTACCGCGATGGCTCAAACTATTCTTGGTTGCAGGATCCAGCTCAGCCGCTGTGCAGTTCAGATCCGGGACATTAAATATCGGATCATAACCGAAGCCGTTTTCCCCTGTAGGTTCGGTTGCCAGAGAACCTTCCCAGCTGGCCTGACAGATGATCGGTGTCGGATCATCGGCATGACGCATATACACCAGCACACACCAGTAACGGGCTGAACGTAATACGGCGGGTACACCGTTCATATCTTCCAGCAGTTTTTCCAGATTGTCTTCGTCAGACGCATCTTCACCGGCATAACGCGCGGAATAGACACCAGGACGGCCCAGCAGTGCGTCAACTTCGATGCCTGAGTCATCTGCAATCGCCGGCAGGCCGGTAACACGGGCAGCATGGCGCGCTTTGATAATGGCATTTTCAACAAACGTAGTGCCTGTTTCCGGTACGCTTTCTACATTGAATTCACTTTGTGGTACGACTGCATAATCCAGATCGGCCAGTAAGGCATTAAGCTCTTCAACTTTCTTTTTATTGCCGGTGGCAAGAACTACCTTTTCCATATTCAGACTCCGAGTTCAAATCGTCGACATGATAACGTCGGAAGCAGTTCTGTACCACCGATTAACGGCATGGAATGTATTACAGAGGAGGGATCAGTCTGCTGACTGATCCAGTATTGCCGGAAGCTGCTGAGGAGAGGTGATACGTACGGTTTTATGCCGTCCCAGTTCACCTTTGTGGATCACTATCTGGCTTTTGGCGACTTTAAACTGCTTGGCCAGAAATTTAATAAGATGGGCGTTTGCCTGACCATCCACCGGGGGAGCAGTAATCGCAATTTTCAGTTCTTCACCGTGCCAGCCCTGGATCTGATCCCGGCTGGCTTTAGGCTGGATGTAAACATCCAGCCACACTTCATCATTCTCTTTTCTGAAACCAGTCATTAAAGCTGGTTCCACAACGGGACCCAATCCAGCATCAGGAGATTAAAACCCTGCAGGATCAGGAACAGCACCAGCACAGAGAGATCCAGCCCGCCTAATGATGGAAGAAAACGGCGGATCGGGCTGAGCAGTGGCTCAGTCAGCTGATAGAGGACATATTCCACTGAGCTACGACCCTGGCTGATCCAGCTTAAGATAGCCCGTGCGATCAGCACCCAGAACAGCAGTGAGCCGGCCTGTTTCAGCACCACCAGAAAACTGAACAACAACAGATCGATAACGTCAATCTTCAGAATGCCAAACGACATAAAGATAAAAGCGACGAATTTTAATATGGCAACCACATAAGCCAGCAGCAGGGATGCAAAATCGATCCCCCGGAAACCAGGAATGATACGGCGCAACGGACTCAGAATCGGATGAGTCAGTTTCACGCTGAACTGGCTTAGCGGATTGTAAAAATCCGCCTTGGTCCATTGCAGCCAGAACCGCAGCAGCACAACCATCAGATAAAAGCTGAATACGGTATCCAGCAGAAAAAACAGTGTATTCATGAAAATCCTTAGAACAGTGTTTCCATTTCTTCAGCCCGGTGCTGCGCGGCCTGCATGGCAGCACTTACCAAATCAGCCAGTTTACCTTCTTCAAAGGCATTAATTGCGGCGGCAGTGGTGCCACCTTTAGAAGTAACCTGGGCACGTAATGTAGCCAGTTCAGTTTCCGGATTAGCGATAACCATCTGCGCTGCACCCAGCGCGGTTTCCTGCACCAGCTGACGGGCTGCATCGGCACTGAAGCCCATGCGTTGCGCTTCTTCTACCATGTATTGCATGAACAGGAAGAAGTAAGCCGGGCCGCTGCCTGAGGCTGCAGTAACGCCATTGATTGCAGCTTCATTGTCGACCCACACGGTTTTACCGACTGCTTGCAGCATATCCTGCGCAAACTGACGATCAGCCGTGTTTACCGGGGCTGATGCGAACAGACCGGTCATGCCGATACCGATCAGTGACGGGGTATTTGGCATGCAACGAACGATATTCTGATGACCATTCAGCAGACCCTGTATCCGGGCCACACTGACACCTGCCGCGATAGAGATGATCAGCTTGTTGCCGAAATCACCAATAGCCGGTGCCAGTTGTGTCAGCATTTCAGCCATAAACTGCGGTTTGACTGCCAGTACGATGACATCCGCGCCTTGTACCGCCGTAACATTATCATTGCTGCCGATAATGCCGAACTCAGCGCCAAGCTGTTGCGCTTTTTCTGTATCTATATCTGTGGCGTGAATTTTACTGCCAGGAAAACCAGCGTTGATTAAGCCACTGATCAGGCTGCGTGCCATGTTGCCGGCACCGATAAAAGCAATATTTCTCTGTTCCATGATTCCTACTTATATTCTCTGCTTCCGAAGATTGCGGTTCCGATTCGTACCATAGTAGAGCCGCTGCTGATAGCGACTGACATATCATCGGTCATGCCCATAGATAATGTATCTACGGAAGGATATTGGTTTTTCAGACGGTTAAACAACTCTTGCATGTGCAGAAAATTATCATGAACTACGTTCATGTCATCGGTATTTTCTGCAATTGTCATCAATCCGCGTAATTTTAAGTGTGGAAATTCGCTGATTATGCCAGCCAGGCCAAAAACTTCATCAGCAGTAATACCCGATTTGGTCCGTTCTCCGCTAATATTAACCTGAATACAAACGTTCAGTGCCGGAAGATTGGCTGGTCGCTGCTCATTGAGTCGTTGGGCCGTTTTTTCACGATCGATGCTATGCACCCAATCAAAGTGCTCAGCCACCAGTCTGGTTTTATTGGATTGTAACGGGCCGATGAAATGCCATTCTATACCGGCATAATCGGGCGAATTATTTAACTGTTGAATTTTGGTGATCGCTTCCTGCACATAAGATTCACCAAACAACCGCTGCCCGGCCTGATACGCTTCCTGTATCGCTTCTACCGGTTTGGTTTTACTAACTGCCAGAAGCTTTATTTCATTCGGAGAGCGGCCAGCCAGACAGGCGTGAGAGGTGATCTGTTCTTTTATGGCAAGTAAGCGTGATTCGATATCATTCATTGTTTCAGTTTTTGTAGGGAGTGGGATTAATAAATGGATATAACCGAATTATTGGCCTTTGGTGTTAAACATAACGCATCAGACTTGCATCTTTCTGCCGGGCTGCCACCTATGATTCGTGTTGATGGCGATGTCCGGCGTATCAATGTACCGGCGTTAGAGCACCGGCAGGTGCACAGTCTGGTGTATGACATCATGAATGACCATCAGCGTAAGGTATTTGAAGAGGATTTGGAAGTCGACTTCTCGTTTGAGATACCGAATCTGGCCCGTTTCCGTGTGAATGCATTTAACCAGAGCCGGGGTGTGGCCGCTGCGTTCCGTACCATTCCGAGTAAGGTTCTGACACTTGATGAACTGGGCGCTCCTCCGATATTCAGAGATATTGCTGAAAATCCAAGAGGGTTAGTTCTGGTAACCGGCCCGACAGGTTCCGGTAAATCGACAACGCTGGCCGCGATGATCGATTACATTAACGATCACTATAATCACCATATTATTACCATCGAAGATCCTATCGAATTCGTCCACCAGAGCAAACAGTGTCTGATTAACCAGCGTGAAGTGTTCCGTGATACCAAGAGCTTCAACGTGGCACTGCGTTCAGCGTTGCGTGAAGATCCGGATATCATTCTGGTAGGTGAAATGCGAGATCTGGAAACCATTCGTCTGGCACTGACGGCAGCGGAAACCGGTCACCTGGTGTTTGGTACCCTGCATACCACCTCTGCGGCAAAAACAATCGACCGTATTATCGACGTCTTCCCCGGTGAAGAAAAAGCGATGGTCCGTTCTATGTTGTCAGAATCTATGCGGGCCGTTATTTCCCAGACACTGATGAAGAAAAACGGCGGCGGTCGTATGGCTGCGCATGAGATCATGATCGGTATTCCGGCAATCCGGAACCTTATCCGTGAAGATAAGGTGGCTCAAATGTACTCAGTTATTCAGACCGGGATGGTGCATGGTATGCAAACCATGGACTATTGTTTAAAGAATCTGGTTTCGCGTGGTTTGATTTCTGTTCAGGACGCTAAAGCGAAGGCTGTTGATCCTAACTCCATACTGTAAGGATGATGTTATGGAACTGGCTAATTTATTGCGCATTTTGGTTGATGAAAAAGGGTCGGATTTATTTGTTTCTGTCGGTATCCAGCCTTCACTGAAAGTGAACGGTAAGATCCGCCGTCTGGGCGAGCATCTGCTGGAGGAAGATGAAGTTCTTAGTCTGGTTCGCCAGACTATGACGGATGAGCGTTTTCGTTCATATGTGGAGAACAGAGAAGCGAACTTTGCGATCAATTGTCCCGGATTAGGCCGGTTCCGTGTCAGTGCCTTCTGGCAGCAGGATTGTCCGGGGTGCTCTGTCCGGCGTATCGAAACCGTGATCCCTACCTGTGATGAGCTGTTTTTGCCAATGTCCGTTAAAGAACTGGCGATGGCAAAGCGCGGGCTGATCCTGTTTGTTGGTGCAACCGGGGCGGGTAAATCTACTACGCAGGCGGCGATGATTGGTTATCGTAACAGCCATGCGAACGACCATATTCTGACGATTGAAGATCCGGTTGAATTCGTGCATAAGCACGATCGCAGTCTGATCACCCAGCGTGAGGTCGGCTCGGATACGCTCTCGTTTGATGAGGGTCTGAAAAGTGCGTTACGCCAGGCTCCGGATGTTATCCTGATCGGTGAAATCCGCTCTGAAGAAACCATGGAATTTGCCTTATCGTTTGCGGAAACCGGTCATCTTTGCATGGCCACATTGCATGCGAATAATGCAAACCAGGCAATAGAACGTATTCTTCACTTAGTGCCGGCAGAAAAGCATCGCCTGCTGATGTACGATTTGGCATTTAACTTAAAAGCGATTGTGGCGCAGCAACTGGTTCCAACGATCGATGGTAAAGGCCGGCGGGCGGCATTTGAAATTATGCTTAATTCACCCCTGATCAGTGACATTATGCGTAAAGGTGAGGTGCATCGTCTGAAAGAGACGATGTCCCGTTCCCGTGAACTGGGGATGACCACCTTCGATCAGTCTTTGTTCGAGTTGTATCAGCAAGGTGCGATTGGCTTCGATGAAGCGCTGGCATTTGCCGATTCCGGCAACGAAGTCCGCGTTATGATCAAGATGGCTGCCGGTGGAAATTATGACTCCGGCATGCTGGATAACGTGACGGTCGCATAAGCAGCAACAACAGGGATGAACGTGGTAACATGTTGATAACAAGTTACTGCTTCATCCTTTTTTATTGAGGTGCATATGCTGGCTGTGCTTTCTCCCGCCAAATCTCTGGATTATGAATCTCCGCTCACTACTTCCCGTTTTTCTGAACCGGCACTGATGCATGAGTCGGCATTACTGATTGAACAACTGCGCCAGTTTACACCGGCAGATATTGCCTCTCTGATGAGCCTGAGTGACAAGCTGGCCGGACTTAATGTGGCGCGCTACGCACAGTGGGAGCCGGTTGCAACGCCGCAGAATGCCCGTCCTGCCGTGATGGCATTCAATGGTGACGTTTATTCCGGGCTGGCTGCACAGGATTTTGATGATGCTGATCTGGATGTGGCGCAGCAGCATCTCCGCATTCTTTCCGGGCTGTATGGTCTGTTACGGCCGCTGGATTTATTGCAACCGTACCGGCTGGAGATGGGCACCAGGCTCGGTAATCCGCGGGGGAAGGATCTGTATGCTTTCTGGGGCGATATTATTACCGGGCATCTGAATCAGGCACTGGCAGAACAGGGGGATAATGTGCTGCTGAATCTGGCATCGGATGAGTATTTCAGATCGGTGAATGTCAAACAGCTGGCGGGGCGGGTGATCACGCCGGTGTTTCAGGATGAGAAAAACGGCAAATATAAAATCATCAGTTTTTACGCGAAAAAGGCACGCGGGCTGATGGCGCGTTATTTAGTCAAAGAACGCATCAGCAAGCCTGAGCAACTGCTGGATTTTACTGTGGCCGGTTACGGGTATTGCCCTGAATTATCGACGGAAAACAAACTGGTGTTTCGTCGTCCGGAAGATATGTCGCGGTAACAGAAGAATAAAGTAACAGAAGAACAAACCCGCCTGCGGAAACAGGCGGGGTGGTGAAGCGCTTATTTAGACTCTGGTTTTTCAGCCGCTTTAGCTGCTTTTTCGGCGTGTTTTTTCGCCCAGTCTGGTTTGCCTTTGTTTTTGCTGACGCGATGACGGATCTTTTCCTTCGGTTTCTTATCGTCTTTTTTCTCGTCTTCTTTTTTCTCTTTGCGCTTACCGGCTGGTTTGCTGATTTTGTGCTGCGGACGCATGCTGTCTACCACACGACGCATCATTTTTTCTTCAGAGTAACGTTCAACACGTTCCATCATGCCCACGTCATGCGCTTCAATCAGATTGATGGCACAACCTTTTTTGCCGGCACGCCCGGTACGACCAATACGGTGAATATAGGTGTCAGCAGAACGCGGCATGTCGTAGTTAAAGACATGGCTAACGTCCGGCAAGTCGATACCACGTGAAGCGACATCGGTGGCCACCAGAATTTTAACCCGATCGGAACGGAAACGGTTCAGCGCTTCAATACGCTTTTCCTGTTCCATTTCACCGCGTAACCACGCGCAATCGATACCGCTGGCTTGTAACTGGCTGACCAGTTCCGCCAGGCGCTCACGGGTTTTAACAAAAATAATGCTGCGTGTTACGTCTTCCTGTTGCAGCAAGTGCTTCAGCAACTGGAATTTATGTTCTGCAGTATCAGCAAAATAAACCAGCTGCTGAATTTTCTTGCGTTCACTGCGAGGTGGTTCGGCATACAGTTCAGCCGGATCTTTCAGCAAGTCTTCGGCAAATTTCTTCAGACCAGCGCCTTCCAGCGTAGCGGAGAACAGCATGGTCTGCTTACGCCAGCGGGCTTCGGCTGCGATACGATCCACATCACCGATAAAGCCCATGTCGAGCATGCGGTCAGCTTCATCCAGCACCAGAATTTCAATATCACGGCTGTCGAAGCGTTCATCTTCAATGTATTGCATCAGACGACCGGGAGTCGCGATGATGATATCGACAGTTTTTTCTAATGCGGGAAGTTGTTTCTCTTCCGCGACACCACCGATGATGCTGGCGACTTTCATATGCGTGTAGGCAGCCAGTGCTTCAGCCTGTTCGGTGATTTGCAGTGCCAGTTCACGGGTTGGCGTTAAGATCAATGCACGGGCCGGGCCGGGACGGCGACGCGGAAAATCGATCATGTGCTGCATGATTGGCAGCAGGAATGCTGCAGTTTTACCGGTGCCGGTTGGTGCGGAAGCCATCACATCGCGTCCTTCCATCGCCACCGGGATCACTTGTGATTGAATGGTGGTTGGGCGTTTGAAACCCAGTTCTTCCACGGCTTGCAGCAGAACGGGATCCAATTCTAAGGATTCAAAAGACATAAACGACTTCCTGACTTACAAATGAGGGCGCACATTATAGGCAAGTATGGCGTAAAATTCGCAGCTATTTTAGTGTTACTGAAAATTCGGAAGACGAAACATTTATATGGGCGGTCATAGTTTTACTTTTAAACAATTTCATATTGAACAGGATCGCTGTGCGATGAAGGTCGGTACCGACAGTATTGTGCTGGGTAGCTGGACGCCGGTCAGAGGTGCAAAACGCATTCTGGATATCGGTACCGGCACCGGTATTCTGGCGCTGATGCTGGCACAACGCACCGTACAACAGGTACAGATTGATGCGGTGGAGCTGGATAAAGACGCGGTGAAACAGGCGGAGGAAAATGTAAATGCTTCGCCATGGCGGGAACGCATTCGTGTTATCCGGCATGATATCCGTACTTTTCAGGCGCCCCATTACGATCTGATCATCAGTAATCCGCCTTATTTTGTGCACGGGCAAACATTACCTGATGCTGCCCGCCAGCTTGCGCGGCACACCGGGGAGCTGGATCAGACGGCATTGCTGGAAAGTGCGGCGAGATTACTGACGCCATTTGGTAAGCTGGCTCTGGTGCTACCGGTAGACGAGAGTGAGCAGCTGATTGCGCTGGCAACAGCGGGTGGCTGGTATTTGCAACGCCGTTGCCGGGTGGAGACCAAGCGGGGTAAAGCGCCGAATCTGGTGCTGTTATTGCTGAGTCGCAAACCGGCAGAAACAGAAGAGGAGCAACTTTGCCTGCGTGAGACAGACAACCGTTACTCCCCGGAATTCATCGCACTGGCCGATGAGTTTTATCTGCGGATGTCCGCCTAGCTTTTCCTCAGCATAGCTGGGCAATCTCTTCCAGCACCTGAGGCAGCCATTTTTGCAGCCGCTCATCGGTCTGCTCATATTGGGTGACTTCATCCAGTGCCAGGCCACAGAAATAGCTGCCATCAGCGACCAGGGCTTTGGATGCGTCGAATTCATAGCCTTCATTTGGCCAGTAACCGACGATCTGACAACCTTTGGCCAGCAGTTTGTCATGCAATAGCCCCATTGCATCCAGAAACCACTCGCCATAGGCTCCCTGATCACCGAGTCCGAATAGCGCGACGATTTTTCCGCTCAGATCAACCTGATCGATAACATCCCAGTTATTGGCCCAGTCAGTCTGAAGTTCACCGAAATCCCAGGTAGGGATGCCGAGCAGCAGGATGGGGTAATCAGCCATTTTGCTGACCGGTGTATCAGCCAGATTATGGATAGTAATTAAATCGGCACCCAGAATAGACTGGATTTTTTCCGCGACCATTTCGGTATAACAGGTGCTGGAGCCGTAAAACAGACCAATTTGCATAATGATTTCCGGACAACAAAACTGATTCCATGTTACAAAAGCACGGAGCGGATCGCCAATAAAGGTAACAAATTAATAATGAAACAAGATAACCCGCTGATAGAACAATTTCTGGATATGCTCTGGCTGGATCGCGGACTCTCGGATAATACAATTTCTTCTTACCGTACCGATCTGTATAAGCTGAATGACTGGCTGGATAGCAAAGCATCTTCTTATCTGACGCTGGATACTCTGTTGCTGCATTCATATCTGGCCTGGCGTATCGATCAGGGTTTTAAAGCCACTTCAACGGCCCGTTTACTGAGTGCGTTGCGCCGTTTCTATCAATTTCTGATCCGTGAGCAGCTCAGGGCCGATGATCCGACGGTTGCTCTGGATAGCCCGAAATTACCGCTGCGTTTGCCAAAAGACATCAGTGAAGAACAGGTGGAAGCATTACTGGCTGAGCCCAATGTGCAGGATCCTATCGAACTGCGCGATAAAGCAATGCTGGAACTTTTATATGCCACCGGCCTGCGTGTCTCAGAACTTGTCGGTTTGCAGATACATCAGTTGGCATCGAATATGGCTTATGTGCGGGTAACCGGGAAAGGGAATAAAGACCGTCTGGTGCCGACCGGCGAAGAGTCACAATACTGGATACAGCGTTTCATGCGGGAAGGGCGGATGACACTGCTGCATGAACAGGCATCGGATGTGCTGTTTCCATCCAACCGTGCACAGCATATGACGCGACAGACGTTCTGGCATCGCATCAAGTTGTATGCCGTGCGGGCCAACATTACTTCTGATTTGTCACCACACACCCTCCGGCATGCCTTTGCCACACATTTACTGAATCATGGCGCGGACTTGCGTGTCGTGCAGATGTTGCTCGGGCACTCAGATTTATCGACCACACAGATTTATACTCATGTCGCTCAGGCGCGCTTGCAGGAGTTACATCAGGAACATCATCCGCGCGCATAATGCCGGATAATCGAATTCGTTACGGGAGTGATTCATGTCTAATAAAGCAATACGCGTTTTTTCCTTTAGTGTACTGGCGTTAATGGTGTCGTCAGCGATGGCGGAACAGGTGATCGAGAGCCAGATTTCAGCTGTTACCGTCTATCCCTCTTCTGCAACTGTGACCCGCACTTTTGCGGTTGAATTGCCGGCCGGCCCGCAGACAGTGCTGATTGCCGGGTTACCAGCCACACTGGATGAAAACTCACTGCGTATTACGGGCAGTGGTGATAAAGGCAGTTCGGTCGCCAGTGTAGAACTTAAAAATGAAGTGCGCAGCGAGCTGGTGTTGCCCCGGGCGAAAGAGTTGCAGGATAAGCTGACCGCGCAGCAGGATCAGCTGGCATTACTGCAGGCCGATGAACTGGCGTTGAATACACAGCAAACTTACCTGCAAAAACTGGCTGAACAGGGTGGTTCAGCACGGACAGATAATAAACCGGATAACAACTCTGCGGCGCAATGGCGTGCCGGCTGGCAGACGCTGGGTGCCGGAATGAAAGAGATCGGTGCGGCTAAAGTTGCACTGGCGCGTGATATCCGTGAATTAAAGCAACAGATTGATACCACACAGCGGGAACTGGAACACATCAATAATCGTCAGCAGGACAACAAGCTTGCGGTCGTTCATCTGCAGTCTGGTGGCGGCAAGTTGTCAATGAAGCTGAGTTATCAGCTCAGTGATGCCAGCTGGTATCCGGTGTATGACGCTAATCTTGATACGCAACAGGGTAAACTGGCGGTGACCCAGGCGGCTTATGTGCAGCAAAACACGGGTGAAAACTGGGATAACGTGGCACTGACACTATCGACATTGCAGCCGAGTGCAGCGGTAGAACCGCCGGCATTATCCAGCTGGTGGATCGATTATCTGCAGCCGGTACCTAGCACCACTATGACGAAATCAGCCGGGCTGCTGGAAGATCGGGTCATGCCGGAGATGATGGCAGCAGCAGCGCCGGTTGAAGAGCAAAAAGCAGCGGTGATCGACAGCGGTTATCATGTCTCTTATCAGATCCCGGGCCGGATCAGCCTCAACTCCAGCGATGAAAAACAGCGGGTTGTGTTGCAGCAACAGCAGTGGCCGGTTGCGCTTAATTTACAGGTAGTACCACGTTTTGATACGCATGCGTATCTTTACGCCCGACTGGAAAATCCATCAACCACGCCATTATTACCTGGCGAGTGGTTACTGCAGCGGGATGGCGTCAGAGTAGGCAAGGTTGATCAGCCACTGCTGGCACCGAAAGATCAGATAGCCATGGGCTTTGGTGCGGATGATGCCGTCAAGCTTGAATGGCAGACGCTGAAGGATGAAGCCGGCAAATCCGGTGTGCTGAATAAACAGCAGACCCTGCAGCGTCACTATCAGCTGCAGGTCACTAACGGACACAACAAGCCAATGACACTGACTGTACTGGACAGCTGGCCGGTTTCCAGACAGCAGGATATCAAGGTATCTGTGCTGGAAGGCACCGTTGCGCCTAAAGAACAGAACGTTGATCAGGAAGCTGGTATTCAGCGCTGGGAACTGCCTTTACCGGCAGGGAAAAAAGTGACTCTGGATACCGGTTATCAGGTGGCTTATCCGCAGGATAAAGAAATCGGTAATCTCTGATCTTGCTAATCGCTTATCAGCGGGCTAACGTGCTCGCTGATATAGCCTTCGATTGATCTGACAAATAATTCATGATGACTTTTAAGCTTCGCCGTCGCCCGCAGGTAGACGACTCATTTTTACCTGCGGATATTCCTGCCCGTTTACGCCAGATTTATGCCAGCCGCGGTATAAAACATGCCAATGAATTAAATCGCTCGGCCAGCAGTTTGCTGTCTCCGCAGGGGCTGAAGGGTTTGCCACAGGCTTTAGAACTGCTGACTGACGCATTGCAGCAGCAACGACGGATTGTCATCGTGGGCGATTTTGACTGCGATGGTGCGACCAGTACTGCGCTGATGATGCTGGCTCTGCGCACGATGGGCGCTCAGCAGGTCGCCTATCTGGTGCCCAACCGGTTTGAGTATGGCTATGGTCTGAGCCCGGAAATCGTCATGCTGGCGGCACAGCAAAATGCCGAGTTATTGATCACGGTTGATAACGGTATCTCCAGTATTGCGGGTGTGGAAACTGCACGCCAGCAGGGTATGAAAGTACTGATTACCGATCACCATTTACCCGGTGCGGAGCTGCCGCAGGCGGATGCGATTGTTAACCCGAATCAGCTGGGCTGTCTGTTCGGCTCCGGTAATCTGGCCGGTGTCGGGGTGGCCTTCTATCTGATGGCGGCATTGCGCAGTCATCTGCAACAGCAGGGGTGGTTTGCGCAGCAGAATATCGCCGCACCGAATATCGCTGATTACCTCGATCTGGTTGCATTAGGCACGGTTGCCGATGTGGTTGCACTGGATAATAACAACCGGATCCTGGTCCATCAGGGATTACAACGTATTCGTGCTGGTCGTTGCCGGGCCGGAATTAAAGCCCTGTGTGACGTGGCCGGTCGCGATCTGTCCCGTCTGACCGCCAGCGATCTGGGTTATTTTTTAGGCCCGCGGCTGAATGCCGTCGGCCGTCTGGATGATATGACGATGGGTATCGCCTGTCTGCTTTCCAACGATGACCATGTGGCGCGCCATCTGGCCTCACAGATGGATACCTTAAATCAGGAACGTAAAGTCATTGAAGGCAGTATGCAACTGGAGGCGCAGGCAACGTTATCCCGTCTGAAATCGCTGGAAGGTGAACTGCCCGCAGCTCTGGTATTGCATCAGGATGACTGGCATCAGGGTGTGGTGGGGTTAGTGGCTTCGCGCATTAAAGAGCAGTATCACCGTCCGGTTTTTGCGTTTGCTGAAGCGGGTGAAGATGAGCTGAAAGGCTCAGGCCGTTCCATTCCGGGCTTACACATGCGTGATGCGCTGGAACGACTGGATCAGCTGCATCCCGGATTGATCAGCAAATATGGCGGTCATGCCATGGCGGCAGGTTTATCTTTATCGAAATCAAGTCTGGAGCCATTCCGCGAGCGTTTTACGGCTTTGGTCACTGAATGGTTAGCACCGGAACTGCTGACCGGAGTGGTGCTGACTGATGGCGAACTGTTCCCGCAGGAATTCTCTCTGGAGATGGCTGAAGCGTTACGCAGTGCCGGTCCGTGGGGACAAGCGTTCCCGGAACCCTGTTTTGACGGTGTTTTCCATCTGCGGCATCAAAAACTTGTGGGCAGCAAACACCTGAAAATGGAAGTGGAAGTTCCGAATGGTCCGCGTCTGGATGCAATTGCTTTCAATGTTGATCTGGCCCGCTGGCCGGATGCTTCAGTAGGGCAGGTGCAACTGGTCTATCGCCTGAATATCAATGAATGGCGCGGGCAACGTTCTGTGCAGTTGCTGGTGGAACAGGTTGTCGCGGTGAGCTAAAAAAAGGCCCTGCGTTTGACTGCGGGGCTAAATTACCGGTTTACGAAAACAGAATCAAGGTGGCTACATTTCCATTCAGAATAGCTGCTTTTGGATTTGTATGACTACTACTAATAAGGTTAGCTGATCTGTCTTTGTTAGTATCTGTTTAAAGCAGTAAATTACCTGATGCGTGGCATTGATCACATTAACCCTGTTTATTCCACGACCTATCCGTTAAAATAGCGCGTTTTTTATAAATCCTACCTGAGAGAGAATCCCTTCAATGTTTGAAGTGAATCCTGTATTGAATAAACTCAAGGAGTTGTCTGAACGGACTGAACTCCTGAGGGGGTACCTTTGACTACGACGCCAAGAAAGAGCGTCTGGAAGAAGTAAGTGCCGAACTGGAACAACCTGAAGTCTGGAATGAGCCGGAAAGGGCACAGGCGTTAGGCAAAGAGCGAGCTGCGCTGGAAGGCATTGTCGCCACTATCGACGTTCTGACCCAAGGGGCAGAAGATGTCGAGATGCTGGTTTCTCTGGCTGTGGAAGGGGAAGATGAAGATACTTTCCATGAAGCGGAAGCAGAAGCAGAAGCCTTAGAGAAAAAGCTGGTTGATCTCGAATTCCGTCGTATGTTCTCCGGCCAGCATGATGCCTCCGATTGTTACATGGATATTCAGTCCGGCTCCGGTGGTACTGAAGCGCAGGATTGGGCCGACATGGTGCTGCGTATGTACCTGCGCTGGGGCGAGGCACATGGCTATAAACCGGAACTGATCGAATGTTCTGATGGTGATGTGGCCGGTATCAAGTCCGCTACCATCAAGTTTACCGGCGAATATGCTTTCGGCTGGTTGCGCACCGAGACTGGCGTGCATCGTCTGGTTCGTAAATCACCGTTTGATTCCGGCGGTCGTCGTCATACTTCATTCTGCTCCGCGTTCGTCTATCCGGAAATCGATGAAGATGTTGAGATCGAGATCAATCCGGCTGATCTGCGTATCGACGTCTACCGTGCATCCGGTGCGGGTGGTCAGCACGTTAACCGTACGGAATCTGCGGTGCGTATTACCCACATTCCGACTAATACCGTGACTCAGTGCCAGAACGATCGTTCCCAGCATAAGAACAAAGATCAGGCGATGAAACAGCTCAAAGCCAAACTGTACGAACTGGAAATGATGAAACAGAATGCCGAGAAACAGGCACTGGAAGAGACCAAGTCCGACATCGGTTGGGGTAGTCAGATCCGTTCTTATGTATTGGACGATTCGCGCATTAAGGATTTACGTACTGGGGTGGAAACCCGTAACACGCAGTCAGTACTCGATGGCGATCTGGACAAATTTATTGAAGCCAGCCTGAAATCCGGGCTGTAATCCCAAGCAGGAATCATCATGTCAGAACAAAACCAAACTCCGGAAACAGAACTGGACGTTCAGGAATTTAATAATGAAATGACGCAGCGTCGTGCCAAACTGGCTGAACTGCGTACTAAAGGTAATCCGTTCCCGAACGATTTCCGTCGTGATCAGATCTCCAGCGATCTGCATGCTGCTTTTGATGACAAATCCCAGGATGAACTGGCAGCTGAAAAGCATTATGTGAAAATCGCCGGCCGTATCATGACCCGTCGTATCATGGGTAAAGCGGCATTCGCTACCCTGCAGGATATGGGCGGCAAGATCCAGATCTACGTAACCCGTGATGATCTGCCTGAAGGTTTCTATAACGAACAGTTCAAAAAATGGGATCTGGGCGACATCGTGGGCGTGGAAGGTTACATGTTCCGCACTAACACCGGTGAATTGTCTGTGCACACTACCGGCATCCGTCTGCTGACCAAAGCACTGCGTCCGCTGCCGGAAAAACATAAAGGTCTGACCGATCAGGAAGCGCGTTGCCGTCAACGTTACCTCGATCTGATCGCCAACGAAGAATCCCGCCGTACTTTCAAGATCCGTAATCAGGTGATGAATGGTATCCGCAACTTCCTGAACAGCAAAAACTTCATGGAAGTGGAAACCCCGATGATGCAGGTGATCCCAGGCGGCGCGTCTGCGCGTCCGTTCGTGACTCACCACAATGCGCTGGATATCGATATGTACCTGCGTATCGCACCGGAGCTGTATCTGAAACGTCTGGTAGTGGGTGGCTTCGAGCGTGTTTACGAAGTTAACCGTAACTTCCGCAACGAAGGCATTTCAGTTCGTCATAACCCTGAATTCACCATGCTGGAATTCTATATGGCGTATGCGGACTATAATGACCTGATGGATCTGACCGAAGAGATGTTGCGCACTCTGGCGCAGGATATCCACGGCACCACCAAGATCCGTTACGCCAAAGACGGCGAAGAAGGTATTGAAATCGACTTCGGTCAGCCGTTCGCGCGCATGACCATGGTGGAATCTATTCTGAAATACGGCAAAGACGTTAAAGCAGAAGAGTTGACCACACTGGAAGGTGCGATCGCTGTGGCCAAACGTCATCACGTCGAACTGATGAAGAGCTGGGAACTGGGTCATGTGATCACTGCGATCTTCGAAGAAACCGCAGAACACATGCTGCTGCAGCCAACTTTCATCACTGAATACCCGGCTGCCGTATCTCCTCTGGCGCGTCGTAATGATGAAAACCCGGATGTGACTGACCGTTTTGAATTCTTCATCGGTGGCCGTGAACTGGCGAACGGCTTCTCTGAGCTGAACGATGCCGAAGATCAGGCTGAACGCTTCCAGGCGCAGGTTGCGCAGAAAGAAGCGGGTGATGACGAAGCAATGTTCTATGACGCAGATTTCGTAACTGCACTGGAACACGGTCTGCCACCAACAGCAGGTCAGGGTATCGGTATCGACCGTCTGGTGATGCTGTTCACCAACAGCCACACCATCCGCGACGTTATCCTGTTCCCGGCATTACGTCCGAGCAACAAATAATCCGGATTGATATAGACGGCTCCGGTTTCGGGGCCGTTTTTTTATAAGGTAATCAAAAGTGCTTAGTACCAATAACATCACTATGCAGTTTGGCAGTAAGCCACTGTTTGAAAATATCTCCGTCAAATTTGGCGGCGGTAACCGTTACGGCCTGATCGGCGCGAACGGTTGCGGTAAATCAACCTTCATGAAGATCATGGGTGGCGACTTAGATCCGACCGGTGGCAACGTGGCTCTCGATCCAAACGAGCGTATCGGTAAGCTGCGTCAGGATCAGTTCGCTTTCGAAGAGATGCGCGTGCTCGACGTGGTCATGATGGGCCACAACGAATTGTGGGCTGCCATGCATGAGCGCGATGCTATTTATGCCAATCCTGAAGCGACCGATGATGACTACATGCACGCCGCCGAGCTTGAAGGCAAGGTCGCCGAGTATGATGGCTATACCGCGGAAGCGCGTGCTGGCGAGCTGCTGCTGGGCGCAGGTATTCCGGTTGAACAGCACACTGGCCTGATGAATGCAGTTGCTCCGGGCTGGAAACTGCGTGTGCTGCTGGCTCAGGCGCTGTTCTCAAACCCCGACATTCTGCTGCTGGACGAACCAACCAACAACCTGGACATCAACACCATCCGTTGGTTGGAAGATACATTGAATGCGCGTGAAAGTACCATGGTTATCATCTCGCATGACCGTCACTTCCTGAACATGGTCTGTACCCACATGGCCGATCTGGATTACGGCGAACTGCGCGTGTATCCGGGTAACTATGACGAATATATGTCTGCAGCAACACAAGCACGTGATCGTCTGCTGTCTGACAACGCCAAGAAGAAAGCGCAGATTGCTGATCTGCAGTCATTCGTCAGCCGGTTCAGTGCCAACGCATCTAAATCCCGTCAGGCAACATCACGTCTGAAACAGATCGATAAGATCAAGATCGAGGAAGTGAAAGCATCCAGCCGTCAGAATCCGTTCATCCGTTTTGAACAGGATAAGAAGCTGTATCGCAACATTCTGGAAATCGAAAACCTGAGCAAAGGCTATGACAATGGCCCGCTGTTCAAAGGTTTTAACCTGATGGTGGAAGTAGGCGAGAAGATCGCGGTGCTGGGTACCAACGGTATCGGTAAAACCACACTGATCAAAACACTGGTCGGTGAGCTGACACCAGACACCGGCTCGGTGAAATGGTCTGAAAACGCCAAAATCGGCTACTACTCGCAGGATCACGCGGAAGATTTTGACACTGATCTGACCGTATTTGACTGGATGTATCAGTGGAAACAGGAAAGCGATGACGAGCAGGCTATCCGTAGCGTGCTGGGCCGTTTGCTGTTCAACCAGGATGACATTCGTAAGCAAGTCAAAGTGCTGTCTGGTGGTGAAAAAGGCCGCATGCTGTTTGGTAAGCTGATGCTGCAGAAACCAAATATTCTGGTGATGGATGAACCAACCAACCATTTGGATATGGAATCTATCGAATCACTGAACATGGCGCTGGAAATGTATCCGGGCACACTGATTTTCGTGTCGCACGACCGTGAGTTTGTCAGCTCGCTGGCAAACCGTGTACTGGAAATTACGCCAGAGAAGATAGTCGACTTCGGTGGTAACTACGAAGATTACCTGCGTAGTCAGGGTATCGAATAATCAATTCTGAATATTTGATAGCAAAAAGCCCGGTTCTAAAAAGACCGGGCTTTTTTTAGACTAAATATGATGAAGAGGATGACGGGGAACATTTTCACTGACCCTCTGCGCCAAGGATGGCGCAGCGGAGCCCCCATGGATGGGTTCACGGCGTGTCAGTGGGGATGTTTCCCGTTGTCCGATAATAGTGATTACCGAATCACCGTTCCCCACAGATCATATTCATCAGCGTTTTCGATTTTAACTTTAACGATATCACCCGGGTTAAGGGATGTTTCACCATTTAAGTAAACCACGCCATCAATCTCCGGTGCATCAGCGAAACTACGGCCAATCGCGCCTTCTTCATCAACTTCGTCAATGATCACGTCTAATTCGCGGCCTACTTTAGCGGCCAGACGACGGGCAGAGATCTTCTGTTGCAGTTCCATGAAACGATGGAAGCGTTCTTCTTTTACTTCTTCCGGCACAGGATCGGGTAATTCGTTGGCTTTCGCGCCATCTACCGGGCTGTATTTAAAGCAGCCAACACGATCCAGCTCGGCTTTCTCCAGGAAATCGAGCAGCATCTGGAAGTCTTCTTCGGTTTCACCAGGGAAGCCGACAATGAACGTAGAACGCAGAGTCAGATCCGGGCAGATACGACGCCATTCCTGAATACGTTCCAGCGTACGCTCAATGGCACCCGGACGTTTCATCAGTTTCAGAATGCGCGGACTGGCATGCTGCAGCGGGATATCCAGATACGGCAGGATCTTACCTTCCGCCATCAATGGGATCACGTCATCCACATGCGGGTAAGGGTAAACATAGTGCAGGCGAACCCACATACCTAGCTTGGCCAGCTCTTCGCACAGTGCGATCATGCTGGTTTTAACCGGTGAGCCTTCATAGAAACCGGTACGGTGTTTGATGTCAGCACCATAAGCAGAAGTATCCTGCGAGATCACCAGAATTTCTTTTACACCGGCATTTTTCAGGCGTTTTGCTTCACCCAGCACATCACCGATGGTGCGGCTATCCAGATCACCACGCAGGGATGGAATAATGCAGAACGTGCAGCGGTGGTCACAGCCTTCCGAAATCTTCAGATAGGCATAATGCTTCGGTGTCAGTTTCACACCCTGTTCCGGCACCAGGCTCAGGAATGGGTTATGTTCTGGTTTCGGTGCGTATTTATGAACATGGCTTAATACCTGCTCATAAGCATGCGGGCCGGAAATCTCCAGCACTTTCGGATGTACTTCGCGGATCTGGTTTTCCTTCGCACCCAGGCAGCCAGTCACGATCACTTTGCCATTTTCCTGCAATGCTTCACCAATCGCTTCCAGTGATTCCTGTACTGCGCTGTCGATAAAGCCGCAGGTGTTCACGATCACCAGTTCGGCGTTGTCGTAGTTGTTTACGACGTCATAACCTTCAGTGCGTAACTGCGTCAAAATGCGTTCAGCATCGACAAGATTTTTAGGGCAGCCGAGGCTGACAAAACCGACCTTCGGGGTCTGCGCTTTTTGATTCATATCGTTCAATTATTGCTCAATGATTGCTGTTGAGAAAACCGCCGCATGATAGCTTTTTAGGATGTCGAATACATCTTTTTATTGTTGGCAGAAAGTAAAAAGTAGGCTGGTTTTGTCGGGGACTGGTTATGAACCAGATCGGACGGTACGAATCAGTCGTCAATCCGATCTGCCGATATTGATGAACAATAATGAGCAATTGCAATTTCAGCGAATAAAGTCAGATGTAACTATCTGATTTATCTGACTAACTGTTGAGTTAGGCATTTAGTAAAAATTGAAATAGGATACTAAGACTATAGTTCATAGATCATGAGATGAGTTTTTTCATCCCGTTCGTTACAACCAATTTATATACACACCTTGATCATTTCAACTATTCTTGTAGAATTGAATTATGAATAAAGAAAACGCAGTTATTATTTTTGAATCTCTGGCATCCGGCATTCGATTGGATATCTATCGTTTGCTGGTCAAAGCCGGGCTGGATGGACGAGTGGCAGGGGATCTGGCACAAGAGCTGAATCTTGCCCCAAACAAACTCTCTTTTCACCTAAAAGCCATGACACATGCCGGATTAACATCGGTTGAACAGGAAGGTCGTTATCAGCGTTACCGGGCTAATATTCCCGTGATGCTCGATGTGATTGCTTACCTGACTGAAGAGTGTTGTTCCGGCCATCCGGAAGAGTGCGCATCACTCAGGGAAGCCTCTTCCTGCTCTTCAGCAGTATTACCTAATGTATCTACAAAAAAGGACTGATGATGAACGTATTATTTCTCTGCACCGGTAACTCTTGCCGTTCCATTTTAGGCGAAGCGACTTTCAATCATTTGGCGCCGGAAGGCTGGCAGGCAATGAGTGCAGGCAGTAATCCAACCGGTCAGGTGCATCCGCGTTCAATTGCACTGTTACAACGCGAAGGTATTTCCACTGAAGGCTATTACAGCAAGTCATGGGAAAACCTGCCTGCAACGCCTGACATCGTGATCAGTGTTTGCGGCAATGCCGCGAATGAAACATGCCCGGCTTATCTCGGCCCGGTATTGCGTACTCATTGGGGCGTTGAAGATCCCGCTCATGCAACAGGCACGGATGAAGAAATTGATGCGTCATTCATGCAGGCTTACAAAATCCTACGTGCCCGTATCGAAGCATTTTTTGCTTTGCCGCTGAATGAACTGCAAAACGATAAAGCTGCACTGAAAGCAGCGATGGATGAAATTGCTCAAATCATTGTGTAGAGGAGAATCATCATGGCACTTATCCAGATTTTTGATCCGGCAATGTGTTGTTCCAGTGGTGTATGCGGTACAGACGTTGACCAACAGCTGATCAATTTTGCTGCTGATGTGGCCTGGTTAGAGCAACAGGGTGGTCAGATACAGCGATTTAATCTGGCGCAACAGCCGTTGGAGTTTGCCAATAACCCACACGTCAGTGCGTTTTTAATGCGCTCGGGTGAAGCGGGTCTGCCGCTGATTTTGGTTGATAACGAGATCGTCTTAGCCGGGCGGTATGCCAAACGTGAAGAACTGGCGCGTTGGGCGGATGTCGCGATGACGCCAGTGGCCATTAAATCGATAAAAAAAGCCGGATGTTGTGGAAGTTCAGGCTGCTGTTAAACAGTTTGCGTTGGAGGATGCATGCCTAATTTTCTGGATAACGTGCCACCGTTCCTGTTCTTTACCGGAAAAGGTGGGGTTGGCAAAACATCGTTAGCGTGTGCCAGCGCCATTACACTGGCAGGTAGGGGAAAACGGACATTACTCGTAAGTACCGACCCAGCTTCTAACATCGGGCAAGTCTTTGGTTTAAGTATTGGCAACACAATTAAACCCATTCCTGATGTGGTGAACTTATCGGCACTGGAGATCGACCCTCAGGCCGCCGCCCAGCAGTATCGCGAAAACATAGTAGCGCCAGTTCGCGGAAAATTACCCGAAGCAATAGTGAAAGGCATTGAAGAGCAACTCTCCGGTGCCTGCACCACGGAAATTGCCGCGTTTGATGAATTCACTGCATTACTGACAGACGGCGAACTACTGGCTGATTACGAGCATATCGTGTTTGATACCGCGCCGACCGGACACACTATTCGTTTGCTGCAACTGCCGGGTGCCTGGACTAATTTTCTGGACGAAGGTAAAGGCAATGCTTCCTGCCTCGGTCCGTTATCCGGTCTTCAGAAACAGCGTGAACAGTACAAACAGGCGGTTAATGCGTTGGCCGATCCGCAACAAACCAGACTGATTTTGGTGGCGCGGGCACAGGCACCGACGCTACGCGAAGTAGCCAGAACACACCAAGAGTTAGGTGATATTGGTCTGTCACAGCAATTTTTGGTGATCAATGGTGAATTTCCGGAACACGAAGTGGGCGCTGACGCGCTTGCCAAGGCCGTTTGGCAACGTGAGCAGAATGCACTGGCAGAGTTGCCCGAAGCACTGAAATCATTACCGATCGATCACGTCCCGCTAAAACCATTTAATCTGGTTGGTATTGCAGCCCTTCAGCAATTGTTAAGCGATCAATCACCATTGTCTGCTATCCAGACGCCAGTTTCACACCCTGCCGATGTGCCTGATCTGGCGACTTTAGTCGACGAACTGGCAACAGATCAACATGGTTTGATCATGCTGATGGGGAAAGGCGGCGTGGGTAAAACCACACTGGCAGCAGCGGTGGCAGTTGAGCTGGCGCAACGTGGATTTCCCGTTCATCTGACCACGTCCGATCCGGCAGCACATCTCAGCGAAACCTTATCCGGCGGCTTACCTTCACTGACGGTTAGTCGTATTGATCCGCGAGTAGAAACCGAGCGTTATCGTCAGGAAGTGCTGTCAGCCAAAGGGCAGCATCTGGATGCGCAAGGCCGCGCGATGCTGGAAGAAGATCTGCGCTCACCTTGTACCGAGGAGATTGCGGTCTTTCAGGCATTCTCACGGGTGATCCGCGAGGCGGGCAAAAAGTTTGTGGTGATGGATACTGCGCCCACTGGCCATACCTTACTGCTGCTCGATGCCACTGGCGCTTATCATCGTGAAGTTGCCCGCCAGATGGACAGCAAAGGTTTGCATTTCACTACTCCAATGATGCAGTTGCAGGATCCGAAGCAAACCAAAGTGTTGATTGTGACGCTGGCTGAACAAACGCCCGTTTTAGAAGCGGCCAACTTACAGGCAGATTTGCGCCGGGCGGGCATTGAACCGTGGGCATGGCTTATTAATAACAGTCTGATGCTCAGTCATTCGACATCGCCGCTATTACAGCAACGTGCGTTGAATGAACAACAATTCCTTGCTCAGGTAACGGAACAACACGCAAAACGCTGGGCGGTGGTGCCATTGCAGCTGGAAGATCCGACGGGCATTACACGACTGCAGCAACTTTGTCGGCATTAACGGGGGGCTCGTTTTTAGCCGGTATCTGACCATCTGGATTTTGTTATCTGAATGAGTTGAAATAACTGACCTCTAATATGGAATCTTTGCTTATTATGCACCCGTTTGACATCCTCACTTTAGACAATGGCGCACAACTGATCCTCACACCATGTCCCGGTACGAAAGATGCGTCGTTATCAGATTCATTAAAATCGCTGAAAGAAGCTGGTGCGCAAGTGGTGGTCACTATGATGCCAACCACCGAGTTAGTGGAAAATCAGGCTGACGCGCTCCCGTCCCTTTGTGCTGAGTTGGGTATGGACTGGTATCACCTACCCGTTGAAGATGGTTGTGCGCCTGAAACGCCATTTGTACAAGCATTTGCGCTACAGAAAGCCATTTTGCTGGATTTAATCGAGTCAGGTGCAACGATAGTTATTCATTGCCATGGCGGCTCTGGCCGAACAGGTCTGATGGCCGCCATTCTGATGCTCGAATTGGGCTATGCTCCTGCTCAGATCAAAGCTCAGATCCAACATCTCCGGCCCAAAGCACTCACTTCACCGGTTCAGGTCAGTTATCTGGTCGAGCATTATTCGTTTGGTTGAAACCAGCTCATGTCAGTCAGCGGGGGATGCCGGGCTGACATGAAAATCAACTTTTTTCTTTGAAATAAGCTCATTGCATGTATTACAGAAAAAATCGACAGAACAGCATTTAAACTTTTGTAATTCCGTGTGACAGGTTGGGCAAAACCCAACAATGTTGAATTCTTTTTTGCAGTGAATACAGGCGATAGGGCTATATCGTGGATCCAGCCCCTCCTGCTGGCAAGCAGGGCATTTAATCAAGTACGTCATAATTCCCTCTCTCAGCGGTTACCGCAGCGGCTGACAACCACATCTATTCAACTCTGATTTAAGTTTAGTTTTTTCAGCCCCCAGCAGTGTGGTTAACGAGTTAAATATATTTTTTCAGTCGTTGTGACTTTTATGCATCCTTTTTCAGTGCAATCCGCCTTCTACTTTTAATGTCCATTAAAAAAGGGATGATTACCCCCCAAGAGGTATAACCCATCAGATCGACACCATCGACAGCCACTGCTTTGACCGTGTTGGTCATGATCATTTATCGGATAGCGCGAAAAACCTCGCCGTTCAGGGCAAGGATGAATAGCGCAACGACGAAGCCGTTTTGAGGGTTATACTGGCGTTTGTT
>MTLD01000289.1_pt1 | contig 151075 bp, 140 predicted proteins | sample 1982471 | NCBI WGS metagenome assembly MTLD01 (sample SAMN05712604, study PRJNA340218) | biofilm metagenome | isolation source: sample SPM anode biofilm adapted to -50 mV | place: USA | collected 2012-02-03
TTTTGATTGTCCGATTGACGGGGAGCACACCATCTTCCGAGCCAACGGACCTCTTTTTATTTGTCAGGGCGTTATTTCACAGCCCCTTTTTTTATTACAAAGCAAAATAGTATTCCCTCATGCGTACCCTCAGATTCTCCGATTCTCTTGTTAGTTCCTTGCGAGCCCTCCCTCTACTCCCTTTACTCCTGTTCCAATTTATTCCGCACCTAAGAGCGTGGTTCTTTAGAACCCCAGAAGCCCGCCAAGAGGGACCCTGTCAGGTTATGCCAGACACTGAAGATGGCGCCGGGAATGGCAGCCACCGGATCCAAATGGGCAATGGCCAAGGCCACAGCCAAGCCGGAGTTTTCCATGCCGATTTCAAAGGCAATGGCCCGGGATTTCTTTTCTCCCATGCCAACCGTCTTAGCCGCACCGTAGCCCAAGCCAAGGCCAATGGCATTATGCAGCGCCACCGCTCCAAAGGCAATAACCGCTACCGTAGCCAGTTTAGCGGCGCTCAAGGCGATCACCGTGGCAATAACCGCTACAATCATCACTACCGACACGACCGGCACAACACCCATGATTTTGTCGACAAAATCGGACGCCAACGTCCGCAAGCCAATGCCCAAAGCCACAGGGACCAACACAATTTTGATAATATCCAGCAGCAAGGCTTCGGTATTGATGGGAATAATAGAACCGGCTAAATACAAAAACATGAAGGGCGTTAAAATCGGCGCCAACACCGTATTAAAACTGGACACTGTCACCGACAGCGCGGTGTCGCCTTTAGCCAGAAAGGTCATCACATTAGAAGCCGTGCCGCTAGGACAGCAGCCAACCAAAATCAAGCCTGCCGCCAGCGCCGGAGGCAGCCCCAGCATGGTCGCCACGCCATAGCCGACAAAAGGCATAATCATATACCGTAAAACAATACCCCAAAACACATCCTTCGGACGTGAAAGAACCAGCTTGAAATCATCGACTTTCATCGAAAGGCCCATGCCCAGCATAATAATGCCCAAGCCGTAAGGAATGAGCTTGGCCATCGGTTTTAAGGGATCCGGAAAGAAAAAGGCCAATAACGAAAACAGCACTACCCAAAGAGGAAAGAGCCGGGTAATAAACTGACTAATTTTCATAATACCTTCCATGGTTGCGCATCCTCCTCTTTTCTAGTAGAGCCGTTGCAGCTCTTCTTCCACCATGCCAAAAGAATGTTCCGGCCCCGGAAAGGTTCCTTCTTCTACTTCCTTGGCATATGTACTCAGCGCATCAATAATCGTTCCGTTCAAGGTCGCATATTTTTTGACAAATTTAGGCGTAAAGCGATCAAAAATACCCAGTAAATCGTGAATAACCAAAACCTGTCCGTCGCAATCCGGTCCCGCCCCAATGCCAATCGTGGGAATCGACAGCTTTTCACTAATCATTTTGGCCACAGGCGCCGGTACGCATTCCAAAACTACCGCAAAAGCGCCGGCTTCTTCAAGGCCCATCGCATCTTCGATCAGTTGCTGCGCCGCCGCGGCATCCTTGCCCTGCACCTTAAAGCCGCCCAATTGCGAAGCCGTCTGCGGCGTCAGGCCAATATGCCCCATCACCGGTACGCCGCCAGACGTCAGAGCCGCCACCAAGTCGAGCACCCCTTCGCCGCCTTCCAGCTTGATAGCATCAGCGCCGCCTTCCTGCATTAGCCGGTTCGCGTTGCGCATGGTTTCGCTCAAGCTGACATTATAGGAACCAAAGGGCATATCCGCTACAATAAAGGTATTCGCCGCCCCCCGAACCACCGGTTTCGTATGATGCACCATATCCTCCATCGTCACCGGCACGGTGCTGTCATAGCCCAGCATGACCATGCCTAACGAGTCCCCAACCAAAATCATTTCGATCGGAGAACGCTCCACAAGGGATGCAAAGGAAAAATCATACGCCGTCGCCATGCGGATTTTGCGTCCCTGCTCCTTCCACGCTTTAAACTGAGGAATTGACGGTTTTCTTTTCTCCATAAAAAAACTTCCCTTCTGCTGATAATAAATACAATAAGTTCATACGGTAACACTATTCCATACAAACTCCGAAACACCTGCCGCCCGTTTTGCGTCTTCTCGAAAAGATAGTACACTCTAACAATACAAAAGCAGCCCTAGGCTCTAGTGAGCCTTAGGACTGCTTTTCACTCACGACTTGGCCGCTTCTTCTTCCTGCGGCGCCGCCTCTAACAGGCGAATCACATCTAAAAACAAATCCCGCCGCTCCACAACCCGCCAACCGGCCTCGGTCAAAAGCGGCTCGAGACGCTGGTTAAAACGATCATCAAAAAGACGGCTTGTCAGCACGTTTATTGCGTCCAGCAGCGGGCCTAACAGCCAATGATCGCTTCGCACATGCTCCAGCAAAAACAGTCTGCCCCTAGGCGCTAAAACGCGTCGACACTCGCGCAGCCCCTGTACAGGATTTCCTACGCCGCAAAAAAGGAACTGCGCCACAATCGTATCAAATACGCCCTCTTCAAAAGGCAAGGCCTCCACGTTTCCCTGGCAAACGCTCCTCGGCTGACCGCCAGGTAGCTCACGCTGCGCTGCAAGGTCCAACATTTTTTGATCCAAATCGACTACCGTAAGCTCCGTCCACCCCTCGCGCGGATAACACGGCAAAGAAAGCCCGCTGCCGCCGCCTACCTCCAGTACGCGACCATTCACCCGCGCCAACTGCTTTCTCCGCCACTGCGGCGAAATAACCAAGGCTAGAAAAACATCAAAAAACCAAGTACTGCTAATTCCTCTCATACAACTACCGCCGTTCACACTGCGTACAGCCTACGCAAATATCGCTCTCTTTAGCCGCCGTACACGGCTCCAAATGGATGATCACGTCGCAAGGAGCAAATTCCACCTTAAGGTCAGCCTCTAACTGATCACAGACCAAATGCGCCTCTTCCAACGGCATGTGCTTGCCCAAAACCACATGCATGTCCAAAAGGCGATAGCTGCCGGAGCGGCGCGTCCGCAGTCGATGCAAGGAAAGCACGTCCGGATGAGTCTGCACTAAGGCGGCAATCCGCTCTTCTTCCTCGGCCGGTAAACTAATATCCGTCAGCTCGGCGAAACTATTTTTGGTTAATTTCCACCCTGCACGGAAAACAATCACCGCTACCACCAAAGCAATCGCCGGATCCAACCAGGGAAGACCGGTCCAATAAATTAAGCCCAAGCCAATCAAAACACCTACAGACGTCCAAATATCGGCTCTCAGATGCATGGCATCCGCCTCCAAGGCCTGCGATCCCGTAGCCTTAGCCACGGTCATCAGTTTTCCGGATACCAGCCAATTAACAACAATAGAAAGAGCCATTACCGCCAGCCCCAGTTCCAAATCCTCGGGCATATGCTGCTGATTAAGCTTTTGTAACGCTTCCCAGACAATGCCCACGGCAGCGACAACTATGAGCACTGCCTCAATCGCGCCAGAGAGGTTTTCGATCTTCCCGTGTCCATAAGCATGCTTCTCATCAGGCGGTAAATCGGACTTCCGCACCGCCGCCCAGGCAATCAAAGCCGCCAGCAAATCCACCGCGGAATGAGCCGCCTCGGACAAAATACTCACGGCTCCCGTCTGCCAGCTTACAAGCAGCTTGAAAATGACCAACGATGTATTAGATGCAACCGAGAGTCGCGCTGTACGGCGTTTTAATAATACCAATTCTTCATTCATGTTTAACAGCTCCTTTCAAAAAAGGGGCAAGACATAAAAAGCCTACGGTCCCCCAAGGGTCCCGTAGGCTGACTACTGCTGCCAAAAGAGCAGCCCGGCCGCACCGTTACAACACGGCCGCCTGATCCTTATTGGTATTGTATCACAAGTCAATTTCCGTGTAAACTATGGGAATTTTTCTCAATAGTGCTACCCAATCTGAGCGACGTGAACTACTTTGTAGCCTTTGGCCTCAATGCGTTTTGTGAGTTCTTCCACGTCTTTCACATCGCCGCGAATGACTTCTTCACCACTGCCGTCCGGCAGGGTATAGCTGGCCATAGAGGTAATGTTAATGCCCAAGTCTGCGTAAATACCGGTAATTTCAGTAATGACTCCCGCCTTGTCGGGTACGCGAATCGTAACGCGCGTAGTTCCCGAAGGCAAGCCCATGATGTCCACCAGGCACTTAAAGATATCAGTCTCGGTGATAATGCCGACTACATCCTGATTTTTATCCACTACCGGCACGCCGCCGATGCGGTTATTGTACATCACCAGAGCCGCTTCTTCGATCGTAGCTTCTGAGCCAATGCTGAGAACCTTTTTAGTCATGATATCCTTGATCAAGGCTTTTGACAACAAGTAATCCGCTTCATGAACGGACAGAGTCGTAGCCGAAGACGGCGAAGCCTTGCGCAAATCGCGATCAGTTACAATACCCACCAACTTGCCGATATCAACCACAGGCAAGCGGCGAAAGCGATGTTTCTTCATGAGCTCGGCAGCATCCGCAATGGTAGTCGCTGATGTAACAGTCACCGGATTGACGGTCATCTGATCTTTCACAAACATATTAGAAACACTCTCCTTTCATCCATGGGGAGCCAGGGACGCACCCCGGCTAGACGGCATCAGCCGCCCAGGTACGCCTTGCGGACATCCTCACTAGCAGCCAGTTCTTTCGCATCGCCGGACAGCGTGATGCGTCCGGTTTCCATAACATAAGCTCGGTGCGCAATAGACAAGGCCATGTTAGCATTTTGTTCGACCAAAAGAACCGTAGTTCCTGTCGAATTGATATCCACAATGATATTAAATATTTCACGAATTAAAAGCGGCGCCAAGCCCATGGACGGTTCATCTAGAAGCATCATCCGCGGACGGCTCATCAGCGCCCGGCCCATGGCCAGCATCTGCTGTTCCCCGCCGGACAAGGTTCCTGCCAGCTGGCTCCTGCGTTCCGCCAAACGAGGAAAGCGGCCAAAAACCATATCCAAATCCTGCGCAATGCCAGCCTTATCGCTGCGAATAAACGCGCCAAGCTCCAGGTTTTCCATGACCGTCATATTAGCAAAAATGCGCCGGCCTTCGGGAACCTGGGAAATGCCCAGTTTAACAACGTTCTGGGCTGCCATGCCGCCGATATCATTGCCTTCAAACTTAATGCTGCCTTCCTTGGGTTTCAACAAGCCGGAAATAGTGCGCAGCGTGGTGGACTTGCCAGCGCCGTTGGCGCCGATAAGAGTCACAATTTCCCCTTCTTTTACTTCCAGGGAAATGCCCTTCAACGCATGAATAGCGCCATAAAATACGTTAAGATTGTCTATAGTCAGCATCAGTTCACCTCCTCACCGAGATACGCCTCGACGACTTGCTTATTGTTCTTGATCTCATCCGGCGTGCCGCTGGCGATAATCTTGCCGTAATCCAGCACGTAAATGCGCTCGCACACATTCATAACCAGACTCATGTCATGCTCAATAAGAAGGATAGTTAAGTCAAATTCCTTGCGAATCCAGCGAATCATTTGCAGCAGCTGCTGGGTTTCCTGCGGGTTCATGCCGGCTGCGGGCTCGTCAAGGAGCAGCAATTTCGGCTTCGCCGCCAGGGCCCGGGCAATTTCCAAACGGCGCTGTTCCCCGTAAGGAAGGTTCTTGGCTACTTCATCTTTTTTATCAGCCAATTGGAAGATCTCCAAAAAGCGAATTGCCTGCTCTTCCAGCTCTTCTTCTTCGCCGAAATAGCGGCCTAGACGGCTTACCGCCTCTGCCAGGCCATACTTCATATGGAAGTGATACGCAACCTTAACATTGTCCAGCACCGTCATCTCGCTGAAAAGACGGATGTTCTGGAAGGTTCTTGCAATCCCCTTCTGGGTAACCTGATAAGGCTTGAGGCCGACAACACTTTGGCCGTCAAAAATGATTTCCCCTTCGGTCGGTTCGTATACGCCGGTCAACAAGTTAAAGGCCGTGGTTTTGCCAGCTCCGTTTGGGCCGATTAAACCAACGAGCTCGCCCTTGTTGATTTCCATTTCAAAATTGGAAACCGCCCGCAGGCCACCGAACACCTTAGACAGCTTGGTAGTTTTAAGCAGCGTCACGTTTGCCACCTCCAAACAAACGGCCAAACGTGGCCATACTCAATTCCTTATTGCCAAACAGCCCTTGAGGGCGATAAATCATCAAGATGATGAGCATCAACGAATAGATAACCATGCGCCATTCCGGATAGCCCGCCAAAGCCGCCGAAACAAAGGTCAGCAGCACCGCCGCCGTAACAGAGCCGGTCAAGCTTCCCAGACCGCCCAAAACCACGATGGTCAAAATGTCGAAAGACTTCATGAAGGTAAACGAAGCCGGATGGGCGATGTAGAAGTAATGCGAAAAGAGAGCGCCCGCCACGCCGGCGAAAAAAGCGCCGATCGTAAAGGCCATAACTTTATAACGCGTTGTATCCACCCCCATGGACTCGGCGGCGATCTCATTCTCGCGAATGGCAATACAGGCGCGTCCATGAGTAGAATTGATCAGATTTTTAATGATAAACAAAGTAACTACCGTCAAGGCAAAAACCCAGGCAAAATTCGTATACCGGGGGATGCCCATGAAGCCGGAAGCGCCGCCTACATATTGAATGTTCAAAATGCAAATACGGATAATTTCTCCCAAGCCCAGGGTGGCAATGGCTAAATAGTCGCCTTTAAGGCGCAGCGTCGGCAGACCGATTAAGAAACCAAGAAGGCCGGCGCCAGCGGCGCCTCCTAAAATCGCCAGCAAAAACGGCAGCTCAAATTTTACCGACAGCACGGCGCTAACATACGCGCCCACCGCCATGAAACCGGCATGACCGATCGAAAACTGGCCAGTAAAACCGTTAATCAAGTTCAGACTAGAAGCCAAAATAATATTGATGCCGATCAGAATCAGATTCAATTCCCAGAAAGGACCAATAAAATCAACGTTTATGAGCACCTGCACGACAGCGAACAGGGCCATGCACAAACCAAGAACCTTCAGGTCTTTTTTCGTTTTGCTCCGCATGCCTGTCACCTACACTTTCTCACGGGTATTTTTGCCTAACAAGCCGGACGGCTTGAAGAGCAGAATCAGAATCAAAATGGCAAACGCCGCCGCATCGCGGAAGGTGGAGGAAATAAAGCCGCTTACCAGCGCTTCTACAACCCCCAAGATAAGACCGCCCAGCATAGCGCCCGGCAAAATGCCGATACCGCCCAAAACGGCTGCAACGAAGGCTTTTAAGCCAGGCATGATGCCCATCAGCGGATCAATGGAGTTGTAGTACACGCCAACAAGAACGCCTGCGGCAGCCGCCAAGGCCGAGCCAATGCCAAAAGTAAAGGAAATGATTCTGCCCGAATCAATGCCCATAAGCTGTGCGGCTTCCGTATCAAAGGACACGGCGCGCATGGCCTTGCCGATTTTAGTGTACTGCACGACATACGTCAGCAGCACCATGAGCAGCAGCGAAACCACCAAGATGACCACCTGTTGGTTATTGATGATAATGCCTGCCAAATTGTACGTCTCTGTGGGAAATACCGCCGGGAAGGTCCGCGGCTGAGGAGAAACCACCAGCATGCCGCCATATTCCAAAAGCAGCGAAACGCCGATGGCCGTGATCAGCACCGAAATCTTCGGCGCAAACCGCAGCGGCCGGTACGCCAGGTATTCAATCAACATGCCTGCCAAACCGGCGCCAACCATAGCGATTAGCAAGGCCGGAACAAAGGATACTCCCAATACGGTTGTCGCAAAGAAACCGATATAAGCACCTACCATATAAATATCGCCATGTGCAAAATTGATAAGCTTGATAATACCGTAAACCATCGTATAGCCAAGAGCGATCAGGGCGTAAATGCTGCCCAAAGAAATACCGTTAATCAACTGTTGTATTACTTGAATTAAAAAATCCATGGGCGATCCTCCTTTCCAATCTAAAACCGTCTAAATTCAGTCACTTCTATTCAAAACGCGAGCAACAAAAAGGGAACAAGACGGCGCGTAGCCCTATGGGTTGCGCAGTCTTATCCCCTTCGATAACTCCCGGTACATCCGCTAACAAACCTTCGGATTACGGATTGACTTTTTCCTTAAATGCTTGCTTGCCATCCTTGAATTCAATGATAACGGCGCTCTTCACCGCGTCATGGCTTTCATTCAAGGTGATCTTTCCGGATACAGCCTGATAATCTTTGGTCTTAGCCAGTTCATCCTTGATTTTCGTCGTATCCGTGCCGCCGGCGCGTTTAATGGCTTCAATCACCATCATGGTAGCGTCGTACGAAAGAGCGGCAAAGGCGTCAGGCGTTTGGCCGTATTCCTTTTTATACGAGTCAACAAAGGCTTTGATGGCCGGACTGTTGTCGTCAGGCGAGTAATGGTTGGCAAAGAAGGTATTGTTCAAAGCGCCAGCCCCGGCAATCTCCGGCAGTTTCGCTGAATCCCAGCCGTCGCCGCCCAGGATTGGCATCGTCAGACCCATTTCCCGAGCCTGTTTGATGATCATGCCCACTTCCTGGTAGTAACCAGGTACAAAGAGCACGTCCGGATTAGCCGCTTTGATTTTCGTCAGGGTCGCTTTAAAATCCGTGTCTTTAGCCAGGTAGGCTTCTTCCGAAACAATGGCGCCGCCATTCTTGAGGAAGGTTTCCTTAAAGAACTGCCCTAAGCCTTTAGCATAGTCGGAACTGTTGTCGATATACATGGCCGCTTTCGTGGCTTTCAAGCTCTTGCCTGCAAAGTTGGCCATAACCGAACCCTGGAACGGATCGATGAATGCCGCCCGGAACAGGAAGTCCCGTACTTTTCCGGTAGCAGGGTCTACAGTAACTTTCGGATTGGAAGCCGTCGGGCTGATGGCCAATACTTTATTAGCCATATTAACCTGAGCTGCAGCAATCACGCTGGAAGAAGCAATCGGCGCGATCACGCCTACTACTTTATCCTGAGTAATCAGCTTTTGCATGGCGTTCGCAGCTTCAGCCGCCTCGCTCTTGTTGTCCGCAACTACAAGTTCCAGCTGCTTGCCGTTGATGCCGCCCTTAGCGTTAATTTCCTTAATCGCCAGTTTAGCTCCGTTAGCAGCCGATTGTCCGAAGGTAGCATTGTTTCCGGTCATCTCCAGGTTGGCACCGAGCTTGATTACGTTGGCATCTTGCTTAGCACCGCCGCCACAGCCTGCAAGGGCTGCTGTCAGCAAGCCGCCTACCAAGGCAACGCCAATCCAGCGCGCGACTTTTTTCGTCAGCATTCTCCAGCCTCCTGTCATTGGATTCCCTGCAACGGCGCAACGTCTTGCCGCTATTCTGAAAACTGTGTCCGTAATTCGACACCGCGTCCATCTGCAGTGAATCTTTCCGTGTACATGTTGTCATTATAGTGCACGGTTTTTGGACTGTCAATACCACTCCTTGTATACACGAACGCCACATGTCCTCTGTATAAAAACAAAAACAGGTTTTAAAACGAAACCTTCCAAATGGATACGGTTCGGAAGAAAGTGGAAAAAGAAGGGCTAAGGCAAGTTGCCTTAACCCTCTTTCTTTAAGGATTGACTTTTTCTTTAAAGGTTTGCTTGCCATCCTTCATTTCAATGATGACAGCGCTCTTTACTGGGTTATGATTGGCATCCAGGGAAATGATACCTGTGGAAACCTGAAGGTTCTTCACCGCCGCCAAGGCTTCGGTCAGTTTCGCCGAATCAGTGCTGCCTGCCCGTTTGAGAGCGTCTACCAATAGCAAGCCGGCGTCATAGCCCAAAGCCGACAAGGCGCTGGGGGCTTCATTGTATTCTTTCTTATAGGCCTCTACAAATTTAGAAACATTGGGATCCTTATCTTCTGCCGAATAGTGATTGCTGAAGAAGGTATTGTTCAGTGCTGCCGCGCCAGCTACTTCAGGCAGCTTGGAGTTGTCCCAGCCGTCGCCGCCGGTGATCGGAAGGGTAATACCCATTTCCCGAGCCTGTTTGACGATCTTGCCCACTTCTTCATAGTAGCCGGGAACATAAATTACATCCGCACCGGCTGCCTTAATTTTGGTCAAGGTCGATTTGAAGTCCTGGTCTTTTTGCAGGAACGCTTCTTTTATAACAATGGCGCCGCCATTTTTGACAAAATTCTCTTCAAAGAATTTAGCCAGCCCTTTAGAGTAATCCGAGCTGTTGTCCACATAAATAGCCGCTTTCTTCGCGCCTAAGGTCTTCGAAGCAAAATTAGCCACTACGGTTCCCTGGAAAGGATCGATAAAACAGGACCGGAACGCATAAGGGCGAACCTTACCGTCTTTTACAGTTACATCGGGATTCGTAGCAGTCGGCGTCAACAGAGGAACTTTGGAGCTTTCCGCTACCGGCAGCGCCGCCAACGCATTCGAGCTTACCACCGGACCGAGAACGGCAATAACCTTATCCTGATTGATCAGCTTCGTTACCGAGTTGGTAGCCTCCGATGCTTCCGACTTGTTATCCGCCACAATCAAATTGATCTTCTTGCCGTTGATGCCGCCAGCGTCATTTGCCTGCTTCACCGCCAACTTGATCCCGTTCAACGTCTGCTGACCGTAAGCCGCTACACCGCCAGTCAATTCCATGCTGGCGCCAATGCGAATTTCATTGGCATCCCCTTTAGGTTCGCTTTTGCCGCCGCAGCCGGCTACCAACGCTGTTGTCAGCGTTGCCGCCAAGGCTACGCCGAGCCACTTTTGCCATTTTTTACTCACGCTACATGCCCCCTGTTTCATCTCATGTTAGAATCTACCGTATAATTCCTGGACATTCTTGCCGTGCTCCCTCAATATGCGCAAGGATTACAAAATTACATCTCACGCGGGAACATGTGTTTTTTGCACGGATAATCTTGTCCGTTGTCCTTTATTATATTTTCCTACATCCTCCCTGTCAATCAAAAGTTCACATATTTTTTCATTTATCGACACGTAATGTTCACGATCTCGAAACATGTCTATTTTTAGACACCATTTGTTTTTCCAGTGTGGATTTTGTGATTTAGTACTCTCTTTCCCAGGGAAATACCAGGGAATGTTGATTAAACAGGAGTAAAGTGAGTAAAGGGAGGGCTACGGTGGCGAAGAGTGAACAAGAGAATCGGAGTCACGTGAGGGTATGTAAGAGGAGTATGAAAAACCGCTGCGCGGTCCTTTGAGGGGAACATCACTCAGAGCAACCGAGAAAAGCCAGATAGTACGGAGACTGAACAAGAGTCGCGGCGACGTCTACTGGCCTGTTAAAGTGAGGGAACGACTGAAGCTGCGGCGGCCGTGATTGTATTTGAGACTTTTATTGGAGCAAGACGGTCCGCAGGACGAAAATGCTGGCGACGGCGGATGACAGTTTCGCCTGTTTGAGCGCAGCGAGTTAAGAAGCTGCCGCCTTAGCCTGCTTTTGCGAGACGCGCGCAAATCTTGTCTCAAATACAGTTATGCCGCCGTCTATCCAGAACTTCCCAGCTCTTGCTAACTCTAGGTCTTCCAGCCATAGAAACTTATAAATTGTGGTGCAGCAAGAAAAAAGCGCCGCCTCGACAGGCGGCGCTTTGGGGTTTAGTTACAAGGCAAGGGCGCATTGTTCGGATGCATGGACCAAATGCCGCAAGGGCAAATGCCTGCGCACACGCCGCAGCCGATGCAGCGGCTGTCGTCCGAAACATAAGCGAACGAGCCGTCTTCCTGTATTTCCCGGGAAATAGCTTTTTCGGGGCAAGATTTTTCACACATATGGCAGTCGCGGCAAGTACCGCAGCTGATACAGCGCAGATAATCTTCCTTGGCTTGAGGAACTTGACCGCTTTGGCAGCGCTCAAAGTACTCCGTCGAAAGGCGGCTCTGCGGGAGGGCCACTTTCTCTTTTGCCGCATAGGCTTCGCCGGTCAATTCCGCATGCAAGGCCTTAGCCGCTTCGCGGGCCGTGCCGATGGCATCCACCAAAAGACCGGGGCGAATCGTGTCCCCTGCAGTATAAAGACCGTCCGCCAGCTTTCCGGCCGGGCCAGCTTTCAAGAAGCCACGCTCCTGGGGCAGCTCCGCAGGCAGGAAAGATAGATCCGGCACTTCGCCGATGCTGATGATCACCGTATCAGCCGCCAGCAGCCTACCATCTTTCAAACGCAGGCCCTCCGCTGTAATTTCCTGGGTAACCGCCGGCCAAAGCAGCACGCCGCCCAGTTCTTCCACATGTTCAATTTCCTTTTCAAAAGCCGCCGGCTTAGCCACGTCGATGCAGGTAACTTCTTCGGCTCCCATTTCATAGGCGCCGATAGCCACATCCATACCTGCGTTGCCGCAGCCGATGACAACGACCTTTTTGCCGATCTTCGGTTTTTGTCCGCTGTTGACAGCCTTGAGGAATTCCAAGCCTTTGACCAAGCGCTCAGAACCAGGCCAGGGAATAACCTTGGACACATGGCCGCCGGTAGCCACTACCACGCCGTCATACTGTTTGCGCAGCTGCGCAAATTTCGCAGCATCCACGGTCTCATTGTTACGATACGTTACGCCCAGCGACGCCACGCGGGCTACTTCGGCTTCAAGCACGTCCGCCGCCAGCCGGGAACGAGGAATGGCCTGTTCCATTTTGCCGCCCATTTTGGCATCACTTTCAAAAACCGTTACGTCATGTCCCTGACGCACTAGTTCCCAAGCCGCCGTCAGACCAGCCACGCCGCCGCCGATAACCGCTACAGCTTTGCCTGTTTTTTGCGTTGCCTGCGGCAGTGTTACTTCGCGCGAATACCGGCCCAAAGCGCCGATCTGCGCGGATAAGTCGATCTGGCCGCGGGTACAGTCGTCCATGCACAGGTTGGGGCAAACGCTGCCGCAAACCGAGCCAGGGAACGGGGTATATTCCAGCACCAGACGATAGGCCTCGCCTACTTTGCCGTCGCGAAGCAAGTTAAAGCGATCTTGTGACGGAATGGATGCCGGGCAGTTGAATTGGCAAGGAGCGGCAAAGCGGGCATTTTCCCACTGCGGCACGCGCTGGCGCATCACACCGTTCGTAACCAAGGCAACTACGGAAAAATCGTCCTTCACTACATCGCTGAAAATACCGCCGGGAACCCACTCGTTCGCCCGGAAATCAAAAAGATGAGATTCTACTTTTTTAGGACGCTCTTCATAGGTAAGGGGCACAATTTTCCGCCACTCGTCCCATTGCGTCAATTCCGCTTGCAGCTCTTTACGCTCTACGGACTGCAAGAAGTCCTCCATGTGGCTGGACAGATAGTCAATATCCTCCGCTTCCAACGCCCGCACTTTTACGTCTTTCGCGGATACGCCTTGCAGCGGGCCGCGGACATACACCACGCCGCCCACCATGCCCATGCAGGAGCGATCGCCCAGCACTGATTCTCCCTCTTCAACATTCACACCGCAAACAACGGCAATGCCGCCGGACATGAACTCAAAAGAGAAGCTGCCGCAGCGCTTCAAAACCCAAAATTCTGGCGGCGCATAAAGAGGGTCATGTTTCATCAAAGACCCGGAGCGGGTACCAGCCCGGCCGCCGATATAAATACTGCCGCCGGCGGCGCAATGGGCGGTGGTGTCCCCGCCGTCGCCTTTGACCACAATGCGGCCGCCGGCATTCAGCCAACCTACATCTGCAGAAGACGAGCCCTCTACAATGACTTCGGTTCCGGGCATGCACATGGAGCCCACGCGCTGTCCCGGATTAGTCACCGTGAAACGAAGCGACTTTCCTTCGGGGTGCCATAAGGGACCGCCGATATCATGCTGGCCGCTGGCCAAAATATGAAATTCTGTTTCTCCCGCCGCTAGCGCCTCGCTGATGGCGGTCAGGAGTTCTTGTGTGGACAGGCGTTTTCCTCCTGCCAAAGTATCAATCGTAAGCATCTCCAGTTCCTCCTTCTCCCTATCAGCAGACGTATTGGATGGCCAATTTTTCCGCTACGGCGCGGTCGGTAGTCACCAACGCATCGGAACGGCCTATGGGCAGCGAGCTGTTGCCTACTGGCGCCATCAGCTTCTTGAATTCACTGTTCAGCGCCAAGGTGTAATCCACAACGGCCTGGGCGGCTTTATCGATGTCTAGACGCCCTACCAAGCGCGGGTCCTGCGTACAGATGCCTGTAGGACACTTGCCGGTGGAACAAGAATTACAGCGCCCGTGTTCGTTGCCGACACAGCCCATCAGTTGAATCAAAATCTTGCCGATAAAGACGCCGTTAGCGCCCAGGCAAATCAGTTTAAACGCATCCGCCGCCGCGTTGCCTGTAAGGCCTACGCCGCCGCCGGCAAAGAGGGGAATCTGGCCTTGACGGCCTTGCTTGACCGCCGCCAGATAACATTCACGCAGCTTAGAAACCACCGGATGGCCGGTATGATCCAGCGACACTTCATTGGCTGCGCCGGTGCCACCCTGGATGCCGTCGATGAAAAAGCCGCCGCAAATGCGGTACGGGTCACGGAGCAAATTGTTATATACCGAGACCGAAGTGGCCGAAGCAGCGCATTTGATCGCCACGGGCACCCGGAAGCCAAAAGCGGCGTTCATGGAAAGGAACATCTTCTGCACCGACTCCTCGATGGAGTACAAGCCCTGATGGTTAGGCGGAGACATGAGATCCGCCTTAGGCACGCCGCGGATGGCCTGAATATGCGAAGCCACCTTGGCCGCCGGTAAAAGACCGCCGTCGCCGGGCTTAGCGCCCTGGCCGATTTTGATCATCACCGCCGCCGGATCGACTTTCATTTTCGGCATCGCCTGAATGATGCGGTTCCAGCCGAAATGACCGGAAGCGATCTGCAGAATCACGTACTTAAGCTGCTCGGATTCCATCAGCTTCACCGGCATGCCGCCCTCGCCGGAACACATGCGCACCGGCAAGCCATGCTTTTCATTGAGATAGGCCGTAGCCAGCGCCAAGGCTTCCCAGGCTCTAGTCGACAGCGCGCCAATAGACATATCGCTGAAAATAATCGGATAAATCCAACTTACCGGCGGCGTATGACCGTTCAACTGCAGCGAACCGTTTGCCGAAGCCAACGGCAGCTGCGACGGCGGGAGCACGCGCCCTAAAGGCGTGCGCATATCAAAGGTATGACGCTCCGAATCCAGCGAAGGGTCGGTCATCTGCGAAATGCGGCCCACCACAATCCGGTCCAGCGTACGATCGGCGTTCAGATTGGTCCGGCCGCCGCGTTTAATGGTAGCGCCGCCGGCCCGGGCAAGCAAATTCTGACGCGTGTCTGCGTTGCGCACCGGACGGATGGCCTGATTGGGACAGACCTTCTCGCACATGCCGCAGCCTACGCAGGCGTTCGCTACAGAACGCTTTTGACGAATCACGGGCATCGCAGCATGCTCTTTCACAGGGTTAGGCACGGGACCGCGGGAAACGACGCTGCTGCGGCGTTCTACGGCCGCTTCAATAGCGCCAAAGGTGCACGCGGCTACACAGCTGCCGCAAAGAGTACACCGCTCCGGGTTGTATTCTATCTTCCAGTTGAGGTCGTTGACGCCTACATCCTGGGTTCTTACTGTTTCCATCGCTCTACCTCCAACTGGTTGTTAATCAGCACGATTTCCCGTTCATTGGGATAAATATCGCTGGCAATATCACGATCCGGCAAAATGGCGTTCAAGCCGCACACCTCGGAAGAAATGGCTTTCGTCACTGCATCGCCGCCAAGGACAACAGGCCGCAGCTTTTTGGAGTCACAGCAAGTCATCATCCGGCCATCCGGCAAAAGACCGATGATCGTATTGGGACCGTTGATTTCCAAATGCCCCATAGACTGACGAATGGTAGTCAGCACCTCTTTGTCCGGCCGTTCTTCCATTTCGCTGAATGACAGCGGCGTAATTACATGTTTATAGTACTGCAGGGGCCACTTGAGTTCATGCAGCACATAATGCAAGGTATAAAGGAAATTTTGCGAATCCGATTCAAAACCGATATAACCGCGATGCAACGATTTTTGGTATTCCTTGTTTTTGGTATAGAAGGTATTCTCGCCATTGGCGCAAAGAGTGTAGCCCTGTAAAAAGAAGGGATGCGCCGCATAGCGAACAATGTCGTAGTTGGTGTTTTGACGGCACTGCACCACAAGGTTGCGCGCCAAAAGATCGCCCGTATCGTCCCACAGACGGAAATAGGTGGCAATGTCCCGGGGATCGCCGATTTCTTTCAAAGTCAAGACATCGGGCCAGAAAGAATACACATACCCCTCATCCTCCGGCTCCAGGAGCGCCCGCAAAGCCAGGCGGGTATCCATAAGCAGATCTTCCTTTTCTTCTGCCGGAGCGGTCGCCAAATAGTCCGGATAGTCGTATTGACGAAAAATGTAGTACGGCATCGCTTGGATATCCAACCCAGCCTTGCGGCTGCCGCGGGGAATCCATTCCTGCAGGGGAGTAAAGCCGGCGGAGTCCATATAATCCTCTACCAGTTTAGCCCCCCGCTGAGTACAAGCCAACGACAACAGCGGCTTGTCCTTATGCTCGGCGAAACGTCCCTCCAAATCTTGCAAGGTCATAGCAAAACCGGAATTGTCGTGCCCTTTTTGTTGGGGCAGCATGAGCCGCAATGCGGCAGACGGGTGGAATACTTGACTGCTCTTAATGGCGCCAATTCTACACATATGACTGTCTCCCTTCCTTCTCTCTCTGCAAAACCAATCAAGCACATCGCAGCGTCAGCGCTACTTTCTTTCGCTGAACAAAAAAGGAAAAGACCCTGCGCAAAGTGCCGACATCCGCCGGGACCTTCCGCAGGGTCTTTTCTACCCACGGTGTAAAGAGGCGGCTTCGCCTCTCCTGTGCCGCTTGGACCAGACCGCTAAATAGCGCGGAACCCTAGGCACACTCCCTGAAAACATTTGTCTTTTTGTATACAACAGTGTTTTCATACTAGTATTTATTATAAACCATGGTTTTATACTGTCAATATGCATTTTAAAAAAAGCTTTTTTCTGACAAATCCTTTGTTTTCGCGTTTTTGTTTTTGGTAAGCGTTTTGTTTTTTGTATATTTATACTGCGAATACCCTATTGCAAGCACAGTCATTACCTTGCGCAAAGTGTTAATTAGTGCGCGTAATCTGCCTATGGACGCAGGATTGTCCTTCTAGAAACCGCCTTGAATGAAGAGTAGTATGTTTTGTATTGTTTTGCTGTATACATACATCTTCCTCCCAAAGACATAGCGTTTTTAATACTAAAAAAATCCCCGCTGCTGCCCAGAAAAAGCAGAGCGAGGATTGATTCTATAGTTTATACAGTATATATAGGAAGAAACTACGCTTGAATTTTTTCCATTTCACAAGTTCCGTGAAAAAAGGCGCCATCGGAAATGTTCAAAACCGCTACTTTCACGTCTCCTGTTAAATGAGCCGTCGGATACAACTCCAATTTACCGGTAAGCTTCAAATTTCCCCGTACCGTTCCGGCCAAGATAACATTCTGCGCCTGGATGTCGCCTTCAATCAAGCCTCCTTCTCCCACCAATACATCACCATCGGTAGTGACATCACCGGAAACTTTACCGTCAACACGCAAACTCCCTTTTGCTGCAAGACTGCCTAAGAGCTCGCATTCCTTGCTAATCATAGTTTCCACCGGAGCGGATGTTGCATCGCCTTTTTTTCTAAACATACTTCCTCCATCTTAATACATAGTCCAATAAAAAATGAGTCAACGGCTTCTAGGAAACCGTTGACTAAATGATTCTGTCCTATTTCAGGAACCGAAATTGCTTCTTAAAGGAAACTGGCCGGATTGACCACGCTGCCGTTCACGCGCACTTCGTAATGCACATGCGGCCCCGTACTATAGCCGGTACTGCCCATATAGGAAACAAGCTGCCCCTTGGTCACGTGCTGACCCACAGAAACAAGATTCTGCGAGTTATGTCCGTATAAGGTGTGGATGCCATTTCCATGGTCAATCTCCACCAAATACCCATAGCCGCTAACCCAGCCGCTGCCTACAACCGTTCCTTCAGCTGTAGCCAAAATCGGCGTTCCTGAGTCGTTGGCAATATCAATACCAGGGTGCCAGTCTCCGCTACCGCCGCCAAAAGGAGAATTACGCCAACCAAAACGCGACGTTACCGACCCGCTGGCAGGCCAAATGGATGGAGTGGCCGCCTGAACTGCTTTCTTTTCTAATAAATTGCTGCGAAGTTGACTTAAGCTTTCTTCCCGTTCTTGCATTTGCGTTCGAAGATCATGGACCACATTCAGCAAATCCCCTGCTGAAGGCTTTGCTTCCGGTCCGCCTTGACCGTCATAAGCAGTTCCATTAGCAGGACGGTTCATACCGCCACGCGACACATCTGCCTTTTCCTCACTGTTTACCATGCGGCGCAAATCAGCATCCAGCTGATTCAAACGCTGCATATCTGATTGAATGGATGCCGTTTCCTTAGCCAGCTGATCAATCTGCTGCGCTTGCACCAGATTCACCTGCCGCAATTGCTCTAATTCCTGCTTATCTGCGTCCGCCATAGATGCCTGGCTGCGATAGGAAAGAGTCATACCGCCCACAGCAACAACGCAAACAAAAATAGCAGCCGCAACCGTCTGCATTAACTGCAAGGGAATCCGAATCGAGCGCACATTCTGCCCATGGTGAGGCACCATCATCAGAGTAAAATCTTTACGTTCTTTTTTTTGCTCCGGTTTTTTCAAAACCACTAGCCTCCTTTCTTAGGTCTTAGGAAGTAACTCCCAAAAATGGTTTATTCGACACAAAACAAAAAATTCCTGCCGCAGCTTTCTGCAGTATCAGGAATTCCTTTGTTTCTTTTATTAATTAATCAGGGTTTGCTTTTTTGCCTTACTCAACGCTTCATTCTCTTCTGTAGACAGAAGGTAGCTGGAAGCGCCATGTTCAACCGGTTTAGCATAGACTCTGGATTCGGTTCGCCCAAACAAGCTGGACAGCACCACGCCGTTGTCTTCTGAATCTAAAAGTGCAACAGCAAAACTTAAATCGCTGCCAGTATCTTCAAAAGCCCGGAATCGTACTACACCAACTTTTTGCACACACACGCGCGAAACCGCCGTCAGCTCTTCTACCTGCTGCGTTAGCTGCGCTACCTGCCCTCGCAACTGACGTACTTCGCTGATATGATTCTCCAGCAATTGCTCTAGGTTCGCACCCTCCATGCCGGTCATCAATTTCTCATAGCGTTTTTTGGACTTACTCATTTTGAAGTTCAGATTAATGAAAAATGTCAGTGCAATCAGCACCATTACCGCAAAGACCAACAAAAAATACGGCAGATAGTTCAAAATCCATTGCTGAATTTCTATTAATTCCTGTTGTCCCAAGATCGATCGCATCCTCCCCTATGTAACTACGGCTATTCGTTAAAACCGCACAGACCCTTGCCGAAAACCACACGCATCTGCATGTGGTATTTTACTACAAATTCCCCTAAGAAGCCAATTATTTATATCTGTCAGGAAAGAACGCAACTCGGAGTAACTGAGAAAAGCCAGAGTAAAACCCCTTTTCGCGTTTTTCGTGTGTTTCGCGGTTCGTTAATCGTTTTTACATTAAGCCGGCCAAAACAAAACCAAAAGAGGCGCCACAAATACGGCTGGCAACAAATTGGCAATACGAATATCGCCTAAATTCAGCATCCGCATGCTGATGCCTACAATTAAAAGGCCGCCGACGGCGCTCATCTCGGTGACAGCCGCGGTTGGCAACGTAGCCCCAAAAGCCGCTGCCGCCAAAGAAATGCCGCCTTGATAGAGCAGCACCGGCACCGCAGAAAGCGCTACGCCGGCGCCCATGCTAGAAGCAAAGACTGCCGAAGCAATGCCATCGAGCGTAGCTTTCGCGTACAGCGTCGCCGCATCATCGGTCATACCATCTTGAATCGAGCCGACTACCGCCATGGCGCCGATGCAAAAAACCAAGCTGGCCGTAACAAAGCCTTGGCCTACATTGCCGTATTGAGCTCCCAGCCGCTGGGTCAGCCACGCTCCCATTTTTTCCAGGCGCGCATCAATATCTAAAAATTCGCCCACCAAGCCCCCGAGAACCATGCTGACAATGACTAATAAAATATTCTGTGTTTTCAGCGCCATCGTCACGCCAATCAGCCCCACAGACATGGCTACACCCGCTAACACGGTCTGCTGGTATCGTTCCTGAATGCCCTTGCGCAGCAGCAGCCCCACGGCAGTGCCTGCAACAATCGCCGCGGCATTGACCACGCTTCCCTGTATCATATAGAACCTCCTTAAAATCAAAACGCTTGCGTCAACTGGTGCAGAGCCTTAATCGCCTCTTCTATTTCTGCGTCTGTATTAAAATAGCCTGGACTGAAACGAATAGTTCCTGTTTCCAACGTTCCCAAAGCCTCGTGCGCCCAGGGCGCGCAATGGAGCCCGGCTCGGCAAATTATGCCTGCCTTTTCTTCCAGCCACAAAGCCGCCACATTACTATCAATCCCCTCTACCGTAAAGGAAAGCACAGCCGTCTGCAACTGCCCCTGCTTTTCCCCTTTCATGCTGATTCCTTGCATCTTGCGAAGGGCCGTACGCAATTTTTCGGCCAACTCGCTCTCACGATAACGAATTTTTTCCATTCCCGTGGTACGCACAAACCGCACGCCTGCCAATAACCCAGCCAAGCCAGGCGTATTTAACGTGCCGCTTTCCAAACAATCCGGATAAAAAGAAGGCTGCTCCCTCTCTTCCGAGCGGCTGCCGGTACCGCCGAAAATTAGCGGCTTTACGGAAACCTGGGGAGCTACATATAAGCCGCCTGTGCCCTGCGGCCCTAGCAAACCTTTATGGCCGGCAAAAGCAATGACATGCAAACCCCAGGAGGCTTTAATTTCTTCCACCCCTGCCGTTTGCGCCGCATCCACAATCACCAGGCAGCCATGGCGAGCAGCCAGGGCTGCCGCTTCCTGTAGCGGCAGAATAGCGCCGGTTACATTGCTGGCATGCGTCAAAACTAACGCTTTGGCCCCCGGGAGAGCCGCTTCCAACGCTGTTAAATCGAGCGGTCCTTCTTGGGTGGGAGGAATTTTTCGGATGACTACGCCTTTTTGTTCCAGAACATGCAATGGCCTTACTACCGCATTATGTTCCCAAGAAGACGTAACCACCACATCTCCTGGCTGTAATAAGCCAAAAAGTGCCGTATTCAACGCCTGCGTGGCATTGCCGCAAAAAGCAATCCGCGTCGCATCATCAACGTCAAACAACGCCGCAATTTCTTCTCTGGCTTCAAAAGCGATACGCGCCGCCTGCCTGGCGCCTTGATGCGAACCTCGTCCCGGCGTGCCGGGAACCGCTTCAATACAGGCGGCAACGGCTTCTGCTACGTCCTTAGGCTTGGGCCAGGTTGTCGCGGCATTATCCAAGTAAATCATAGTTTCACCTCTAAAAAAGAAATATGGAGAAAAAACGAACAGGAGTCGCGCGTAAATCTTGTCTCAAATACAGTTATGCCGCCGTTTTTACAGAAGCTCCTAGCCTTTAACCGCCTCTTTCGCATATTTCGTGTATTTCGCGGTGCGTTAGCATCGCCCCTACATTTTATTATCTAACCGCGAAAAGCGCAAAATTATGGCAAACCATAAAGACAACGGACGCTTTGCTAAGCTGCCGTTGTCTTTTCTTTTTCCATATTGTTTCACGTGAAACACAAATTACACACTAAAGGGTCCTTGCTGCTTTAAAGCAAAGCTGCCAAGATTCTGTTGCTCCTGCATTAACTCTAAAAGACGTTCCAAATCTTCTTGGGAATAAAATTCGATTTCAATTTTACTTTTCAATTTACCAGGTTTAATGCGAACCTTGGTCCCTAAGCGATTTTGCAAACGGTCTTCCGCATCCTGCCAATATACATCAGGTACAATTTCGCTCTGCTGGCGAGGTTTCCGTTCTTTTTGCCCGGCCATTAGACGACGTACCCATTCTTCCGCATCTCGAGCCGATAATTCTTGCTCTAAAATGGTTTGTGCTGCTTCTTCTTGGAGCGCTTCCGTCGGCAACGCTAGAATCGGCCGAATTTGTCCGGTTGTTAATAAGCCCATGGATACATGCTGTTGCACACCTACCGGAAGATTTAGCAAACGCAAGGTATTGGCAATTAACGACCGACTGCGTCCAATCTTACGCGCCACTTCCTCTTGCGTTAGACCAAACTCTTCCATAAGTCGTTTATAGGCTTCCGCTTCTTCAATGGGATTGAGGTTTTCGCGCTGCAGATTTTCAATCAGCGCAATTTCCGTCATTTCCCCGTCAGTATAATCCCGTACTACTGCAGGAATTTCCTTCAAGCCGGCTTGCTGTGAAGCCCGCCAGCGACGTTCTCCGGCTACTAATTCATAACCAGTCATCGTCCGTCGCACCACAATAGGCTGTAAAACGCCGTATTGACGCACGGATTCCGACAATTCAGCCAAGGCATCTTCATCAAAATGTTTTCTTGGCTGAAAGCGATTCGGTGTAATTTTACCAAGAGGTACTGTGCGCACCTCTTCGGACGCTGCATTATGAAACAAGGCATCCAAGCCGCGCCCTAAGCCACGCTGCGGTATTTTAGACACGTCGAATCACCTCCAGCGCCAGTTCCCCATATACTTCGGCTCCTTTAGAGCGAGGATCGTACTTTATGATGGGCTGCCCATAGCTTGGAGCTTCGCTCAAACGAACGTTGCGCGGAATAATCGTTTCGTAAACCTTACCGCCAAAGTGACTGCGCACCTCTTCCGCCACTTGCAAGGATAGATTCGTACGTCCGTCAAACATAGTCAGCAAAACGCCTTCTAGTTCTAGCTGAGGGTTTAAGTTGTTTTGTACCAGCGAAACCGTCTGCATCAACTGAGACAAGCCTTCTAACGCATAAAACTCACATTGAATCGGCACCAATAAAGAGTCGGCCGCTGAAAGCGAATTAATAGTCAGCAACCCTAATGAAGGCGGACAATCAATAAGAATGTAGTCGAACTTTTCCAGGCTTTTCTGTAAGGCTCGCTTTAATTTCAACTCCCGGGAAAAGGCGCTAACTAACTCCACTTCCGCCCCGGCCAATTGAATGGTAGCCGGCACCAAAAAAAGAGATTCCAATTCGGTCGCTACTACCGCCTCTTCTAGCGGCGTATCACTTACAAGTACATCATACAAGGAAATCTGCAGCTCTTTTTTATTGATTCCTAAGCCGCTTGTAGCATTTCCTTGGGGATCCACGTCTACTAACAATACTTTTTTGCCATTTTCAGCCAAACAGGCGCTCAAATTTACTGCTGTCGTTGTCTTGCCGACGCCGCCTTTTTGATTGGCAATTGCAATTACTCTAGCCAAGCCGTTCACCTCATACTCTTTCCAAAAGCTCATTTTTCTTTCATTCCACATAGCGTTACTTTTTCCCTGCCACTTTCTTGTTTCACGTGAAACATTTTTTAAAAAAAGAGAAGCAGGAACGAAACACAGCGCAAGCAAAGGAACGGAGAAAAGCCAGAGAGCGGAAAACGAACAAGAGAACCGGAGTCACGTGAGGGCTCGAAGGAGTAGCACGAGGTACGGTTTACACAGAGTAACAGAGGAAAGGCCAGAGTTAACAGAGAAAAAATTGAACAAAGCCCAAAGTCCTCCGCCGTTTTTGCAGAAGCTCCTAGGCCTTGAAAATTCTAGTTTTTTCAGCCGTGAAAACTTTAAATTTCTGATATAGTAAATAGAGAAAGAATAAAATATCGAACACATTATTTTCCTATGCTATAATGAAGAAACCACTACTTTAGTGAGAGGAGGCGCTTGTGCCATGCCTTTCTATCATCCTATGATCAGAGAAATCGATGAAAAGGAAATGCGCCGCTATGCTGGTTTGGCCCGGGCCAAAGACTTTCCTGACAGCTTAATTAAGGAAGCGTGCGAAGAAGCGCTGCTGCTCATTCAGCCCAAAGGTATTTGGCAAATATACGGTTATGATGATCGCAATCAAATCATCCTTAGCCCTACTCCGCTAAAGTTAAAAAGCCAGCCCCTTATCGAGCACCTGCAAGGCTCTGTGCAAATAGCGGTTATGGCCGTAACCATTGGCGCAGAACTAGAAGGTTCCATTGAAAACTGTTTTAAACAAGATCGCTACGCCCTTGGCTTGCTCCTAGATGCGGCGGCTACCGCTGCCGTCGAACAAACAGCTGACGCTGTCAATTCTTTTATTGCTCAAGAAATGTCCAAAGTCGGCCTTGTAGCCTTGCGGCGCTTTAGTCCCGGCTATGGAGACTGGGACATTACCGATCAGTCTCTGGTTGTCGAAGCAGCCCAAGGCGAACACATCCAACTGTCTGTTACCGAAAGCTGCATGCTGGTACCGCGTAAATCCGTCACCGCCGTTATCGGCCTGACGCCGCATGAAGAGCGTTTAATCTTACCCGCAAGCGAAACTGCGACTTGCCTTTATTGCGAACAAGAAAACTGCGCATCCCGAAAGGAGAACCATCGTAAATGATTGCTATTTTTGACGGTGCTATGGGCACCATGCTGCAAAATGCCGGTTTGGCCGTAGGCGCCTGCCCGGAGGCCATGAATTTAGAGGCGCCAGATGTCGTAACCTCCATTCACCGCCAATACATAGAACATGGCGCTACGATTATTGAAACCAATACCTTTGGCGCTAATCGCATTAAATTGACTCATTATGGTCTCCAAAATCAAGTTTCCATTATTTGCCAAGAGGCGGTGAATGCTGCCAAAGCTGCTTGCCGCCCGGAAACGCGGATCGCAGGCTCTATTGGTCCTACGGGCAAGCTGCTTCATCCCCTTGGCGATTTATCCTTTGATGAAGCCTATGACGTCTTTTGCGAACAAATCCGCGCTCTTGACGCCGCCGGCGTCGATCTGCTGCTCATTGAAACTATTATTGATATCCAAGAAATGCGGGCAGCTCTCTTAGCGGCTAAAGACTCTAGCAGCAAGCCGATCATTTGTCAGCTGTCCTTCGGCGCCGACGGGCGCACCGTCACTGGCACCGACCCGGAAACGGCTGCTATTTTACTTACCGCCATGGGAGCTGATGTTCTGGGAGCCAATTGTTCCTTAGGACCGGAACAACTGCTTCCGGTAGTGGAAAAATTAGCTCGCGCTACGCATCTTCCCCTTAGCGTGCAGCCCAATGCAGGTATGCCGCACTTGGTAAACGGCGAAACTATATTCCCCATGTCGCCGGAAGAAATGGCCCATTGGGCGCCGAAACTCGTTGCCGCTGGCGCCTCCTATTTAGGAGGATGTTGCGGCACAACTCCGGCTCATATTCGCGCTCTCAGCCAAGCTGCCGCTTCTCTCTCACCGGTAGAGCGCAGTAAACCTACGCCAGGACGCGTAGCCTTAACCAGCCGCAGCCGCACCGTCTGGCTCGGCGCTGATTTACCGGCCGCGGTTATCGGCGAACGCATCAATCCCACCGGACGCAAAGCCTTAGCTGCGGAAATCCGTGAAGGCAGCTTCGCTATGGTCAAACGTGACGCTTTGGCTCAGGTGAAAGCCGGCGCACAAGTATTGGACGTGAATATGGGAGTTGCCGGCATTGACCAAGCCCCTGTTATGAAGCGAGCCATTGAAGAACTATCCATGCTCGTCGACTTGCCCCTGGCTATTGACACCAGCGATACCACTGCCTTAGAAGCCGGACTGAAGCAATATCCCGGACGCGCCTTAATCAACTCGGTTTCCGCCGAACCAGAGCGGCTAGAGCAGTTTTTGCCATTGGCCAAACGCTACGGCGCAGCTATATTATGTCTACCTATTTCTCCATCAGGCGTGCCTGCTACCGCTCCAGAACGGGTGGCTGTTATCCGCCAAATTCTTGCCGCCGCACAAGCGCAAGGCCTTACAGAAAACGATTTTATTCTCGACGCCTTGACGCTGACAGTCGCCGCCGAAGCGGACGCAGCCCTGCAAACATTGGCTACGCTGCGTTCTTATCGCGAAGAATTCGGCTATCCCAGCACGATGGGCCTCAGTAATATTTCCTTTGGCCTCCCTGCACGGGATGCTGTCAACACTTCCTTTGCCGCTATGGCCTTTGCAGCTGGCCTAGACGCTCCCATTCTCAACCCTTTGCACCAAGGCATGATGCAAACCGCAGCCGCTTCTATGGCCCTTACTGGCCGCGACAGCAATGGTCGCCGCTACAGCCAAGCTTTCGCTCAAGCACAGCAGCCTAGTGCTGCTGCGCCTGCAGCAGCAACTACACCTGCGGATATCTTAGGGCGTCTGCGTCAAGCCGTTATTGAAGGAGAAAAAGAAGCCGTACCGGCCTTGGTGGAAGAAGCATTAACCCAAGGGCGCTCTTCTTTAGAAATTACCGATCAAGGTCTTACCGCCGCCATGACGGAACTCGGCGAAGCCTTTGGCGCTGGGCGCTGCTTTCTGCCGCAAGTGCTTTTGTCCGCTGAAACTATGCGCCAAGCCTTTATTACGCTCAAAGACCGACTTCCCGGTGAAGCTACGCTTTCTCTAGGCAAAGTAGTCTTGGCTACTGTCAAAGGAGACATTCACGATCTGGGGAAAAACATTGTCGCCGCCTTACTGGAAAACAACGGCTTTACGGTTATCGATCTTGGCAAAGACGTGCCTATTGAAGCCATTGTCGCCGCCGTCAAAGAACAGAGCGCAGACGCCGTCGGCCTCTGCGCTCTGATGACCACCACTTTACCGGCTATTGACGCTACGATTAGCGCCTTGCGTCAAGCAGGACTGCAAGTTCCAGTTATTGCCGGCGGCGCTGTGGTCACCGCCGACTATGCCGCCCAGGCTGGCGCACAAGCCTACGCCCCGGACGGCGTAGCCGCCGTGCAGCTAGCTAAAAAACTAATGGGCTGAGAAATACGGATAAGAGAACGGAACACAGAGTAACTGAGTAACAGAGAAAAGCCAGAGAATAAGGATTGAACATGAGTCGCAGTGAGAACCGGAGGGCCCGAATGAGGGTTACGGCATTGATTGGATTTGAGACTTTTATTGGAGCAACCCGGTCCACAGGACGAAAAAAAAAGCTAAGGCGGATCACAGTTTCGCCTGTTTGAGCACAGCGAGTTAAGAAGCTGCCGACTTAGCCAGCTTTTTCGAGGCGCGCGCAAATCTTGTCTCAAATACAACCATGCCGCCTTTAGAACCATCTAATTCTTGTTATATTTTAGATTTTAGTAAAACTAAAACGGCTGTTGCAGCATGTACTATCACATGTTACAACAGCCGTTTATTTTTCTTCTCTTGCGTACCCTCACGTGACTCCGGTTCTCTTGTTCAATCCTGTTACTTGTTCATTTCCTGTTATTTCCCAGCCGTTTTTTTCTTAGGGATGCGCAGCTCCACGATAATATCATCCTCTTCTTGACGCTGCTGCATTTGTACGGCAAGTCCATTTTGTTTCATCGTATCCGCCACTTGCTGAATGGTATTCAAAAAAATGCGCACATCCCGAATCACGCCAGTCAGACGCTTGCGCTCTTTTTTCTTACTCTTCTCGTTTCCCTGTTCTGGAGGTTGTTGACGACAAGCAATCAGTTCCTCCGTCTGTCGTACGTTAAGCTGCTCCGCGCAAACCGCAGCCAGCACTTCTTCTTGCTCCTCCGGAGACTCCAGCTTCAAAAGCGCTCGGGCATGACGCTCCGATAAACGCTCTTCCTGCAAACGCTGCCGTACCTGCGGCTCTAACTTTAACAAGCGCAATTTATTGGCCAATGTGGATTGACTTTTCCCCACCCGTTTTGCCAATTCTTCCTGAGTAAAGCCAAATTGCACAATAAGCTGCTGAAAGCCTTCGGCCTCTTCCAAAAAATGCAGATCCTCGCGTTGCAGATTTTCAATCATGGCCATCTCAGCTACTTCTTTATCGCCAATCTCGCGCGAAATCACAGGCACTTCCGCCAAGCCGGCCAGCTTCGACGCACGCAGACGCCGTTCGCCAGCTACCAGCTCGAACCCTTCTTCCAAAGGACGCACCAACAATGGCTGCAGCACTCCAAATTCCCGAATCGATGCCGCCAATTCCTCCAGCGATTCATCATGAAAGGTCTTGCGCGGCTGAAATCGGTTAGCCTGAATGCTCTCAATTAAAACAGAACGCACCTCTTGCTGCTTCGGCTCTGCTTCCCTCGTCGCCTCCGGCTCGCTCGCCGATTCTGCATCTACTTTCACTTCTTCTTTAGGTTCTTCTTTTATTTGTCCAAAACCAAAAAGCTTCGTCAAAGGATTCATGGATTTCCACCCTTTCCCCGGTTCGTGAAACCACAAAAATCCGGGAAGCTATGTAATGCTACACTGATTATAGCATGCGTTTATCTTATTTTCATAGAGCCTGTATAACGAGACAAAAAAGTCCTTCAGACGCACGAGTTTCAGCGCAACGAAGGAACAGCGAAAGGACAGCGAGAACAGGGATTTGAACAAGAGTAAAGTGAGTAGAGGGAGGGCTACGAAAAGAGGAATGTTGACTATTATATTCTCTCGCTGTACTTTCTATTTCCCGGGAAATAAACCGAGGCTACACTTTTTTTATTCTCCACTTTTAAAGGAGCCACTGATTTAATGAACGCTCCGAAAAAGCACGAAATTTTTTCGCCAGACGAGAAAGAAAACGCAGGCATAGCGGCGCTCTGCCGAGGCTTTCTGACGATGTATGGCGGAAAAAAGACTGCTTTTACGCGAGATGGGCATAAATCAGTGGTTCCTTAAATCAAAGGTTTTTTCTCCGGCAGCCCCGCGCGGCGCGGGTAGGCTTTAGGAGTTGGCTTTACTTTTTTTAAATAGATTACTGCCCGTACATCCTCTAGTCCCGGCAGCCGCACAGGCTTTACCTGCGCCACTTCCGCGCCCAGAACCCGCAAAGCGCGCTCCGCCTCGATCAATTCGTCCTCATACTGAGCTCCCTTAAGGGCCACAAAATAGCCGCTAATTTTTACCAGCGGCAAGCAAAGCTCGCATAAAACCGGCAGCCTCGCTACTGCCCTAGAGGTAACAAAATCAAAGGCTTCACGCAGCTCTTTCTTTTGACCGGCTTCCTCGGCTCGGTAGTGCAACACCGCTACGTCTTTTATACCAGCAGCCTCAATGACAGCTGTTAAAAAATTCAAACGCTTCTGCAGAGAATCAATCAAGGTCAGCTGCAAATCAGGGCGAAACAACTTTAAGGGCACCCCGGGAAAACCAGCGCCAGTGCCTACATCCGCCACAGAGGCCCCTGAGAAAAACAGTTGTTCCTCAAAGGCGGTCAAAGAGTCCACCATGTGTTTTACCGCGACTTCCGCAGGTTCAGTAATCGCAGTTAGATTCATTTTTTGATTCCACTCTACTAATAACTGATAATAAATCTCAAATTTATGAATTTGTTCTTCCGATAATTTATAACCGCTTGCCGCAGCGGCTTGTCGAAAATGTTCTGTAAAACTCATGCTTCTTCCTCCCTGCGCCGCTGTTCCAGATGCACCAACAGCACCGCAATGTCCGCAGGAGATACGCCGGAAATACGCGAGGCCTGCCCAACCGAACGCGGCTTGATTTCCTGCAGCTTTTCCCTAGCTTCTACGGCCAACCCCTGCAAGGAAAGATAGTCCACATTATTCGGCAGCAGCTTGCTTTCCAGCTTTTCCGCTCGCTGCACTTCTTCCAGCTGCTTTTTAATATAGCCTTCGTATTTCGCGCCAATTTCTACTTGCTCTTTTATTTCCGCCGCCAGCGCAGGCGCCTCAAAATGCTCCTCTAACATAGCATAAGTCACCTCTGGACGACGCAGCAAACCGTATAGAGAAATACCGCTTTTTAGTTCGCTGCTTCCTATTTGCGTCAGCGCCTGCTGCGCCGCCGGAGACGGCCCGATATGCCGCTCCTTCAGCTGTGCTACAGCTTCTTCAATAGCTGCTTTCTTCGCTTGAAAACGCGCGTAGCGCTCGTCATTGACCAAGCCTACTTGGCGTCCTTTTTCCGTCAAACGCAGATCTGCATTATCCTGACGCAAGAGCAAGCGATACTCCGCCCTAGAGGTCATCATTCGATAAGGCTCATTGGTTCCCTTTGTCACCAGATCGTCAATCAATACGCCCAAATACGCATCGCTGCGGGACAATACCAACGGATCCTTTCCCTGCACCTTGCAGGCGGCGTTAATGCCTGCTATAAGGCCTTGTCCTGCAGCTTCCTCATACCCGGAAGTGCCGTTAGACTGACCGGCGGAAAAAAAGCCGCCAATGGCCTTGTGCTCCAGCGTCGCCGTCAGCTGCGTCGGCTCCAGGCAATCGTAGTCAATGGCATAGCCGGCGCGCATGATTTCTACTTTCTCAAGTCCTGGAATGGTCCGCAAGAAAGCCAGCTGTACATCCATAGGCAGACTGGTAGACATGCCTTGTACATACATTTCCTGCGTATTACGGCCTTCAGGCTCCACAAACAGCTGATGGGCTTCTTTTTCCGCAAAACGAACAAGCTTTGCCTCAATAGACGGGCAATAGCGAGGCCCCACACCCTCTACTACCCCTGTATACATCGGCGCTCGGTGCAGATTTTCCCGGATAATCCGATGTGTTTCCGCGTTGGTATAGGTCAGCCAACAGGGCAACTGTTCTCTAGTTGCTACCTCACTGAGAAAAGAAAAATTATGACATTCTTCATCCCCTGGCTGAACAATCATTTTAGAAAAATCCAAAGACCGCGCATCGACCCTGGCCGGCGTGCCGGTTTTAAAGCGCATTAACTTGACGCCATGCTCTTTTAAGGAAGCCGTCAGTTTTTCCGCCGCCCGCTGTCCATTAGGACCGCCAGCGTAAACGGTCTCACCGATAATAATTTTGCCGCCCAAATACGTCCCTGACGCCAAAATCACACAGGAAGCTTCGTAAACCTCGCCGGTTTCACAGCGGATGCCTTTGACAGCCCCCTGCTCCACCAACAATTCTTCCACCAGCAATTGTTTAATGAAAAGTCCAGGCTGGTTTTCCATGACTTCCTTCATGCGCCGCTGATACACTACCTTGTCAGCCTGCGCCCGTAAAGCATGGACCGCAGGGCCTTTGCCGGTATTGAGCATACGCATTTGTATACAAGTAAGATCTGTATTAACGCCCATTTCGCCGCCCAAGGCGTCAACTTCCCGCACAAGATGCCCTTTCGCGGAACCGCCCACTGCCGGATTGCACGGCATCAAGGCAATATTATCCAAATTCAGCGTCGCCACCAGCGTCGAACAGCCCATGCGCGCTGCAGCTAACGCCGCTTCGCAGCCGGCATGGCCGGCGCCGATGACAATCACATCAAAACTTCCTGCGTGATCCAAAGCCTTCTCCCCCTAGAAACGCCATGTCCGGCGCTTTTATCCTAATTATTTGCCGATGCAAAAGCGACTGAAAATCTCTGTAATCATATCTTCGCCCACGGTATCGCCGGTAATTTCCCCCAGCAAAGTCCAAGCCGCGCGTAAATCAATGGATAAGCAATCCAGCGGCATGCCTGCTGCTGCTGCCACCCCTACTTCCTGCAAATGACGAACCGCTTGCTGCAAGAGCGCCTCCTGACGCACATTGACCGCTAAAAGTCCTTCTCCTTGACTAGCTGCGCCGCAATACACCTGCTGCACAATAGCCTCCTCCAACTCCTTTAAGCCGGAAGCGGCGGCAAGCGAAATACGAAGTACCTGCTGCTGAGGCGCCAACGTCCGGATTTCTTCCTCTCCCCAGAGAGGAGGTAAATCGCTTTTATTCAATAACACCAGACTCTTTTGCGCTCCCAGAAGCGTTAGCACTTCCTTGTCCTCTGTACTTAAGGGACGTGAAGTATCCAGCAGCACCAAGACTAAATCCGCTTCCTCCAGCATTTGCCGGCTGCGCTCTACTCCCAGTTTCTCTACAATATCCTCTGTTTCGCGAATTCCGGCGGTATCAATAATACGCAGCGGCACGCCGCGCAGATTCACATATTCCTCAATCACGTCCCGCGTCGTTCCGGGCACATCGGTTACAATGGCCCGCTGCGTCCGCACCAGCGCATTTAAGAGACTGGATTTGCCTACATTAGGCTTGCCCAAAATGACTGTTGCCAGCCCCTCGCGCAACACTTTTCCCTGGTCGGCCGTATCTAAAAGGCGCTGCAAAGCAACTGCAGACAAAGCAGCGCCTTCTGCCGCCTGCCGGGCGCTGACTTCTTCGATCTCCTCTTCCGGATAATCCAACAGCGCTTCAATATGAGCAATCAATGCCAGTAGGCGCTCCCGCTCCGCCCGAATCGCAGCCGCCAAACCGCCTTCCAAATGGCGCACCGCCAATCGCAAAGACGCCTCTGTTTTAGCACGGATGACGTCCATCACCGCTTCCGCCTGGGTCAAATCCAAGCGGCCGTTTAAAAAAGCTCGCTTCGTAAATTCCCCGGGCTCGGCTAAACGAGCGCCGCAAGACAAGGTTAACGCCAAAATACGGCGCAAGGAAACATGACTGCCATGGCATTGAATCTCCACCACATCTTCCCGAGTATACGAATGCGGCGCCCGCATCACCAACAGCAATACTTCATCAACCATTGCGCCGTCTACAGGATTTACCACTTTGCCATACGACGCATAGTGAGAAGGCAATTCGGCAAGCTTTCGTCCTGAAGCGCTGCAAAACAAAGCCTCCCCAACGTTTTGCGCCAACGGCCCAGAAACACGCACAATGCCCACACCGGCTTCTCCCGGAGCCGTCACAATGGCGCTGATCGTATCTTCAGCCATAATCCTTCCTCCTTAATAAAAACGCCCCACAACATAGCGTACAAGCGAAAGTACACCAGTTTGCGGGGCATTGCACACCATTTCATTACGCTATTTTACGATTTGCTATCGTTTCAGAGCAATTACTACTTTACGGTTAGGCTCTTCGCCTTCGCTATACGTAGAAATCCGGCGATCATCCTGCAGCGCCATGTGAATGATTTTACGCTCATGCGGCGTCATAGGCTCCAAGACAACCGGTTCGCCCATACGCTTCACTTTGCTGGCTAAGCGCTGCGCCAAACGTGTCAGCGTTTCCGCCCGCCGCCGCCGGTATTCTTCCACATCAATGACGAATTTTATTTTTTCTTCCGCGTCGCGATTAGCCGCCAAATTCGTCAAGTACTGCAGCGCGTCCAGCGTCTGACCATGTTTGCCAATCAAAATACCCAAATCTTCACCGCGCAGATTGACGGCCACAGGGCCTTCTTCTTCTGGAACAGCCACTTCCAATTCTACTGCAATATGCATGGATTGAAACAAGTCGCTTAAAAACTGTTTACCTACAGTCAAGGCATCCAACGGACGCACATTGACCAAAATCCGAGCCGGCTTACCGCCGATAAAACCAAACAGCCCTTTACTAGGCTCTTCCAGTATTTCCACCGTTACTCGGTCTTCACTGACACCTAACTCCTCCAAAGCGCTAGCAAGCGCTTCTTCCATAGTTTTAGCCGTTTTTTCCACAGATTTCAGCATATTGTTCCTGCCCCCTTATCCGAGCTTACGCCGCATCGCGGCTCATCCACCATTGCTGTACGATCTGCACCGTATTCATCGTCACCCAGTACAACACCAGGCCACTGGAGAAGGTCGTACTAATATAGCCGATAAACAGAGGCATGAACATCAGCATCATCTTCGCCTGCTGGTTCATCTCTGTCGAGGTTTGTTTTTGCTGATAGAAAGTCGTCAAAGCCGACAACACGGGAAGAATATACAAAGGATCTGGCTGCGCCAAATCGGTCAACCACAAAAAGGCTGTCGCACCATTAAAGGTAAAGTCGCGCAATCCGTAAAAAATAATGATAAAAATAGGCATCTGCAAAACAAGAGGCAAGCAACCGGCCATAGGATTTACACCGGTTTCCTTATAAAGCTTGATCATTTCCTGCTGCAATTTTTCCGGTTTGTCTTTATATTTGGTCTGCAGTTCCTTCATTTTAGGCTGCAAGATTTGCATGCCTTTCATGGATTTTACCTGCTTGACCGTCAACGGATACATTATCATTTTAATAACCAGAGTCATTAAAATAATGGCCAAACCATAACTGGGAAAACCCAGCGTTGCTGTCAATTGATAAAAAATATTCAAAATGTCTTGTAATACCAAAATAGCCGAATCGAATAATTCGAACAAAATCTCACCATCCTGTCTTTTTTTAAACCTACAAAAAAACTTACGTCAATACTTTCTATCTATTGTACAGGGTCATATCCTCCCGGATGAAAGGGATGGCATTTGGCCAAACGTTTTACAGCCAGCCAAGTCCCGCGGACAACACCGTATTTTTCAATCGCAAGATAAGCATATTCAGAGCAAGTTGGCATAAAGCGGCAAGTTGGCGGCTTTAGCGGGGAAAGAAAGTTTCGATAAAAAACGATGGCTCCCATGAGCAAACGCTTCACGATTCCTCTCCCCCTGTTTGCCACACCTTGCTCTTTCGACAAATATGCCTAAAAGATTCAGCTACAGCCTCATAATGGCTGCCCACCATAGGTTTTCTACAAATAAAAACAAGCTGCACTCCTGTTTTAAGAAAATTACGGTTTAAACGAAACGCTTCCCGCAAAAGCCTTTTACAACGGTTGCGCACCACAGCGCAACCCAAACGCTTGCTGACAGAAATACCTACTTTTCGTTCCGTACCTTCTATAGGAAGTACATAAAGTACCAGCATGCGGTTAGCTAAAGAACGTCCTTCTTTATATACCGCTTGAAACTCTTGATTTTTGCGTAGCTTCTCACATTTTTTAAAACAATGCATGCTTTCCTCAAGCCGAAGTCCGAATGGAAAAAATAGGCCACGCTTGGCGGCCTATTATGCGGACAGTTTTTTGCGGCCTCTTGCGCGTCTTTTCTTTAAAACCAGACGGCCACCTTTTGTTTTCATGCGCTCACGAAATCCGTGGGTTCTTTTCTTCCACAGATTATTAGGTTGATACGTACGCTTCATTCTGTTGCACCTCCTTGCTACAGGCATAAAGCCGTTGTACCCGTAACTATTCAAATTATATGCAAGACGCAAGAAGGTGTCAAGAAAAATCCCTTGCTAATTCCATATATCCTGTTGATAACTTGCTTTTTACCCTGCGGATAACGCAAAAATCTGTTGATAACTTCCCCTTATTTTGCTAAGATAGACACACAAGAAGTTTAACCAACACCTTTCAAAAGGATAAATCCACAGCAGATATCCACAGTTATCCACAACTCACGCCACTTATCAACAACTTTATCCACAAAAACAGCAACAATCATCAAAGGCCGCATTATACCGAAAATAATTAGGCCTTTTTACTTTTCAAAATCTGTTGCTGTTGTTTTTTTTTCGCCAAAAACCCTTAATCTTCCATTTTTTATACACATCTGTTGATAGTTTGTGGATAACTTATTTTTATGTGTATGGTTTTTGTTGATAAAAGAGGCCGATCAAGAAAGGACGATTCTTATTATGGAACAATCACAACTTACTGCTATCTGGGAACAGCTATTGGCAGAAATTCAACAATCCATAAAAAACCCCATGTTTGCTACATGGATTCAACCAAATACATTGCTGCACCTAGACGAGCAGGAACTCGTGATTGGCACTCCCAATCAAATTCGTAAAGATTGGCTGGAATCCAAATATATGCCCGTCCTGCAACAAGCGGCGGAACGTATTTTAAAGCGCCCGATGCACATAAAAGTAAGCCTTGTTGAAACCAGCACTGAAGAAACGGCGCCGGCTCCCATTATCGCGCCCCCTGTCACAGCCGCTCCGCTGCTACAAAACATCTCGCCCCTGCCGGCAGCGCCATTGATAGAAACCGACAACACCCAATATGTGTCTTCTGCTTCCGCTTCCGCTACGGTCAACGACCCGGTTGCTTTCCTGAATCCAAAATATATCTTTGAAACCTTTGTCATCGGCAACTCGAACCGTCTGGCCCATGCCGCCTCTTTAGCGGTTTCCGAAGCCCCGGCGAAAGTATACAATCCTTTTTTTATTTACGGCGGCGTCGGCTTAGGCAAAACCCATCTCATGCATGCCATTGGCCACCGCATTCTAAAAAGTCATCCTCATTTAAAAGTTCTCTATATTTCCAGCGAAAAATTCACTAATGAACTTATTAATTCCATCCGCGACGGCAACCCGGAAGATTTTCGCCAAAAATATCGCAATATCGACGTGCTCCTCGTAGATGACATTCAGTTTCTTTCTAAAAAGGAACACACCCAGGAAGAATTTTTCCACACCTTCAATACGCTGCATGAAGCGAATAAGCAAATTATCATTTCCAGCGACCGGCCGCCCAGGGAAATTCAAACCCTCGAAGATCGCCTGCGTTCCCGTTTCGAATGGGGCATGATCGCCGACATTCAAGCGCCAGATTTAGAAACTCGTATCGCTATTTTACGTAAGAAAGCAATTATTGAAAACTTGGATGTTCCTAACGACGTTATCGTCTTTATCGCCAGCCGCATCGACAGCAACATCCGTGAACTGGAAGGCTCTCTCATCCGCGTTATGGCTTACGCCTCCCTTGTCAAACAACCAGTTACCATTGCCCTCGCGACGGAAACGCTGAAAGACATTTTTCCTGCTAACCAGCCGCGGCAAATCACCGTAGAACTAATTCAAGACATTGTGGCGGTGTATTTCAAACTAAAAGTAGACGATTTGCTGGCCAAAAAACGGACACGCAATGTTACGTATCCGCGGCAAATCGCCATGTATCTGGCCCGGGAGCTTACGGATACGTCGCTGCCTCGTATCGGCGAAATGTTTGGCGGCCGCGATCATACTACAGTCATCCACGCCTATGACAAGATCGGACGAGAGCGAAATGAAGACGCAAAGCTCACCCAAACCCTCAAAGAATTGGTCAAACGCATCGAAAATGTGTAGTTTGTGCATAAGCTTGTGAGTAACCGAGAGAATGTCCTGTGCGTAAATTGTGCATATCTTTTACACCTCGTTTTCCTGTTGCTTTTGTGGATAACTATACTCTAGAACATCCACAACTTACACACAGGTGCAAATTCAATGTTTTCCACAGCTCTATCCACTTATCCACACAGCCCACACCCCCTACTACTATTACGACTATATTTTCTATATATATAAGCACGTATTAATAAGCAAAACCTGCCCTGAAGGAGGCTGCTTCTAAATGAGAATAACCTGTCAACAAGACACATTGAATCAAGCTTTACAAACCGTACAAATTGCCGTTCCCTCTAAAGCGCAAATCCCCGTCTTAAGCGGTATCTATTTGAATGCAGAAGAAGGTTGCCTGCAATTGCAAGCCAGCGACCATCAGACAAGCATGATTTACACGATGGAAGCAGAAGTAGCTGAACCAGGCGAGATGGTAGTTTCGGGCCGTTATTTTTATGATCTGATTCGTCGCTTGCCTTCGCAGACGGTTACTTTATCAAAGGAAATTTCCTCAAACACGTTAAAGCTAGTCAGCACAGAGGAAGCGTCTGGCAGTTACGACTACCAGCTTTTAACGATACCTCCCCAAGATTTTCCAGTTTTAAAACCCCAAGAAGGACGTATTTCTTTTTCTATTTGGGATCATGTATTAAAAGATCTTGTCAAAAAAACTTACTTTTCTTGTTCCAGCGATGAAGCTCGGCCTATTTTTACAGGCTGCTTGATAGAAATTAACGAAGGCGTCATTCAGATGATAGCTACCGACACACATCGCATGGCTTTAGCTCAAAATGGCGTAGAACCGGCGACAACGACAGCTAAGATGATTGTGCCGGCTAAACTTTTAAATGAAATCTGCCGTATTGTGCCGGCTAATACGCAAATTCAAGTACATGTATTAGATGGACAGGTTGCTTTTGTTTTTGGTTCGGTCTACTTAGTTACTCGCTTAATTCAAGGACAATTTCCTGATTATCGCAAAGTATTGTTGACGCAAGTACAAACACAGGCTACGATTGATACGCAGCAATGGCTGCTGGCTATGGAGCGAATTTTTCTGCTGGTTCGGGAAGGTAAATACAATACGGTGCGCATGTTCTTTAAAGAAGATCATCTTTCTATTGTTTACAGCAATCCGGACATTGGTACCGCTTCGGAAAGCGTTTCTTGCCAATTGGAAGGAAATGAGCTGGAAATTGCTTTTAATGCGCGCTTCTTATTAGATATTCTCAAAAATATCGATTCCGAGCAGTGCACCATTGCCTTGAATACGTCTTTAAGTCCTGCGGCTATTAGGCCGGTAGGAGAAAGCCAGTATACCTATGTGGTAACTCCTATGAGGATATAAGAAGCTCTAAAATAGTAAAAACAAAAAAAGAGTAGAACAATAGAGGGAGTAACCGGAGGGTACGACTGAGGGTTACGAACTACGAAGTAGAATAAAACTAAGAGTAGAAGAATGGATTGAGGTGGCGCTAATGGAATCTGTTGAAATTTCAACGCCTTACATACAGCTGGATCAGCTGTTAAAGTTGGTTGGCGCTGTAGATACAGGCGGCCAGGTCCGCTGGCTGATTGAAGAGGGTGTAATCTTCGTTAACGGCGTTGCAGCTACAGAACGTCGTAAAAAGCTGTATCCCGGGGATAAAGTGGAAATTCCCGAGAATGGCAGATGGCAAGTTGTGGCGGCGGAGGCCTAACCTGTGCAGATTCAAAGTTTATCGCTGCGACATGTGCGAAACTATGAAACATTGGAATTGCCGGTAGGGGAACAAGTTAACCTTTTTTTGGGAGATAACGGACAGGGAAAAACCAACATCTTGGAAGCCTTGTATTTTTGCGCTTTCGCTAAATCCCATCGGACTTCTACGGATGCGGAAATGATTCGGTGGCAGCAGCCCCAAGGAAGCATTTCCTTGCTCTTTTCCCGCAAAGAGGTTTCGCATCGCTTGGATTTTATTCTGTCACGTCCGGAAACGAAAAAAAGCGGCAAAAAGGTGCAGATTAATGGCCAACCAGCTAAAGCACGAGATGTGGTGGGTCTTTTTAACGCTGTACTTTTTGCGCCGGAGGATTTGCTCCTTGTGAAGGGAGCGCCGCAGCTGCGCAGACGTTTTTTAGACAGCGAGCTTTCGCAGTCAAATCCCTTGTATTATAAGAATTTTCTGCAATATCATAGGGCCTTGCTGCAGCGCAACCAACTGCTGCGTTCTTGCCGCGAGAGAACCGCTGATGAAGCCATGCTGGCGGCTTGGGACGCTCAATTGGCTCCTTTGGCGGCTTGGCTCGTTTTTAGGCGTCAAGAGGCGGTGAAAAAGCTTTCTATGCTGGCTAATTTGATGCAGCGCCGCATTACTGACGGCAAAGAAGAGCTGGCGGTGCGCTATCAACTACAGGGAGCCGCTAAAGGCTTGGAATGTCCTGATGCGTCTTGGTATATGGAGCAATTGGAAGCCAGCCGCCGCCAGGATATCTTTCGTGGTTCTACTGGCGTAGGTCCCCATCGCGATGATTTGGAGTTTTTGGTGAACGATACGGATTTAAAGGCCTATGGTTCGCAGGGACAGCAGCGTACAGGCGTTTTGGCTCTTAAATTAGCGGAATTAGAATTTATTAAAGCGGAGACAGGCGAATATCCGGTGTTGCTTTTAGATGACGTGATGAGCGAACTCGACGCCGGGCGTCGGGAGCATTTGCTTTCTTTTATCCGCGAACGCATTCAGACCTTTATTACGGGTACGGAAGCCGCTTATTTTCCCAGCCGGCTTCAAGACGAATGTTATCGTGTGCAGTTGGGATGTGTGGAAAGGAGAGGCGCATGCAGCCTTTAAGCTTGGTTTTGGCGCAGGCTATTCGTAAAATGAATATCGCCAAACCCTTTGCCATGCATTCTTTGATTGGTCATTGGCGTCAATTAGTGGGTGATGATATTGCGGATCACAGTCAGCCGCAAAAAGTGGAGTTTGGCGTGCTTGTGGTTATGGTGGACAGTTCGGTTTGGACGCACCATTTGACGTTGTTAAAAACGGATATTTTACAAAAAATTCATCAATATACTGGTGAAAAGCTAATTAGTGATCTGCGTTTCAAAGCAGGAATTTTGCGTTCGGAGACGAATAACAATACAGTTGAGATGGAGGAAGCCCCTCCAAGACGCTACTGGTATCAAGCTCGCTGGAATGAAGAAGAGGCGGGCCAAATAGGAAGATTAGCAGCTGCGGCCAATGATGAAGACGTGCGCGGCGCCAGCCTAAAGCTGTTAAAGAAAATTCGTTTATCTCGGCGCTGGAAAGAAGAACATGGCTGGCAAGCTTGTGCTTCTTGCGGCAGGCTGCGGCCTCCGGGGGAAAAAGAGTGCTCTATTTGCGCTTTTGAAGCCAGACGTGATAAACGACAGAACATTAGAGAATTGCTTACAGGCGCTCCGTGGCTTTTATATGGACAGCTGCGCCAATATATAGAGTGTACTTCTTACGAATACACTTCAGTAAAGGCGGATATTTTGGCTGGGTTGCTCCGGGATTTACAGGAGCAGCGGCTGGACGATTTGCGTTTGTCCACGCTGGTCATGCTGACAACAGGGTTGCAGCCGGAAGCGCTGACGGAAGAGTTGAAAATGAGTACCGTAGAAAAATTCAGGAGGAAAAAGTATGTTTCTTCATCTAGGGTCTGATGTAGTCATTCCGCTGGATTCCGTCATCGCCATTACGGATTATAAAACAAATAAGTTTGTTATTAATCGTAAATTTATCAATCATGCACGGGAAAATCAAAAGATTATTGATATTTCCGAGGGACATCCTAAAAGTGTGGTTGTTACTAATAATCAGTTGTATTTTTCGGCTATTTCTTCTGTTACTTTGAAGAAACGAGCGCTTTTTATCTATGAGGATATTCATGATGAAAACAGTACTGGGGGACAAGGATAAACATGAGTGAAGAAACCGTGGTTAACGGTAGTTATGGCGCCGAGCAAATTCAAATTTTAGAAGGTCTTGAAGCGGTACGTAAGCGTCCTGGTATGTATATCGGCAGTACGTCCGTCCGAGGGCTGCACCATTTAGTGTATGAAGTGGTGGACAATAGTATTGACGAAGCCTTGGCCGGTTATTGCGATAATATTACCGTGGAAATGCGGCCTGACAACAGCATTTGCGTACAGGATAACGGCCGCGGCATCCCTGTAGACATGCATGAATCCGGCATGCCTGCGGTAGAAGTCGTGCTTACGGTTCTCCATGCGGGCGGTAAATTTGGCGGCGAGGGCTATAAAGTATCCGGCGGTCTTCATGGCGTAGGTGTTTCTGTTGTTAACGCCTTGTCTAAACGACTGGAAGTAGAAGTGAAACGCGGCGGGAAAAAATACAGTATCGCTTTTGAACGCGGCATTACCGTAGAAAAATTATCCATGATCGGTGAAACCGAAGAAACCGGTACGAAAGTTACTTTTTGGCCGGATGAGGAAATTTTCGAAGAACTGGTTTACAGTTACGATACCTTAAAGCATCGTTTACGGGAACTGGCGTTTTTGAACCGCGGCATTCGCGTGACTCTCAAAGATGAGCGCGCAGAAGGCAAGGAAGAAGAATTTCACTATGAAGGCGGTATTTGCTCCTTTGTGCAATATCTCAATAAATCCAAGGATGTACTGCATGCGGAGCCGATAGCCATTAACGGCGGCAAAGAAACCACAATGGTGGAAATTGCCATGCAATATAATGACAGTTATGTAGAAAATGTCATTACTTTTGTCAACAATATCAATACCCAAGAAGGCGGTACGCATCTGAGCGGCTTCAAGCAGGCTCTGACGCGTTCTATCAACGACTACGCCCGGAAATTGAACCAACTGAAGGAAGCCGACGAAAACCTCAGCGGTGAAGATATCCGCGAGGGTTTGACAGCGGTTATCAGCATTAAAATCCAGGAACCCCAGTTTGAAGGCCAGACCAAGACGAAGCTAGGCAACAGCGAAGTCCGCGGCATTGTAGATAGCGTAGTTTCCGAAAAGCTGGGTGAATTCTTGCAGGAAAACCCGGCGATTACTAAAAAGATTATTGAAAAAGCCGTTATGGCTTCTCGGGCGCGCATGGCAGCCAGGAAAGCCAGAGAACTGACGCGCCGTAAGAGCGCTTTAGAAATCAGCAGCCTTCCGGGCAAGCTGGCGGATTGCTCCAGTCGCGATTCGGAGCAGACGGAAATTTATCTGGTCGAAGGAGATAGCGCCGGCGGCAGCGCCAAACAAGGGCGTGACCGGCGTTTCCAAGCGATTTTGCCGCTTCGCGGTAAAATCATCAATGTGGAAAAAGCGCGTCTGGATAAAATCCTGAATAACGAAGAAATTCGCTCCATGATTACCGCTTTTGGCAGCGGTATTGGCGAAGAATTTGATCTTTCCAAACGCCGGTACGGTAAAATTATTATTATGACCGATGCTGACGTAGACGGCGCGCATATTCGCACGCTGCTTTTGACCTTCTTTTATCGCTACATGCAGCCGCTGGTTTTGGAAGGGCATGTGTTTATTGCGCAGCCGCCGCTTTATTTGGTCAAAAAAGGCAAGGATCATACGTATCTGTACAGCGATGACGAGCTGGATCAGCATTTGACGCGTATTGGCCGCGATAGCAATGTGGCGGTACAGCGTTATAAAGGTCTTGGCGAGATGAATCCGGAGCAGCTCTGGGAAACGACAATGAATCCGGAACGCCGCACGCTGCTGCAGGTATCCATGGAAGATGCCATGGAAGCCGATGAGATTTTCACGGTACTTATGGGCGACAAGGTAGAGCCGCGTCGTAAGTTTATCGAAGATTACGCCCATCGCGTGCGCAACTTGGATATCTAAAAAAATAGGTTTAATAAACAAACAAAAACCGTTCAGTCATTTATGTGACTGTTCGGTTTTTATTTTTGACCTTTCAGACGATTGTGTTCGAAATATTGTTAAAACTGTCTTACTATAATTAAGGAACTATTGATTTGTTTTTATAAATAGTATATGCAGCAAGCACGTAGAGGAGGTGACGGGAATGGCGATTAAATTGGTTTTAAATCGTTGCAAGGGCTGCGGGATTTGCGTGGAGTTTTGCCCGAAAAAAGTATTGAAGGTCAATGAGCTGAGCAAAGTGGAAGTGGCGGATGAAGCGTCCTGTATTCAGTGCAAGCAATGCGAGGAACGCTGTCCGGATTACGCTATTTTTATTCAAAAATAAAGGAAGTGACGTACGTGCCAAAAGTTATGCTCATGCAAGGCAACCAGGCTTGCGCCGAAGGCGCTATTGCCGCTGGAGTTACCTTTTTTGGAGGTTATCCGATTACGCCTTCTACGGAAGTAGCGGAAATTCTCGCCAAACGCCTGCCACAGGTAGGCGGCAAATTTATTCAGATGGAAGATGAAATCGCCGGTATCGGCGCTGTCATCGGCGCTTCTTTGACCGGGAAAAAAGTAATGACTGCGACCAGCGGCCCCGGTTTTTCTTTAAAACAGGAACTGATTGGCTATGCGACCATTTCGGAAGTACCTTTAGTCATTGTCAATGTGCAGCGGGTAGGTCCCAGTACAGGGCAGCCTACTTCCCCGTCACAGGGTGACGTTATGCAGGCGCGCTGGGGTACTCATGGCGATCATCCGGTTATTGCCCTGACGCCGGCCAGTGTGCCGGAATGCTTCTCTTTGACGATTAAAGCCTATGAACTGTCTGAAAAATATCGTACGCCGGTCATTTTGCTGATGGATGAAGTAATCGGCCATATGCGCGAGCGCATTGAGCTGCCGGACAGCTATGATGAAATCCAAAAGCCGCAGCGCAAAGTTCCCGCAAGCAAAACGGAAGGCTTTTTGCCCTATCAAGCTGATGCGGACGGTGTGCCCCCGATGGCGTCATTCGGCAAGGGCTATCACAGCCATGTAACCGGTTTGGTGCATGACGAAAGCGGTTTTCCTAACGGCTCTTCTCAGGCGACGCAAGTACTCATGGATCGTCTGAACGGCAAAGTAGAAAACAATTTAGACGACATTATGATGTACGAAGAGTATTGCTTGGAGGATGCGGACATTGCGGTGGTGGCTTACGGCGGTACCGCCCGCACGGCTTATGCAGCTGTCGATATGGCCCGCTCCCAAGGTATCAAGGCTGGTCTTTCCCGCCCGATTACCATTTGGCCTTTTGCCGAAAAGCAGATGCAGGAGCTGGCAGGCAAGGTGAAGCACATCTTGGTAGCGGAAATGAATTGCGGCCAATTGGTCGGCGAAGTAAAAAAAGCGGTGGAAGGAAAAGTTCCGGTGGAGCTCTTGGCCAAATACAATAACGAAGCCATTTTGCCGGACGAAATGCTCCAGGCCATTGCCAACGTGAAATTGTAGGAGGTTCGCTCTATGGAAAAGATAGTGGAAAAATACTTTCGCCCTAAACTGCCTCATATCTGGTGTCCCGGCTGCGGCAACGGCATTGTGACCGGCGCTATTGCCCAGGCTATCGATAAAATGGGTTTGGATCAGGACCGTACGGTTATTGTTTCCGGTATTGGCTGTTCTTCCCGCGCTTCAGGCTATTTGGATTTTGACACCGTTCATTCCGCACATGGCCGGGCGCTGCCTATTGCCACAGGCATTAAGCTTTCCGAGCCGGATTTAAATGTCATCGTCATTACCGGCGACGGCGACTGCACCGCCATAGGCGGCAACCATTTCATTCATGCGGCGCGGCGTAACATCAATTTGACCGTAGTGCTCTTTAACAACAATATTTACGGCATGACCGGCGGGCAGTATTCGCCGCTGACGCCTGTAGACAGCAAGGCTTCTACAGCGCCCTATGGCACAATTGAACGCAATTTTGACATTACCGAGCTGGCGAAAGCCGCTGGGGCTACTTTTGTGGCCCGGGCGACTTGCTTTCATAAGCAAGTTTTGGTAGACGCCATTGCTGAAGGTATTGCCAATGATGGATTCTCGTTGGTAGAAGCCATTACGCAGTGCCCTATTTCGTACGGACGTCAAAATAAGCGCGGCAATGCGCCGCAGATGATGCAATGGCAAAAGGAGCATGCCGTGCCGGTAGCGGCGGCGGCAAAAATGACGCCGGAACAGCTGGAAGGCAAGTTTACTATTGGCGTGCTGCATGAAAGCAAAGCGCCCGAATATACCCGAGAATATGACAAGGTAATCGCCAAAGCGCAGAAAGGGGGCAAATAAGATGTTGGAATTGCGTCTTTCCGGTTCCGGCGGCCAGGGCCTCATTTTAGGCGGCATTATTCTGGCGGAAGCGGCTATTTTAGACGGTAAGCTGGCCATTCAGTCGCAGTCGTACGGCCCGGAAGCCCGCGGCGGATCCAGTAAGTCCGAAGTGCTCATTTCCAATAAGCCCATTCATTTTCCCAAAGTGACCAAACCGAACTTAGTGTTGGCTATGACGCAGGCGGCTCTTGATAAGTATGCCACTGATTTGCCGGACGACGGCATTTTAATAACCGACTCCATGCTGGTGCAGCAGGTTCCTGAGCGTCTCAGCCGCGTCTACGAGCTGCCTATTACGGCTACGGCGAAGGAGGAGCTGGGCCGGGATCTATTCGCTAACATTGTTGCTTTGGGAGCGATTGTGGAGCTGACGGATGTGGTGACCAAAGAATCTTTGGTCAAAGCCGTGCTGTCCCGCGTACCGGCGGGAACGGAAGAGGTCAATCAAAAGGCTTTGTCCTTGGGAGCGGCGCTGATTTCGGCAAAAAAATAAGGACATAGTCTCAATTCACACTCCTTGAGAAAATGATATAATTTGTTTCAATGTTTTTAAGGAAAAGGTGGAAGTGTATGTCGAAAACAACACAAAGCGGTTCCGCTGAGAGCAAATGCCAGAAGCAGTATTTATTTCTGGCAGCGGCTGTTATTATCTTGGGAATCATCCTGGCGCTGCCGACGCCCGCGGGCTTGCCTACGGCAGGGCATCGCATGCTGGGCATTCTGGTTTTTTCCGTTATTATTTGGATGTCCGAAGCGGTTTCGTATCCGACCAGCGCCGCCATTATCTTGTCTTTAATGGCTTTTCTTTTGGGTACAGCTCCTGATGTGGCAAGTCCCGCCAAGCTTTTGGGGACTTCCAAAGGCTTGACCATGGCCCTGGGGGGCTTTAGCAATACGGCGCTGGCCTTGGTCGGCGGCGCGTTGTTCCTAGCGGCGGCCATGACCAAAACCGGTTTGGATCGGCGCATTGCCTTGGTGATTTTGTCGAAAATCGGCGCCCGCACCAATCGGGTGCTGGCAGGCGTTATTTTTGTCGGCTTTTTCCTCAGCTTTTTTGTTCCCAGCACGACAGCGCGCGTATCATGTATGGTGCCTATTGTTATGGGGATTATTCTAGCCTTCGGCGTGGAGAAAAAAAGCCGTTTTGCAGGTATGCTGATGATAGCCATTGCCCAGGCGGACAGCATTTGGAATGTGGGCATTAAGACGGCGGCTGCGCAGAATATGATCGCTCTGGGCTTTATTGAAAAGCAGCTGGGCGTTTATATCAGCTGGCTGGACTGGTTTATTGCCGCCGCTCCGTTCGCCATTATTATGTCGATAGTCCTATATTACATTTTGCTGAAAATGATGCCGCCGGAAACCCGCGAAATCGAAGGCGGTAAAGAAACCATCGCCAGGGAATTGGCGCAATTAGGCCCGATGAAGGCAGAGGAGAAAAAACTGTTCGCTATTTCCATTGTGCTTCTTTGCTTCTGGGCTACGGAAAAAATACTCCATAATTTTGATACCTCGTCGACGACCATTGCGGCTATTTCCTTGATGCTGCTGCCTGGCATCGGCATTATGAACTGGAAAGAAGCGCAGAGCAAGATTCCCTGGGGCACGCTGCTGCTCTTCGGCGTGGGCATCAGCTTGGGTTCGGCCATTCTGTCAACCAAAGCGGCTGCATGGCTGGCTAAAATGATCGTAGGCTGGTTTGGCCTGCAAATGATGCCGGCATTGATCGTCTTTGCGGTATTGGCTGCGTTTTTGATTATTATTCATCTTGGTTTTGCCAGTGCGACCGCTTTGGCGGCTGCGATGATTCCGATTATTATTTCCATTCTGCAGGGCATGCCGCCCGAAGCAGGGGTCAATGTCGTGGGCATGACCATGCTGCTGCAGTATGTTATCAGCTTCGGCTTTATTTTGCCGGTCAATGCGCCGCAGAATATGGTAGCCTACGCGACGGAAACCTTTGAAGTTAAAGATTTTATTCGCACTGGCGTACCGTTGTGCATTATCGCTTATGTGCTGACACTGGTGCTGGCTTCCACCTACTGGAAGTGGCTTGGACTTGTGTAAGGAAGTTTGACTGATTCCCCGATGCCGGGTAAGACGAGTAGGTCTTTTTCGGCGTGCAATATATTTTTTTGTTGTGGACGCCGCCTTTTGGAAGAGGTTGGCGTCTTTTTTTTCAGGCAGCAGCAACTTTATGTACGCCCCGCTAAAGAAGATCTTTTGTGTTTACTGAAATTTATAGATCTCTAAGATTGAAAAAGCGGACGGCATCATTGAATTTGAGACAAAATTCCGCGCGACTCGAAAAAAACGGCTAAAGCGGCAGTTTCTTAACTCGCTGTGCTCAAACAGGCGAAACTGTCCTCCGTTTTAGTCGTATTTTTCGTCCTGCGGACCGTCTTGCTCCCAAAAGTCTTAAATACAACGACAGCCGCCGTCGTTCTCATTCGAATTAATCCTCTAAAAGGACGTAGACTTCGATTGCTATGCCGTCCATGGATTTTCAACCGTTTAGTTTTAAGCATGGCGTTTCTTATAGTTGCAGCTTCCTATGTAATTTGGAATTATTTTTTAGTCCTCAGTTGTGGCCTCCGTTCACTCTGGTTCTCTTGTTCGTTCTTTGATGTTAAAAATTCTATATTCTCGTACTTTCTGTTACTGATTCATTCGTGATACACTGAAGAAAATGACACAAAGGGAGATTAGTATGGATCTCGAATTGCTGCTGCAGTTAAGTTTAAATATGTCTTTTGTGGCGTTAGCGGCGTATTTGATGGGGCGAAACCGCTATATCATTCAGTGCGCTACACAGCCGTATCGGTTAAAGCATTGGCTGATTTTGAGCGTGTCTTTTTCTATCTTATCGGCTATTGGTACGTATACGGGAATTCCTGTTCATGACGCTTTGGCCAATACCCGCATGGTAGGGGTGATTATGAGCGGCTTTATGGGCGGGCCGCTGGTAGGGCTGGCTACAGGAGCCGCCAGCGCCATTCATCGCTATTCCATCGGCGGCTTTACGGCGGAAATTTGCGCGGTTGCTAGCCTAGTGGTTGGTTTAATGGCTGGCTTGGTTCGGCGTAAAGTGGGTTTTGCGAGACTAGATTGGAAAACAGGCGCTGCGGTAGCCTTGGCAGGCGAATTTATCCAAAAAAGCCTGGTTATGCTGCTGGCGCAGCCCTATGAGAAAGCGCTTGCTATGGAAAAGGCCATTGCTTTGCCAACGACGATCGTAAGTGTCGTGGGCACCATTATTTTTATTGTCATTTTGAAGAACATTCGCGAAGAACAATCTCTTTATGGAGCTAAGGCGGCGGAGCAGGCTCTTGATATTGCCACACAGGCGCTGCCGTATGCCCGCCAAGGCTTGAATGAGGATTCGGCGGGGATGATTGCCGGCATTATTCACGATATCACGAATATGGATGCGGTGGCGGTCACGGATAGGGAAAAGATCATTGCCTTTATCGGGGACGGCGCGGACCATCATACCGCCGGGCAAGCCATTGCCGGCCAGGCTACTAGGGAGGCCTTGCAGAACGGTCAGGTGGTTGTGCACAAGAATGAAGGCATTCGGGAGTGCCCGCAGCTGTCGTGTCCGCTGCGGTCCAGCGTGATTGCGCCGTTAATGGCGCATGGCAAGGCCATAGGCACGATTAAGCTTTTCAGGTCTCATGAGGATGGAATTTCACCTTTTGATATTCGCATTGCCAGCGGCGTCGCGCATCTTTTGTCGGTGCAGCTGGAGTTGGCGGAGATGGATCAGCAGGTTTTAATGAGGGAGAAGGCGGAACTGAAGGCGCTGCAGGCGCAGATTAATCCGCATTTCTTGTTTAATACTTTGTCGATTATCATGTCCTTTTGCCGTACCGATCCGGATACGGCGCGGCAGCTTTTATCGCATTTATCTACGCTCTTAAAACGCAGCTTTCAGCAGCGCCAGGATGTGGTTACCTTGGGCGATGAGCTGGAGGGAATTCATGCGTACTTGGAAATTGCTAAACGTCGTTTTGGCAGCCGCTTACGCGTACAGATACACGCGGCGGAAGAGGTGAAGCAGGTTTTGGTTCCGGTCTTGTCGGTGCAGCCCTTGGTGGAGAACGCGGTGCAGCACGGACTTTTTCCGAAGACAGACGCGTGTGAATTAGAGATTCTGGCTTTTTATGAAAAAGAGCAAGTAATCATTCGAGTTTGCGATAATGGTATTGGCATGCAGGAAGAAACGCTGCAAAAATTGAAAGACTTTCGCAGCGACGGTATTGGCTTAAAAAATGTCAACGGCCGCTTGGTAAGTCTTTTTGGAGAAGAAGCGGGTCTGCAGGTGCAAAGCCAGGAAGGGCAGGGAACGCAAGTGGAGCTTCGCATTCCCTGGAAAGGAACGGTACAGCATGCGGTATAAGGTGGTTATTGTCGATGATGAAGCGCCCATTTGCGATGAAGTTGAGTATTTGTTGAAACAGTATGTTGATATCGAAATTTGCGCTAAATTTTCCCGTGCAGCCGACGCTTTGGCGTATTTAGTGGAGCATTCCATCGATATTTTGTTTCTCGATATTCAAATGCCGGGCCTTAGCGGTTTGGAGCTGGCGCAGAAACTCAAGCAACTGTCGCGGCCGCCGCTGATCGTTTTTGTAACGGCTTTTACTGAGCACGCATTAGAGGCGTTTGCTACCTCGGCAGTGGGCTACTTGACCAAGCCGATCGAAGAAGATCGCTTAGCAGAGGTCTTGCGCAAAATTCGTTCCTTTTCTTTGCACGGCAGCGGCGAAGCGCAGCCTGCATTGTGCCGGATTTGCGTGTTGGAAAAAGGCAATATTGTGCCCCTGGACCCTAAAGATATTGTATTTGTGCATGTAAATGAAAAAGATGTTTTTGTGCACACGGCGAAGAACAAGCAGTTGTGTCCGTTGAGTCTGAAAGAAGTGGAGGAACTGTTGGAGGAGCAGTCTTTCCTGCGGGTGCACCGCCAGTATTTGGTCAATTTAGCGGAAATTCGCGAAATCGTTCCTTGGTTTCACGGCTCGTTCCTTTTGCGTATGAAAAATGGGCACGAAGTGCCTGTCAGTCGGAACAAGGCTAAAGCGCTGAAGCAAGCGTTTGGGTTCTAAGGGAGCTGCTGGTTTATTCGTACACACGCCAGGACAATTCTTTTTCCGCCTAGCTGTGTCAGGGCAACCTTGAAATAGCGGTGCTATTCCTGCAGCCGCCCTTTCTTGCTAAGCTAAAAAATATTTTGTTCTGGCGATGAACTTATTAAACCAGCAGCTCCCTCGTGAATCGTAGAGTTATAAAAAAAGTATAGATTTTGCACCTCGTATTCTTATTTCTATTTCTTCTTGCATGTGCGAAAGATGTCACAATTTCTTCATTATTTCTTCATACTCTTTCGCTATACTGAAGATGAAGAAAAGAAAGGAGGTGCTTCGTATGTGGATGCATGGATTTAGCGGAGGACCTTTGGGATATGTGGGCATGGGTATTGGCATGCTGATGCATGTGCTGGTCCTGTCGGTGCTGGTACTGTTTGCAGTGTGGCTGTTCCGCTCGCTGAAGGGCGGCTCGGTTACTAAGCAGGAGGAAGCGCCGACCAACGCGCTGGAAGTGCTCAAGCTTCGCTTAGCCAAGGGCGAAATTACGCTGGAAGAGTACCGTGAACGAAAAGACGAATTAGAAAAGTCATAGCAGCTGTAAGTGTATAATTGGTCCGCGTCACAAGGCGCGGACCTTCTTTTATTGTGGACAATGTCATAAGAACAACAAATTATTAACAAAACGTATATTGTGTTACTGTAAAATATCAGCTATACTATGTTCTAACATGAACATAACAAAGAAAGGAAGGCAGAAGGATGACGCAGAAGCGATGCATGGCGTATTTGGGACCGGAAGGAACCTATAGTGAGGAAGTAGCCCGATTTTTAGCAAAAGACGAATGGCGGTTACAAGGATTTCCAAGCATTGAAGACGCCATGTGGGCGGTGGCCCAAGGCGAAGCGGATTGCTGTGTCGTTCCTTTTGAAAACTCCTGGGAAGGTTCGGTCAATGTGACTTTGGATTTGCTGGTGCATGAGCTGGATCTTTTTATTCAGCAGGATGTGCGCTGGCCAATTCGTCATGATTTATGGGTAGCCCAGGCTTGTGAGAAGCCAAACAGCATTTTGTCGCATCCTCAGGCCTTGGCGCAGTGCAGGGCTTTTTTAGGACGACGGTATCCTCAAGCGGCTAGAATTCCTGTGGTCAGCACCGCAGAAGCGGCGCGGCGCGTTGCTTCCGGTGACGGTGATGCGGCCATTGGCAGCTCGCTTTTGGGTGAATTGTATGGTTTGAAGCTGCTCGAGCGAGGTATTCAGGATGATGAAGGGAATTGTACACGTTTTGTGCTTCTGGTGAAGGAACCGGTTTCCTGCAGGGGCGAATCTGTGCAGACTTCTTTGATTTGTCGTATTGACGGCGAAAAACCAGGCAGGTTATACGAGCTTTTAGCAGAATTTGCCAAAAGAGAAGTCAACTTAACACGCATTGAGTCTCGCCCGGCGCGAACAAAAATGGGAGAGTACGTTTTCTTAATGGACGTTGACGGCGATGCGGCGCAGCCGAAAATTGCCGAGGCCATTAAGGCGGTGCAAGCTCGTTGTGTGTGGATGAAGAACTTGGGTTCCTACTCAGTGCATTATGAGGCAAACCAATAAAGAAGCTACATAAGTGGTTGTGTGTTGTCGCGGAGGCAGGCCGTGATGAATAGGGAATGAAAGGGGCTAAGGGTATATGCGAGGAATGGATACGAAAGATCGGATTATGTATGTGGCGATGGATCTGATTTCCGCCAAAGGATTTCGGGCTGTAACCATCAAGGAAGTGGCCGCAGGCGCTGGCGTTAGCGAGATGACGGTGTTTCGCAAGTTTACCAGCAAAAAGAATATGCTGATGGAGGCTTTTGACCGTTTTTCGGTTTCCTTTCCGTTTCAGGAAGTTTTTCATGACCAACTGACAGGAAATCCGGATATTGATTTGATGAATATCTGCAAGGCGCATTATAAACACTTGGAGCATAATCGTCGTCTGATGAATATCTTTTTAAAAGAAGATAACAATATTCCCGAACTGCGGGCTAAAATCCGCCAATTTCCTGTGGAAATGAAAAAGCACCTGATTGCCTATTTTGAGCAAATGCAGAAGGACGGGAAGCTTCCCAAGGATAATGCAGAGCTGCAGTATAACAGCTTTTCCACCGTCGCGGTAGGGCAATTCTGGTGGCGCATGTTTATCAATGACAACCCAGCGGAGCAGGTTCTGGACAGCGACGTCAATACGGTTCTGGAATACTCTGTGCGCGCCTTTTTGCACGGTCTGAAAGCCCAGTAAGAGATAAGAAGAAAGCCGGTTTTACAAGAACGTTGTTCGTTGTAAAGCCGGCTTGTTTGCTGTTGGATAATAAATTGGAGAGACGTTGCTATCGAACCGCGAAATACACGAAAGACGCGAAAGGGGATTTTAAGCCTAGGAACTTTTCTATAAACGGCGGCATAATTGTATTTGAGACAAGATTTCCGCGCGCTCGCAAAAGCAGGCGAAGGCGGCAGTTTCTTAACTCGCTGCGCTCAAACAGGTGAAACTGTCATCCACCTTACCCTGCTTTTGCGTCCTGAGGATCGTCTTGCGCCAATAAAAGTCTCAAATACAATTACGACCGCCGCAGCCGCAAACGTTTTCTTGCTTTATTTCTCTGGTATTTCCTCTGCTTTTCTCTGTTACTCTGTGTACCGTTCTTCTCTTGCGGATCCTCCCGTGACTCTTGTTCAATCTTCGTACTCTATCCTTACTAAGGCTCGTATTTGCAAGCCAAGACAGGTATAATAGAGAAAAGACAGTGATAGCAGGAGGAACTACAATGAATTTTAAGATAGGCATTCTGGGGCTGGCTTTTCTGCTTCTAACAGGCGCGTCGGCGTCAGCGGCGCCGGGAGCGCCGGAAATGATGCAAGAGATGCAAGTCGACTTAAATCAAGACGGCGTAAAGGAGACTGTTACGGTTTTAGGCTCTTCTGTATATGAAAACAGCAAGTTCCGCATGAACCTGGAGCTGCGCATCAAAGACGGGGCTACGCAAAAAATCAGCAAAACCAAAGTGGGTAATGCAGGCTATGAGGTTATTTTGGAGACTGTAGAGGTAACCGGTGAGAGCCCGCTGGAGATTTTGGTTTCTGTGGCAACCGGGGCGAATAAAGGGGTGCGTGATTTTCAACTGTTTACTTGGGGAGAGAAGGGGATTAAACCCTTATTTACTTCGGAAAATCAGCCGGTGCTGGATATAAAGGGCACTCTTATACCCCATTTTCAAGGGGCATTAACAGAGCAGTCCAGCGGCGCTCAATTTTACCTGGATGTACAAGCCGGGAAAGAGCGTTATGTCAAAGAACAGGTCTACAATAAAGATGGCGTAATGAAAAGTAAAATCCAGATCCAGGTGGACTCGTTGCCCTTAATTGCCCTGCAAGCGGTGGATAAGGACGGAGATGGCACGCAGGAACTGTTGTCAACGCAAGAACTTTTAGAGAGCAGCAGCCGTATTGCTAAAATGACAGCGCTTTGGAAATACCAGGATAAAAAATGGGTTTTGCAGCGTATCGATAGCGATCAACCCATATCCTTTCAAAAGAAAAAAATAGAGACAGAGAAAAATTAGTCTGGAGGCAGTGGACAATGAATTTTCCGGCAGAATTGTCCTATACGGCGGAGCATCAGTGGGTGCGGCGAAAAGATGAAAAAACGGTTGTTGTGGGGATTACGGACTATGCGCAAGCGGAATTAGGCAATGTGGTCTTTGTGGATTTGCCGCAGCTGGGCCGGAAGGTGAATGCCGGAGACAGCTTGCTTGTGGTGGAATCGGTCAAAGAAATTTCCGACGTCTATGCGCCGGTAACAGGAGAAATTGTTGCTGTGAACGAGGTCTTGGAGGATGAGCCGGAGCTGGTCAATCAGGAACCCTACTGGCTGGTTGAAATTAGTATGACCGAAGACCTGCCGTCGTTAATGACCGCACAAGAATATGAAAAGATGCTGGGATGAAAAAAAGACCGCTTAGGCGGTCTTTTTATATAGGTATATACCTATGATTATTTAGGTTCTAGAAAGGAGCGTTTCAATGCAGTATTCAGCAGAAGTACAAGGCATGACCTGTGTGGCCCGGGGGGCCAACCATGGCGCGGCGCCCATTCCTCAGGAGGGGGCCTGGACGAAGGTCAAGGAAGTCAAGGATGTTTGCGGTCTGACGCACGGCGTGGGCTGGTGTGCGCCGCAGCAGGGAGCTTGCAAGCTGACTCTCAACGTAAAAAACGGCATTATTGAGGAGGCCTTGGTGGAGACCATTGGCTGTTCCGGCATGACCCATTCAGCGGCTATGGCTGCAGAAATTCTGCCTGGCAAGACCATTTTAGAAGCCCTTAATACGGATTTGGTTTGCGACGCTATTAATACAGCCATGCGCGAGCTGTTTTTGCAGATTGTTTATGGCCGCAGTCAGACGGCATTTTCCGAAGGCGGCTTGCCTGTAGGCGCTGGCCTGGAGGACTTGGGCAAAGGCTTGCGGAGCCAGATTGGCACCATGTACGGGACCCAGGCGAAAGGGCCGCGCTATCTGGAGCTGGCGGAAGGGTATGTGACGTCCTTAGGTCTTGACGAAGACGGGGAAGTAATCGGTTATCAATTTGTGCATTTAGGCAAAATGATGGAAATGATTAAAAAAGGTCTGGATGCCAATGAAGCAGTGAAAAAAGCGACTGGTCAATACGGACGTTATAGCGAAGCGACTCGTTATCTTGATCCGCGGCACGAATAGGGGAGGTGTACATGATGGTGAAATTTGAAGGCTTTGAACGTCGAGAAGCAAAATTACAGCAATTTTTACAGCAGGAATCGCTGCAGTCGTTAGAGCAGGCCCAGGATATCTGCCAGCAGAAGGGTTTGGATGTAGCAACCATCGTTAAAGGGATCCAACCCATTTGCTTTGATAATGCCTGCTGGGCGTATACGCTGGGAGCGGCCCTGGCGATTCAAAAAGGCTGTACCAAGGCGGCTGCTGCAGCTGAGATTATCGGCGAGGGCTTGCAGGCTTTTTGCATTCCCGGTTCTGTGGCGGATAATCGCAAGGTCGGATTAGGACATGGGCGCTTGGCGGCGATGCTGCTGCGGGAAGAAACAAAGTGTTTCGCCTTTCTGGCAGGACATGAGTCGTTCGCCGCTGCAGAAGGCGCTATCGGAATTGCCCGTTCCGCCAACAAGGTGCGCCAAGAGCCGTTACGTGTTATTTTGAACGGCCTGGGAAAAGATGCGGCGCTGATTATTTCCCGGGTCAACGGTTTCACGTATGTGCAGACAGCCTTTGATTATGCAGCAGGCAAGGTGAACATTGTCCGGGAGAAAGCCTATTCGCAAAGCGAGCGGGCTAAGGTGCGCTGTTATGGTGCGGACGACGTTATGGAAGGCGTCGCGATTATGCATTTGGAGGGCGTGGATATTTCCATTACCGGCAATTCTACCAATCCGACCCGCTTCCAGCATCCCGTGGCCGGGACGTACAAAAAGGAATGCCTGGAGCAGGGAAAACGGTATTTTTCCGTGGCTTCCGGCGGCGGCACCGGGCGTACGCTGCACCCGGACAACATGGCGGCCGGACCGGCTTCGTACGGCATGACAGACACATTAGGACGCATGCATTCGGATGCGCAGTTTGCGGGCTCGTCTTCTGTGCCGGCGCATGTGGAGATGATGGGCCTCATCGGTATGGGCAACAATCCCATGGTCGGCGCCAGCGTGGCGGTGGCCGTAGCGGTCGAAGAGGCTATGGGTAAGTAGAGGTTACGGGGAGAAAAACGAGGTTTTGAACAGGAGTCGCGGCGAGAACCGGAGGGCTCGCATGAGGGTTACGAGGTATGAGTTTTTAAGTGATTTTTAATAATACCCCTCCTGCGTACCCTTTAGAGGATGTCGGTTGTTCGGCCATCCTTGGCGCAACCGACCCTAGGTGCATCCAGCACCGTCGCCGATTCTCTTGTTCGTCATCATTCAGCTCAAATAGCATGGGCTCCATGGCAATGGATATTCGCCGAAGGGCAGGTGACGAAGATGCATCGCAATGTGATTATTTTGGGTCTAGTCAGTTTTTGTACAGATGTTTCCAGTGAAATGCTCTATCCGTTGATTCCTCTTTATGTTACAGCGGTGTTAGGGGCATCACCTGCTATTTTGGGTCTTATTGAAGGCATAGCCGAGAGTCTGGCTAGTTTGCTCAAAGTGTTTTCTGGTCGTGTATCGGATCGTTTTGCTCGGCGCAAGCCTTTGGCCATTCTGGGCTATGGATTATCGGCGGTGGCAAAGGTCTTTTTTATCGTGGCGATAACTTGGACAGGGGTGTTGTGGGGCCGTGTGAGCGATCGTTTTGGTAAGGGCATACGCACGGCTCCTCGGGATGCCTTGATTGCCGATGCCAGCAGAGCTGGCTCAAGAGGTAAGGCTTTTGGGCTGCATCGCGCTATGGATACGGCAGGAGCCGTCCTTGGTATTGGACTTGCCTATTGGTTGTTTACCAGCTATAACGGCGATTACCAGATTGTCTTTTTGGTAGCTCTGGTGCCAGCTTTTTTAGGCGTAGCGCTGCTATTCTTGGTGAGGGAAGAGGGACGTTCGGCTGCGCAAAAAGCGAAAGAGCTGGCTTTTTCCTGGAGTGCCTTGGCTCCACAGCTCAAGTATTTTCTCATCATCAGTTTTTTGTTTAACCTCGGGAACTCTTCGAATCAGTTTTTGCTGGTGCGGGCAGGGACGCTGGGCTTTTCGGCAGCGGAAGTGATTTTGCTCTATTTGCTGATGAATATTAGCTATTTTTTGCTGGCGTATCCTGCGGGGGTGCTGTCAGATCGTTTGGGCCGGCGGCGGCTTTTAGTAAGCGGTTATCTGCTCTATGGCTTGGTATATCTTGGCTTTGCCGTTGTTGATAGTTCTTGGCCGGTGTTAGGTCTCTTTGTTGTGTACGGCCTGTACATCGGCTTGACGGAAGGCGTAGAAAAGGCGCTGTTGGCGGATATGGCTATCGAAGGGCAAAAAGCCACGGTGTATGGTTTGCATGCGCTTTTGGTGGGCGCTGCTTTGCTGCCGGCGTCCATTCTGGCAGGGCTCCTTTGGGAGTTCTTCGGGGTAGCGGCGCCGTTCTATTTTGGCGGCTGTCTGGGCTTGTTGGCCGCGGGTGCTCTCTGGCTGGCCCTGCGGGGTACGGAGAAGGCGCAGGAACGGCACACATAAACAAAAACGCCCCTCGGCTCCGTGGATGAGCCGAGGGGCGTTTGGTTGTTTAGAAGGGATTAGTCTTCCCAGTTCATGGAGCGCTGAACCGCTTTCTGCCAGCCTTTGTAGTAGGTTTCGCGTTTTTCGGCAGGCATATCCGGTTGGAAGCGCTGGTCGAGTTTCCAGCTGCTGACCAGATCTTCTTTGGTTGCCCAATAGCCTACAGCCAGACCTGCCAGGTAGGCAGCGCCCAGAGCGGTGGTTTCCGTGATTTCCGGACGGTCAACAGGCACATCCAAAATATCAGCTTGGAACTGCATCAACAGATTGTTGGCAACGGCGCCGCCGTCTACCTTCAGAGCCTGCAGTTTGATGCCGGAATCGCTTTCCATAGCGCTCAGAACGTCCCGGGTTTGATAGCACAGGGAGTCCAAAGTAGCGCGGATGAGATGGCTCTTCGTCGAACCGCGGGTGAGACCGAAGATCGCGCCGCGGGCTTTCATATCCCAATAAGGAGCGCCCAAGCCGGCGAAAGCCGGTACTACATAGACGCCTTCGGAGTCGTCTACTTTGCTGGCGAAGAATTCGGAGTCCGAAGCGGCTTCGATCATCTTCAAGCTGTCGCGCAGCCACTGGATGGCGGCGCCGGCGATGAAGATACTGCCTTCCAAGGCGTATTCCACTTTGCCGTCGAGGCCCCAAGCGATGGTGGTCAACAGACCATTATTGGAGTTGTAGAGTTTTTCGCCGGTGTTCATAAGCATGAAGCAGCCGGTGCCATAGGTATTTTTGGCAGTGCCTGGTTTGAAGCAGGTCTGACCGAAAAGAGCAGCCTGTTGGTCGCCGGCGATACCAGCGACAGGTACTTCGGCGCCGAAGAAAATCTGAGCGTCGGTCATGCCGTATTTTTCACTGGAAGGACGTACTTCCGGCAGCATGGATTTGGGAACGGTGAGGATTTCCAAGAGTTCTTCGTCCCATTTCAGCTCGCGGATGTTGTACATCAAAGTACGGGAAGCGTTGGAGTAGTCGGTGACATGTACTTTGCCGCCGGTCAGTTTCCAAGTCAGCCAGGTGTCGATCGTACCGAACAGCAAATCGCCCTTTTCTGCACGCTCGCGGGCGCCTTCTACATGGTCCAAAATCCATTTTACTTTGGTGCCGGAGAAGTAGGCATCCATAACTAAGCCGGTTTTTTTGCGGAATAAAGGCTCCAGGCCTTTCGCTTTGATATCGTTGCAGATATCGATGCTCTGACGGCTTTGCCAAACAATGGCATTATAGACGGGTTTGCCGGTGTGCTTGTCCCAAACCACCGTGGTTTCACGTTGGTTGGTAATGCCGATAGCGGCAACGTCCGAAGCATTGATGCCGGCAGTGGCGATAACTTCAGCGACAACACCGATCTGGGTAGCCCAGATTTCGTCTGCGTTGTGCTCCACCCAAGCCGGTTTAGGGAAAATTTGACGGAATTCCTTTTGGGCGACAGCGATAATGTTGGACTCATGGTCAAACAAAATAGCACGGGAACTGGTTGTACCTTGGTCAAGAGATAGAATGTACTTCGACATGCGGACAACACTCCTTTTTACACGTTATTAATCCTAAAATGGAAGGAGACCGGCTGGTTAAAACTGGCCTCCTTAGAACACGCGAAGAAACAGGAGAGCAAATTACATGATGCCAATTGCGTGACCGAAGACATAGGCGATGGATGCGCCTACGAGCGGAGCTACGCAGGGAATCCAGGCATAACCCCAGTCGGAGCCGCCTTTGCCGGGGATAGGAAGAATGGCGTGAGCCAAGCGAGGTCCGAGGTCACGAGCCAGATTCATGGCGTAACCGGTAGGACCGCCAAAGCTCATGCCCAAAGCCCAGATCAGGATACCAACAACATAGGGTCCCATGCCGGGAGCCATGCCGCCAACGCCTTTACCGAAGATGCAGAAGATGCCGAAAATCAGGAAGAATGTGCAGATAACTTCGCAGATGAAGTTATTAGTAGTATTACGGATTGCAGGACCGGTGCAGAAGATACCAAGCTTGAAGCCTTGATCCTCTGTTTTTTCCCAGTGGCCCAAGTAAGCAAGGTAGCAGATGACGCCGCCGACAAAGCCGCCAGCGAGCTCAGCCAACATAGTAGCTGCAGCGTGACCAAAAGTTTTGTAGACGCCCATGAAATACTTAGCCAAGGTTACGGAAGGATTGAGGTCGGCCTGCGGCGCACCGCAGGTAATAGCGGTATAAACCCCCATTACAACAGCAAAACCCCAGCCAGCGGTGATAACGATCCAGCCGCCGTTTTGTCCTTTGGAGCCGGTGAGCAAGGTGCTTGCTACAACCCCGCAACCAAAAGCGCATAAAACCATGGTACCTAGAAATTCACCCAACAAGTTGTCCATACTTTTTTCTCCTTTCTCTAGTAGAAAATAAATTTGGATAAAACTAGGGATACTTGGATACTCTGCAGAGAACTAAGAGAGACGCCAAAACAGAAAAGTCCGGGAATCTATTTTCAGGTATGCGCGCGCTAAATAATATTAAGTAAAGAGAAAAAAACGATAATTTCCATTTTATGTAATCAGAAAAAGACAAAAAGAGAGAAAGGTCAACAGAGAACTCATCGTTAAACGAGTTCTAATGCGGACTTTTCTCCTTATCTCTAGTCCCGTATGTAAATTGCCTCGGGTGAGGATATAAGCTTGCATAGCAGATCTCCTAACGCCCATTTATATGCTACTATATTTTCTGACAAAAGGCAACAGGCATTGTCGTCCTTTTTCTGACTATGTAGCGAGAGTGAATAATACGAAAATTTCCACAGTTCATATTGTAAACCAAGACGAACGATTTGAAAATAGCGTTATGTCTACCAGAAGAAATATAAGTAGGTGGAATTTTACAATATTTGCTGTTTTATTTTTAAATCAGGCAAAAATATACAAAATGTGCAAGAAAAGTGTAAAATGAAATTTTTGCCAAACTTGCATATAAATTATATGTCCTGTATTAAGAAAAACTTGCTATGTCTTTTCTGAAGAGATGTTTTGTGAGATTGTGTTAAATGATGATGCATAGAAGCAACAACAGGAACCGGAATAATTCTGACAGCATTTCTGAGAGTCACTACTTGCAGAGCTTAAATAAAACATATAAAATATAAAAAGTGAGAAAACAATGTATAGTTATTTTTTTCTCAAACTCTTCGCGGTAGGCGAAGATCATCCAATTTCATAGCGGACAGAGAGATAAGAGAATGTCCAGAATAGGTCGGCAGCTGCAAAGCTGGTGGCGTATTCATGGCTATTCTCTTTTTTTCGTCCGGTTTTTCTTTACAGGAAATAAAAAGAAGGAAGTGAAGGCAAATCTATGGAGACCATTTTGAAAACCGACGTCGTTGTCATTGGCGGCGGCATTGTCGGTACAGCCATTGCTCGGGAATTGTCCAAATATGAGCTGGACCTGGTGCTGGTAGAGAAGGAGCCTGATTTGGCTACCGGTACAACCAAGGCGAACAGTGCCATTCTTCATGCCGGTTTTGACGCGCCCCATGGCTCGTTGAAGGCTCGTACCAACGTGCGAGGCAATCAGCTGTATCATGAGCTGGAAGACGAACTGGGCCTGGATATCAAATGGACGGGCTCTCTTGTTGTGGCCACAAACGAAGAAGAAATGGAAACCGTGAAAAACCTGGTGGTACGGGGCAAGGAAAACGGCGTGCCGGGCTTAATGATGCTCAGTCGCGACGAAGTTCTTGAACGGGAACCTAACCTCAATCCCACGGTTGAAGGCGCTCTTTGGGCTCCTACCGCAGGTGTTTGCTGGCCTTTTGGCGCGGCTCTCGCTTTTGCGCAATGCGCAGAGCAAAATGGCGCAAAGGTGCTGACCGAGTGTGCAGTGGAAGGCATTGAGACGGAAAATGGCGCCGTTAAAGCGGTGCTGACTTCGAAGGGACGTATTGAAACTCGTCTGGTTATTAATGCAGCCGGCCTTTATGCGGACGCAGTCAGCCGCATGGCTGGCGACGAAAGCTTCACCATTACCCCTCGGAAAGGGGAATACATTTTCTTTGATAAATCGGTCAAAAAGGATCTCGTTAACGGCGTAGTCTTCCCGACGCCCAGCAAGATTTCCAAGGGCATTTTGGTATGTACTACCACCCACGGCAACACCTTCATCGGCCCGAACGCCCAAGGGCAGGAAGACAAAGAAGACAAGGCCACGACGCTGACCGGCTTAAACGAAATCATTGCTTCGGCGAAGAAGCTGATGCCGGCGATGCCAATGCATGCGTCCATTACGCAGTTCTCTGGTTTGCGCGCCGTTTCCAGCACTGGAGACTTTATTTTAGGACCGTCGGAATCGGTCATTGGCTTGATTCATGCCGCGGGCATGCAGTCGCCTGGTTTAACAGCCGCTCCGGCTGTGGCGGAAGAGTTGGTGGAAATGCTGCGCCAGAACGGCGAACAGCTTGATCCTAAAACCAGCTTCAAAGCGCGTCTGCCCAAAAAAGTGGTCTTCCACAAACTGCCCCGGGATAAGCAGGCGGAGCTGATTAACAAAGACGCTCTTTACGGCCGTGTGATTTGCCGCTGTGAAGTCATCACCGAAGCGGAAATTATAGCGGCTATCAAAGCGCCTTGCGGCGCACGTACTGTGGACGGCGTTAAACGCCGCACCCGCGCCGGCATGGGACGCTGCCAGGGCGGCTTCTGCGGCCCTCGGGTTACGGCCATTCTCGCCAGGGAGCTGGATATTCCGGTGACCGAGGTGCGCAAGGAACGCGCTGATTCGTATATGTTCTACGACAAACTCTCCGGAATTTGCGAGGTGGACAACCATGAATGAAGTATGTTTTCCGACGTATGACGTCATTGTTATTGGCGGCGGCCCTGCAGGCCTGTCGGCGGCGCACAGCGCTCACCAAGAAGGCGCTCAGAGCATTCTCGTCATCGAACGTGACCGCGAACTAGGCGGTATTTTGCAGCAGTGCATTCATAACGGCTTTGGCCTGCATCATTTTAAAGAGGAATTGACTGGCCCTGGCTATGCGCATCGTTGTATTGCAGCCATCAAGGATCTGCCGGGTGTAGAAGTGATGACCGATACGATGGTATTGGAAGTGCTGCCTGATAAAACCGTAGTGGCCGTTAATCCCAAAGCAGGCATGATTCAGGTGAAAGGCAAATCCGTCATTTTGACCATGGGCTGCCGGGAACGTACCCGCGGCGCCATCCGTATTCCTGGCGAGCGTCCGGCCGGCGTCTTTACTGCTGGCGCAGCGCAGCGCATGGTGAATATGGAAGGATATCTGCCTGGTAAAAAAGTCGTTATTTTGGGTTCCGGCGATATCGGTTTGATCATGGCCCGCCGGATGACTCTCGAAGGCGCAAAAGTGGAAGCTGTGCTGGAGATTTGCCCTTATTCCAACGGCCTGACTCGTAACATCGTGCAGTGCCTGGAAGACTTCGACATTCCCCTGCATTTGGCCCATACCATCGTCAAGGTCCATGGCGAAGGCCGCGTGACCGGCGTAACCTGCGCTAAGGTGGATGCGCACATGCAGCCTGTGGCTGGTACGGAATTCTTCATTGAATGCGATACCTTGCTGTTGTCGGTTGGTTTGATTCCTGAGAACGAATTGTCTCGCGGTCTTGATGTACCGCTGCATCCGCTGACAAGCGGTCCTTTGGTGGATCAGCGCCGTCAGACCTTGGTGCCTGGCGTATTTGCCGCCGGCAATGTGGTGCATGTCCATGACTTAGTGGACTTTGTGTCGGAAGAAGCGGAAATTGCCGGTAAGTTTGCCGCCCGTTACGCCCAAGGCGCGTTGGTCGGCGAAGAGCGCAGCGTGCAGGTTCAGCCTGGCGACGGCATTCGTACGGTTGTACCCCAGCGCCTTACCGTCCCCGAAGGCGGCGAGCAAGCGCGCCTTTTCCTGCGGGTGGCCAAGCCGGAACTGAAAATCTCCATTGAAGTGCAGTCTGGCGGCACTACCATCCTCAGCCGCCGGCAGGCGGTAGCCAAGCCGGGGGAAATGATCGTCATTGATTTGCCTGCGGAAAAAGTAGCTCAAGTGCGCGGCGGCATGACGGTACTTGTCAAACGGGAGGAAAACTAAGATGAGTGAAACCAAACGAGCGTTGAACTGCATTGTTTGCCCTATGAGCTGCAGTGGTACTGTAACCATGGAAGACGGCAAGATAACGAATCTGGAAGGGTTCACCTGCCCGCGCGGCAAGGCTTACGCTCAAGAAGAGCTGACCGCGCCTAAGCGTATGCTGACCACCACGGTTCGCGTGGAAGGCGGCGCGTTGGCGCTGCTGCCGGTCATGTCTAAGGCCAGCTTGCCGAAGGGGAAAATCATGGACTGCGCAGCTTGCCTGCGCAGCGTCAAGCTGCAGGCGCCGGTCAAGGAAGGCCAGGTCGTGATGGCCGATATTTTGGGTCTGGGTGTTGATGTTGTCGCTACGCGCGACATGGAAGCCCTATAAAGATAAAAACCGCCTCGGATTTTTCCGGGGCGGTTTTTGTCTAGGCGGGAGAGCTCGGTCACATTGCGTCCTTGCTCGACGCCTGCGTCAAAACAAAAGCGCGCTCAGCTCCTGCGCGGCCAGTTGCAAGGGAAATCCGGAACTCGCTGTGCTCAGACAGCCGGATTTCTATTCCTTTCAACTACCCTTGCAGGCCCTGCGGACCGCTTCTCTTGCAAAAGTTTTGCCGCAGACGCCGGGCGCGGGCGAGAAAGTCTAATCGTAACCCTCAGTCGTACCCTCCCTCTACTCCTGTTCAAAATCCAGGTTTTCTCTGGTTTTTCTCTCTGTTACTCTGTGTTCCGTTCTCTCGGAACCTATTTTTTGCAAAAAGGAAGTGTTTTATGCAGCTCAATTTGAATTGTCTTCTTTGCAACCTCAAGCAGGTGCTGACGGTTTCCTCACTGGCAGGGGCTGACGAAAAAACAACGGAGCTTATCATGCGTGAAGTGATGGGTTACTTAAAGGACGCCGATTATGCCCGGTCCAATCCAGAGGTCATCCGCGGAACTTGGGAGATTATTACGAAGCATTTACAGGACGCCGATCCGTATCGGGAAATTCGCAGCAGTTATAATGCAGAGCTGCTGGGGCTGGCGCCTGCGGTGCGATCCATGATTCAAGAAGCGGAAGATTCCTTTGACGCGGCGCTGAAGCTGGCGATTACGGCGAATCTGATCGATTTTGCCGCCAGCCACTCCTTTGATCAGAAAATGGTGTTGGAAAAATTAGGATGCGCCAGAGAACAGACTTTGGCGGTGGATGAAAGTTCTAAGCTAAAACAAGCTTTGGTAAGGGCGCAATCGCTCTTGTATTTAGGAGACAACTGCGGGGAAATTGTCATTGATAAGCTGTTTTTAGAAGAATTGCGGCGGGAGTTTCCGCAGCTGACCATGTATTTTGGCGTGCGTGGAGCGCCGATTGTTAACGATGTGACGTTTGAAGACGCCATGCAGGTGGGCATGAGCGAGGTCGCCAGGGTAATCAGTAATGGAGACGGCTCGCTGGGGACGGTGCTGCATCGGACCAGTCCCGATTTTCAGCAAGTATTTAAAGAAGCCGACGTCATTATCGCTAAAGGCCAGGGAAATTACGAAAGCCTGAGCGAAATAGCGCACAAAAATCTTTTCTTCTTGTTCATGGCCAAATGTGAAGCCGTGGCTCGGGCGGCGGGAGTGAAAAATATGTCCATCGTCTGCCAACAAGGCTAAGCAAAGAAGAGTCAAAAAATCCCGCCTGGCTATGTATAAGCCAGGCGAGATTTTTTGTGAATTTATACTTTGAATTTTTGTACGGCTTCCTGCAGTTCTTCCGCGCGCGTGGCCAGCGCTTGGCTGGCGGTGGCGATTTCCACAATGGTGGCGGATTGTTCTTCCGAAGCGGCGGATACGCTTTGGGCTTCGCCGGCGGCAACTTTGCTCAATTCGTCAATACTCTGGACGGAAGAGACGATTTGCCGACTGCCTGCTTCCGTTTGCTTCATCGCAGCCGAAATATCAGCAATTTGTTTAGATACCTGGGTAATCAGCGTTTCAATTTCGCGGAAAGCGCGGCCGGCGACATGAATAATTTCCGTGCCTTTGTTCACTTCCTGCGTGCCGTTGGACATGGCCACAACGGCTTTTTCCGTATCTCCTTGGATTTCGTTGATCAGAGTGGCGATTTTTTTCGCAGCGTCCTGGGACTGCTCGGCCAGTTTGCGCACTTCTTCGGCGACGACGGCGAAGCCTCGTCCTTGTTCGCCGGCGCGGGCGGCTTCAATGGCGGCGTTTAAGGCCAACAGATTCGTTTGGCTGGCAATGCCGGAAATGGTGTCAATGATTTGACCGATTTCTTTAGAACGTTCGCCGAGGTTAGAAATAACGCCGGCGGATTCGTTAACGGTTTTTTCGATCAAGCTGATTTGGGCGATGGCCTGGTCGATGGAGGCGCCGCTTGTTTTGGCTGTTTCCGCTGCTCGCAGTGACTTTTCCGCAGCCTCATTCGCGCCGTTGCTGACTTGTTTTAAATTCTCCGACATGGCAGTGACGATCTGGGAGGTTTCTTTGACCGCTGTAAGCTGCTTATCCGTACCGGCGGCGATCTCCGTTACCGAGGCGGCCACTTGAGTGGACGCTTGGGCCGATTCGTTCGCGCTGGCGGTAAGCTCTTCCGAGGAGGCTGCGACGTGCTCGGCGTTCGAGTTTACATGCGAAATCAAATCGCGCAGATTGTGCACCATCTTATTGAAGCTTGTCGCTAGGGACGCGATTTCATCCTTGCCATCTACGTGCGCTTGGATGGTCAGATCTCCAGCGGCGACTTTGCCTACATCTGTTGCTAAAAGCTCGATGGGCGTGGCAATGCGTTTGACAACAGTAAAAGTAATGCCAATAACAATCAGCGTCGCCGCGATAGCGATTATCGCCAGAAGCCATTGCAATTTAAGCAGGGGGTTGAACACTGTTTTTTCCGGGACCGTAATGGCCATTGTCCAGCCTGTAGAGGGAACGCGCTGGTAAATGACAAGCAAGGAGTCGCCGTTGCGGGTATAGGTTGTAAATCCTTGGTCCTTGCTGAGAATTTCTTTAAACGTACCTTCTAATGCTTTTAAAGTGGGGTCTTCAAATACATTTTTGGATAAAAAAGACTTGTCCGGGTGAGCTAGAACCAACCCTTTGGCGTCGAGCAGGTAAGCATAGCCTTCGCCTTTGAACTTAATGGATTGGACATTGTCTACAAGGGTTTGCAATAAAATATCCTGGGCAACAATGCCGCGTTCTTGGCCGGCTAGACTTTTGTAAGGCATCGCGATGGAGACAGCCATTTGATTGGTTACAGAGTCCAGGTAAGGTTCGGTGAAGACAAGAGCGCCCTTTTCTTTAGCGGCTTTATACCAACTGCGAGTGCGGGGATCGTAGCCGGCTGGCGGATTCCAGCCGCTGCCGTCGATCATTTTGCCGTCTAACGAACCGAAATAAACATCGGAAATTTCCTTGTCTACGCTTTTGTACCCTGCCAGCATCGGTACGGTCAACTCGGCGTCGCCAGAGGAACTTCGCAGCGTGCCTACCGTTATTTCCAACATTTTAGATTTACTGATAAGCCAACCGTCGAGCTTGTTGACATGGGCGTTAATGCTGGCAGCCATTTCTGCTTGAATACCTGAGATAACTTGCTCTTTGGTAAATAAATAGCCTGCGGTGGAAGAAACTAAAAGGATTAGCGCGGAAACGACGGAAAAAATTAAAGTTAACTTGCTTTTTAGATTCATAGAGCACCTCTCTTTCTTCAATGTAAAACACTATCGCCAGTGTTGGAAGAGTTCGCCAATTTGTTTTTGTTTCCTGCTAAAGAGATATAATATACTAATTTATAAGATTTAAAGGAGAATAATTTCTGGAAGATGTATGGTACAATTGAGAAAATGCAACAAAACAGAGGTGATTTTCATGTACATGTATCCGACAACACTGGTATTTCCTGTAATGGGTCAGCCAGTGAAAAAGATGCTTTTAGGCATGAAAAAAGTCCGCTTTGGTCGGGGAAAATATAATGGCTTTGGCGGCAAGGCGGATGAAGGCGAGTCTATGCGCGCGGCGGCGGTACGCGAGCTGCGCGAGGAAAGCGGCCTGGAAGCCAGAGAAGAAGACTTGGAATTTGTGGGGCGTCTGTGGTTTTATTTTCCGGCGAAGCCGGAGTGGGATCATAGCGGCGATATTTACTTTCTTCGCTCCTGGGAAGGACAGCCTGTGGAAAGTGAAGAAATGCAGCCGGCTTGGTTTGACGCGGCGAAGATTCCCTACGAGGAAATGTGGGAAGACGATATTTGCTGGCTGCCGCAGGTACTGGCAGGAGAGAAAATTTTTGCTGACGTCATTTTTGCGGAGGACAACGAAGGCATGGCCGAGTTTCGCCTGCGCGCAGCGGAGCCGGAGTAAGGATATAGCTATCATGGCCAGTTAAAGAAGTTTATTCTTGGTTTTCATGGCGTTTCAAAGAAGTACCTAAACAACTATCTTGTTAAGAATTTACAGGAGAAAGAGGAACATGAACTTTCAGCTTTTGCCTCTATGCACAGAGGATTTGGAACAGTTCAAAAAAGACATGCAAGAGGCTTTTCAAAAGGGTGCAGCGTCTGAATTAGATGATTTGGATGTGGAGATACTTCCGGAGGCGGATATTGGCAAATCCCTTAAGGCAAAGGGAGCAGCCGCATATAAGGCGGTCGTTGACGGGCAGATGGTCGGCGGAGCTATCGTTGTGATCGATGAGTCTACCTGCCACAACCATCTTGATTTTCTGTACGTGAAATATGGGATTCAAAGTCGTGGCGTTGGACAAGCTATTTGGAATGCGATTGAAGAAAAGTATCCCCACACAAAAGTGTGGGAAACATGTACGCCTTATTTTGAAAAGCGAAATATTCATTTTTACATCAATCGCTGTGGGTTTTCGGCAGTCGAATTTTTCAACCCTTACCACAAAGACCTTAAAATTCCTGATGACATGGTCGGCGGAGATTACTTTTTCCGGTTTGAAAAAAAGACGGAGAATTATAAGCAACAAGAGTAGAGTGAGTAAAGTGAGGGCGCGAAGGACTGTAATTACAAATTGCTTAAAATTATCGGTCGTATCCTCCCTCTACTCCCTTTACTACTGTTTAAATTAATAAAGGTGGTTTAAATAGATGGAGCACAAGGTGGCGTTGATTTCCGGGGGGACGTCGGGAATTGGCCTGGCGACGGCGGCGTGGCTGTTGGCCAAAGGCGCGCGGGTGGTTATTTCCGGGCGCAGCGGGGAAAAGGGCGAGAAGGCTCTGGCGCAGCTAGGCAATGAAGAACGCTGCTTTTTTGCAGCGGCGGATGTGGCGGAGGACGCTGCTTGCCGTCGGCTGGCGGTGCAGGCGAAGGAGCGCTGGGGACGTTTGGATATTTTGGTGAATTCCGCCGGTATTTATTTGGAGCAGTGTCTGGCGGAGACGACGCCGGAACAGCTGCAGCGCTTGCTGGCGGTAAACGTTATGGGAACGTATAATCTTTGTCGTTATGCCTTGCCTGCGCTACGGCGGGCTAAAGGAAATATTGTTAATGTGGCCTCTGACGCTGCCTTGCACGGCAATGTAGGCTGCAGCGCCTACAGCGCTTCCAAAGGGGCGGTTGTGGCTTTCACGCGCTCCATGGCGTTAGAGGTTGCGCCGTACGAAATGCGAGTCAATTGCGTCTGCCCGGGGGATGTACGGACGCCCCTTTTGGATAAGCAGCTCGAAGCGGCTCCTAACAAAGAAGAAGCGATGAAAGAGATGGCTCGCTGGTACCCGCTGCAGCGTTTGGCTATGGCGGAGGAAGTGGCCTCAGTCATAGGCTTTTTGTCCTCTCCCGAGGCTTCCTTCGTTACCGGCGCTATCTGGTCTGTCGACGGCGGGCTGACGGCGTAGAAAAAGGCCGGAGCACGAGATAGGAACAAGAGAACCGGAGTCCCGGGAGGGTACGATAGAGAAGATGTTTTTTGAAGAGAAAGTAAAGGGAAGAGCAATTTTATAAAAACACAAAAAAGCCGCGAAAGCGGCTTTTTAAAAAGAACGTTTCTTTTCTCATTCGGACCCTCAGATTCTCCGATTCTCTTGTTGGTCCTTCTCGGACCTCCCGTTATTCCTATTCTTCGTACTTGATGTCCCAGAGCTCGCGACGGCTGGTGCTGACAGCGCAGACGCCGTTTTTGAGGGCCTGGAGGACGTCTTCTTTAGTGTAAAGCAGGCCGCCGCCCAGAATAGGCAGGCCTGTTTCTTGTTTTAAAGCGGAGACGACGCTGGCGGGAATGCAGGCCGGGAGCACTTCCAGGGCGTCCGGTTTGTAGTTCTTCAGCAGGTGAATACCTGTTTTCATGGATTCCGAGTCCATCAAGAATAAACGCTGAATGACCAGCATGCCTTCTTCGCGGGCATATTTAACCAGCGCCGGCTTGGTGGTGATGGCGCCGGTGACGCCCAGACGGGACAGAAAGGTGACCGCGGCGCGGTCCTTGCCGATACCGCCTAAAAGATCAAAATGCACCAAAACGCGTTTGTTGTATTGCTTAGCCTGCTGCAGCAGGTTGGGCAGCATATTGATGTCGCCAAAAAGCAGGATAACCGTAGGCGAAGGATGGTGCTGCAAAGCATGTTTAAAATCGTCAATGGAACGAGGCGCAGGAATAACTGGTCCGTTAGCCAGCAGGCGCAGAATGTTTTTATTGTTGTTTGTTATATTCATAAGTTGTACCTCATTTACAAAAGATAATGGTACCATTTCTGGATGCATTGAAAAAATCCTGCAAAAATAAAAATAAGCGAGGGAGGAGTTTTGCAATGAATTACGAAATGATTTATTTATAGTAATTTATTCTGATAGCAGAGTATTAAAAGGAGGCAGAACAAGTGAGCGGGAAACGATGGCTATGGCTGTGCCTGATGCTGGTATCGCTGTCTTTGGCAGTGGCTGGCTGCGGCGGCGAAAAGAAAGATGCGGCCGGTAAAGGCGGTCCGCAAGGGAAAGTGATGATTTACACTTCCATTTATCCGGATATTATTGAAAGCGTCAAGCCGGCGGTGAAAAAAGCCTTTGGCGCGCTGGAAGTACAGTGGTTCCAAGGCGGTACGGAAAAAGTTATGACCAAGTTGAGCGGGGAAATTCAAGCGAATAAGATTGCCGCCGACTTGATCATGGTAGCGGATCCTTCATACTATTTGACCTTGAAGGAGAGAAAACTGCTCTTCCCTTATGCGTCTCCGAACAATAAGGACGTAACCCAGGCGAAGGACGCCGATGGCGCCTGGACGGCGGTACGCATTTCCAACATGATTATAGCGTATAATACCGCGAAAGTCTCGGCTGCAGACGCGCCGAAAACGTGGAAAGATCTGCTGGACCCCAAATGGCAGGGCAAGATCGCCATGCCGAATCCGTTGCTGTCCGGGACTGCCTATGTAGCGGCCGGTGCGCTGTCGGACAAATACGGCTGGGAATATTTTGAAAATCTGAAGAAAAATGGTTTAAAAGTGGAGGAAGGAAACTCTGCTATTCAGAATAAGCTGCTCACAGGGGAATACCTTGTGGCGATTATTTTGGAAGAAAACATTTTGAAGCTGGCTTCTAAAGGCGAGCCTCTGAAAGTGGTGTATCCTGAAGACGGCGTAGTGATGATTCCTAGCCCGATCGCTATTTTTAACGCCAGCCAGAATAAAGAGGCGGCTAAGACCATGGTGGATTGGTGGTTGTCTAAAGAAGGACAGCAGGCCATCGTTAAAGGCTGGATGCATTCGGTGCGCGATGACATAGAGCCGCCGAAGGGCGCTCCGGCGCTGAAGACCTTTGCTGATAAGGCGGTCAAGGTGGATTGGGTCAAGCTGGCTACGGAGAATGAAAAAATCAAAGAAATGTTCCGATCGAAGGTATTGGAATAAGCGGAACGCAGCCGTTTATAAAAAGGCGCGAATTCTTGGAATTCGCGCCTTTTCCCCGCAAACTGCGTGAGGAGGAAGTATCGTGGAAGAACGTATTTTTGGCGTGCGCTTGGATTCCAAATGGCTTGTGATTGCCGGCGCTGTGGCGGTGCTGGTGCTGTTTGTGGTTATTCCTATGCTGTATTTGGTGTATAACAGCGTGGTGACCGAGGGCGCCTTTACTTTGGAAAACTATAAATATGTCTATAGCAAAATGGTCAATTGGACGGCGTTGGTAAATACCTTCAAGCTGTCTTTTATGGTGATGCTTCTCAGCTTAGTGATTACCTTTCCCTTAGCCTGGCTGGTAGGGCGGACGGATTTGCCGGGCAAGGGCGCTTTTCGCACCATGCTGGTGGCTACCTACATGATCCCCCCTTACGTGGGTGCTATTGCCTGGACGCAGCTTTTAAATCCCAGCGTGGGCTATGTGAATGTAATTTTGCAGCATGTTTTTGAGTTGGCGCAGTCGCCGTTCAATATTTACAGCATGGGCGGTCTGGTCTGGGTGTTGACCCTGTTTTATTCGCCTTTTGCCTTTATTACCATTTCCCGGGCGCTTGAAAAAATGGACCCCACCTTGGAGGAAGCGGCGCGTATTTCCGGGGCGTCTCCCTTGCGGACGCTTTGGGATATTACCTTGCCGTTGATGTTCCCCAGTATTTTGGCTGGAGGGCTGTTAGTTTTCATTGCCGCCGGTTCTTGTTTCGGCATTCCTTCTATTGTGGGCATGCCTGCAAAAATTGAGGTGCTGACTACCCGGATTGTGACCTATGTTTACATGGGCGACGCCAAGGGCATTCGCGATGCTACGGCCCTGGCGGTATCGCTGATGCTGGTGGCCAATACGCTGCTTTTTGCGATGACCGCCATGCTGGGGCGCAAGGATTATACGACCATTGCCGGCAAAAGCACGCGGCCGAATCTGGTAGAGCTGGGCAGCTGGCGCTATGTAGCGGTTGGCTTGCTTTGCGCTTACGGTTTCATTTCCGTGGTTCTACCTATCGGTTCCATCTTTTTAACCTCTCTCATTCGCTCGATGTCGCGGCCGATTACCTTGAGCAATCTGACCTTTGAGCATTGGCTGCCGGTCGTGCAGAGCTCGCAGTATTTAGAACCAATTTACAACAGCTTTGTGACGGGCGCGGCGGCGGCTACGCTGTCTACGGTGGTGGCGCTCTTTGTCTCGTATTTGCTGGTGAAAACAAAAGTAACCGGACGTTCGCTGCCGGATCTGTTGGCGACGCTGGGCGGAGCGACGCCGAGCGTGGTTATCGCCCTGGCTTTGATTATCACCTTTTCCGGCGAATTTGCCTTGAATTTATACTCTACGCTGACCATTTTAATTGTGGCCTACATGGTCAAGTACCTGACCATGGCGGTGCGAACCATTGCGGCGTCCTTGAGCCAGGTGCATCCTTCCTTGGAGGAGGCGGCTCTCAATTCCGGCGCTTCCTGGCTGCGCACTTGCAAGGACATCCTGCTGCCGTTGGTAGCGCCGTCCATCGTGGCCGGCTGGTTTTTGGTGTTCATGCCTTCTTTTTACGAGCTGACCATGTCGATTATTCTCTATGGCGCGGAAACTAAAACCATCGGCGTGCTGCTCTATGAACTGCAAACCTATGCAGACCCGCAGAACGCTTCGGTGCTGTCGGTGCTGGTGCTGCTCATTGTGCTGCTGGGCAATCTGATTGTCAGCAAAGTCAGCAAAGGCAATATTGGAATTTGATTACATTTAGGAGTGAAAGAAATGGCGCAGGTACGAATTGAACATATATGGAAACGCTTTGGAGCGGTGACGGCGGTGCATGATTTTGACGTCACCGTGAAGGATGGCGAATTTGTCTCGATTCTTGGACCCTCCGGCTGCGGCAAGACGACCATGCTACGGATGATTGCGGGCTTTGAAAAAGCTTCAGAAGGAGAGATTTACATCGGGGAGCGCCTAGTGAGCTCTTCGCGGGAGAAGACCTTTGTGCCGCCGGAAAAGCGGGACATCGGCATGGTGTTCCAGTCGTACGCCGTCTGGCCGCACATGACGGTGGCGGAAAACGTGGCGTATCCTTTGAAAATCAAAAAGGTCCCTCAGGCCGAGCGGCGCGAGCGCGTGAAGAAGGTGCTGGAAATGGTGCACTTGGAGCCCTATGCCGAGCGCTACCCCCATCAGCTCTCTGGCGGACAGCAGCAGCGCGTGGCCTTGGGGCGGGCGCTGGTAGCCGAGCCGGGCTTGCTGCTTTTAGACGAACCGTTGTCTAATTTGGACGCCAAGCTGCGGGAAAGCATGCGCTTTGAGATCAAAGCGCTGCAGAAAAAACTGGGCGTAACCGTTATTTACGTAACCCATGATCAGGCCGAGGCCATGGCCATGTCGGATCGCATTGTGGTCATGCATCAGGGCGTTATCCAGCAGGTAGCGGAGCCGATGGATATCTACGAAAGACCGGCGAATCAGACGGTAGCGGATTTTATCGGCCTGGTGAATCTTCTTCCCGGCGAAGCGGCGGACGGCGTAGTGCGTTTAGCCTCAGGGGGTGAAGTAAAACAGGAAACAAGCTGCCGCGGACCGGTACAGGTAGCGGTGCGGCCGGAGAACATCTCGCTTTCCCGCAGCAGCGGCTGCGTGCAGGGAGTGTTGACCCACCGCGTCTATTTAGGGGATGCTGTGGATTACCGGGTGCAGGTAGGAGACAAGGAAGTACGCGTCATTGCCAGAAGTGATGAGTACGGCGATTTTGGCGACGGCGAGACCGTTTATCTGAACTTTTCCAAAGCTATGTTTTTTTCCTAAGAACGCTGCTGAGTTCGAGTGATAACCTTTATAAATAAAAGGTTTTTTTCAGGAAAAAGAGAATAATAAAAGGATAGTCTGGCGCATAGTAACGCGTTTTGACGAGAATCGCTGCGCCGCAGGCCTTCGGCGCAGACTTTGCAGGCAGTGGTTGCCTCCGCAGAGAAGAGAAATAGGGAGGTTGTAAGGATGCGCTTTGGGGACACCTTATGGGATGTATTTCAACGTAAGGATATCAGCCGCAGAAGCTTTTTGAAGACCTGTGTCACCTTGACGGGTATTTTGGGGCTGGGCCCTAATATGGTGGCCAAGGTGGTAGAGGCGGCGGAAACAAAGGTGTTGACGCCGGTAATTTGGCTGCACGGACACGAATGCACCGGCTGTGACGAATCGTTTTTGCGTTCGGAAACGCCTTTAGCTTCGGATTTGCTTTTGAACATGATCTCGCTAGAATACAATGACGTCATTGGCGCCGCCGCTGGCGAGCCGTTGGAGCATCATTTGGCGGAAACCGTTAAAAAATATGCAGGCAAGTACATTTTAGCCATCGAAGGGGCTATTCCTTTGGCCGATGACGGCATCAGCTGCATGGTGGGCGGCCGGCCGGTAAAAGATATGGTCAAGGAAGTATCCAAAGGCGCTATGGCAGTGCTGGAAATTGGCTCCTGCGCCACCTGGGGCGGCATTCAGGCGGCCAAGCCCAATCCGACGGACTCCCGCTCCTCCAGCGAGGTGCTGAGCGGCGGCAAGGCGGTCATTAAAATTCCCGGCTGTCCTCCTATCCCGGAGGTCATTACCGGCACGATTATGCATATAGCCTTGTTTGGCACGTTGCCGCCGGTGGACGCCAAAGGGCGGCCGAAACAGTTTTTTGGCAACCGCATTCATGATACCTGTTACCGGCGTCCCTTCTTTGATTCCGGCATGTTTGTGGAGAACTTTGACGACAAGGGATCTAAGGCGGGCTGGTGCCTGTACAAGGTAGGCTGCCGAGGCCCTGTAACGTATAATTCCTGCGGCAATATGCGCTGGTGGAACGGCTTGTCCTATCCCATTCAGTCCGGCTCTCCTTGCATCGGTTGCGCAGAGCCTTCCTTCTGGGACAATGACCCGCTGTTTGCAAGGCTGCCCAATATCCCTGTGCCCAATACCTTGGCTACGGCGGATAAGGTGGGTCTGGCGGCGGCCGGCGTGGCGGTAGCCGGTGTGGCGGCCCATGCCATTGCTTCGGTCATTCAGCAGAAGAAAGCCAGTCATGACGACCAGGATGAATAGAAGGAGGCCTTAAGCGATGAAACGCATTGTAGTCGACCCGGTTAACCGTATTGAAGGCCATCTGCGCGTAGAAGTGCAGGTGGATGAAGCTACCGGCAAGGTGAGTGACGCTCTTTCCAGCGGCACCGCTTGGCGGGGCATAGAAGTGATTTGTAAAGACCGCGATCCGCGGGATATTTGGGCTTTTGTGGGCCGCATCTGCGGCGTTTGCACCAGTACGCACTCCTTGTCTTGCTTGCGGGCCGTTGAGGACGCCTTGGGCATTGAAGTGCCGAAGAACGCGAACTATATCCGCAACATCATGTTAGGGACCCAAAGCGTACATGATCATGTGGTGCATTTTTATCATCTCCACGCCTTGGACTGGGTTAGTCCTGTGAGCGCTCTCAAAGCGGATCCGGCGGCTGCGGCGGCGCTGCAAAACACCATGCTCGATAAATACGCCGTGCCTTTAAAAGGACCGATTGTCAACGAAACGCAGGCGTATCCTAAAACCTTCCCCAAGGCGACCAACGCCTATTTTCGGGCCATTCAGGATAAGGTGCGCAAAATCGTTGAAAGCGGTCAATTGGGCATTTTTGCCGCTCACTACTGGGACCATCCGGATTACAACATCCTGCCGCCGGAAGTGCATTTGATCGGCATCGCTCATTATCTGGAGATGCTGGATAAGCAGCGGGAATTCATTCTCTCCCACGTGGTTTTCGGCGGGAAGAATCCGCATCCGCACTACATAGTCGGCGGCATGCCCTGTTCTATTTCGATGGATGACATGAACGCGCCGGTCAATACGGAACGCCTGATGGTGGTGGAGAAGTCTTTGCATTCCGTGCTGGATGCCTGCAATTTCTACTATCTGCCGGATGTGCTGGCTATTGGCGAATTCTACGTCAAGGCAGGCATGCTCGACGGCGGCGGTTTGGCGGGCGTCCGTGCTCTAAGCGTTGGCGATATGCCGGACGGCGCCTTTAAGAGCGTTAGCAACGGCAGCTTCCATAAAAACCTGCTGCTGCGCTCCGAGGGCGTGGTGGAAAACTTCAGCGCTGGTTTGGCGGCGGCTACCTTCTCGACCTTGGAGCCTAAGGATTATGCAGACCCGTCAGTGATCGCCGAAGGCGTGGCTCATTCGTGGTATGAATATCCCGCAGGCAAAAGCGAACTGCATCCGTGGGACGGCGTCAGTGAGCCTAAGTATACGGCGCCCAAAGAAGGGACGAAGACCAATTGGAAGTACCTTGACGAACAAGGCAAGTACTCCTGGGTTAAGACGCCGAAATGGCGCGGCAAGATGGCCGAAGTAGGTCCGCTGGCCAAATACATTGTCATCTATGTCAAAGTGAAAAAAGGCATTATTACGGAGCCGACATGGCTGGAAAAAATGATGGTGGATCAGATCGACTTTGTCTCGAAAGTGCTGGGCGTAGCGCCGGAAAAATGGCTGCCCACCACCTTGGGACGCACTGCCGCCAGGGCGCTTGACGCCCAGGCCAACGCCTATGTGGCCAAATACTTTCAAGATAAGCTGCTGGCCAACATCAAAAGCGGCGACACCGTTGTGGCGAATACGGAAAAATGGGACCCTTCCACTTGGCCGAAAGAGGCCAAGGGCGTGGGCCTTGTAGAGGCGCCTCGCGGCGCGTTGAGTCATTGGATCGTGATTAAAGACGGCAAAGTGGCCAACTACCAGGCGGTGGTGCCCAGCACCTGGAACGCCGCGCCTCGGGACGACGCCGCCGGTCACGGCCCCTATGAGGCCAGCATGATCGAAACCAAGGTAAAAATCCCCGATAAGCCCCTGGAAATCTTGCGGGTCATTCACTCTTTCGACCCTTGCCTGGCTTGCGCCACGCATCTGTACGATACCAAGGGCAAAGAAGTGGCGGTTGTGCGCTGCGGGGAATGCTAAGCAGTCAGCTCCCTTAAAGGGAATTTTTTAATCAGCGGCTCCCTATAAACTTCTGAAAAATTAAAGAGGAAAGACTCACGAGTACGGTTCTCGTGAGTCTTTTAGTTTTTTGGGGAGCAGGCTTTTGTGAGTTAAGATACCACGGGAAACCTTAAAGTGATGGTCGTGCCTTGGCCAGGAACGCTGGCTACGTGAATGGCAGCATCATGCTGGGCGGCGATCCAATGGGCGATGGAAAGACCTAAGCCGGTACCGCCGGTGGTTTTGGAACGGGACGAGTCTACCCGGTAAAAGCGATCGAAGATTTTTGCCTGCTCTTTTTCCGGGATCCCTATGCCTGTATCGGTGATGGTAATCTCTAAATGGTTGTTGATTTTTTGCGAGGCCAACGTAATGCAGCCGTCATCTGGCGTATATTTGATGCTGTTTTCAATGAAAATACGCAGCATTTGCTTGAGGGCTGCAGCATCAGCCAAAATGGAAGCCGGTTGGTTTTCGGTTAGCAGTACTTGGTGTTGGGAAGCGATCAGGCAGGTTTCTTGGAAAATTTCTTCTAATAGAGGCTGCATGGAGAGTGCTTCTTTTGTTAGTATTTGTTTGTTTTGGTCGGTGCGTGCTAAAAAAAGAAGCTTTTCGATTAAATTGTGCATGTTGGCGGCTTCTGATTTTATCGCTTCAATTCCTTCGGTTAAGGCGGCGCCATCTTGCTTGCCCCAGCGGTCCAGCATGTCGGCATAACCGCTAATCACAGTAATCGGCGTGCGCAGCTCATGGGAGGCGTCGGCTACAAAACGTTGTTGTTGTTCAAAGCCGGTTTGAATGCGGTTCAGCATATGATTGAAAGTGGCTGCCAATTCGTGCAGCTCATCCTTGCTGCTGCTTAGGGGAATTCGTTTGCCAAGGTCATTAATCTCAATCTCCTTGGCGGTGGTAATAATGGTTCGCAATGGCTGTAGCGTTTTGCGGCTGATAAACATGCCGGCTAGGATGGCGATCAAAAGTCCAAGGGTTGTTGTAAGGAACAGACCTTGGATCAATGTCTTTAAAAAGCTTTTTTCAGCCGCCATCGTTTTAATGATCTGCAGTTGGTAGGTGTGGCTGTTATAGGATACATGTGTAGTAGCGTAGTAGAAGTACATATCATTCAAATGAAGGATGCGCAGCGGCGTGTTCAGCAGTAAGGCGGGATTGAGAGGGTCGTGCTCTATCTCCGCTTTCTCCACGACAGCTTGATTGCTGAGCATATGGGGGGCGCTGTCGACAAGCAGATGGTTCTGCTCATCGGAAATGCGCAAAATGATGCCCGGGAGGAGAAGATTCTCTTTGAGCAAGCGCTGATCAACCGGCTCGCCGGAAGCGATATGACGGGAGAGGGTATCTACGCTTAGATCAATATCTGCGACTGCTTGATCATAGAGCACGTAATACAAGCCCGCTACGGTCAAGGAACTGGTGAAGAGCAAAATGAGGCTAAGTATGGCCGTATATAAAAAAGTCAGCTTGATGGAAATGGGGACCGGAAAGCCTTTAATCTTTGACCACATAACCGACTCCTCGCACTGTATGAATGTATTTTTCACCGAAGCGTTCATCCAGCTTGCTGCGCAAATAACGGATGTACACGTCTACGACATTGGTATCGCCCAGATAATCATATCCCCAGACCTCTTGGAGAATATGTTCACGGTCTAGGACGACCTGCTTGTTGCGGACTAAATACTCCAGGAGGTCATATTCTTTTTTTGTTAGTTCCACCAACTGATCGTCAACTTGCGCTTCATAGCGGCTAGGGTGCAAGGTTAGGTTTTTCAGATGCAAAGTATTTTCCTTGAGGCCGGAGACGTTGCGTTTGCGAAGCGCTGCGCGGATGCGCGCCAAGAGCTCCTGGATGGCGAAAGGTTTGGTCAGGTAGTCGTCGGCGCCGATGTTCAGTCCTTCGACTTTATCTTCAAGTTCGCCGTTGGCTGTAACCATGATAATAGGAATATCGGATACTTCCCGTACACGCTTGCAAATTTCAAGGCCATCCATTTCGGGCAGCATGACATCCAATAAAACGAGATCAAAATTTTCCTGCACAATTCGTTCCAGGGCATGGCGGCCATTGGCTTCAATCTCGGTGGTAAAGCCTTCATGCTCCAGCTCTAATTGCAAAAAGCGAGCGATTTTCCATTCATCTTCGACAATGAGAAGATGGGATGCTTTGATTGGCATACAAGTAACCTCCATCGTTAGCGTAGCTATAAGTATATAAAACCACTTTTTTTCTTGGAACGAAAGAGGAGTTTTTCTTTTTAATCTAATTCTAATCTTTGTGTAATCTCTGTCTAATCTTTGGCTTTTATGATGATACTTGAGAAGAACGCGACGGGCGTAATGAAAGAGAGGCTGAAGATGAGTTTGCTTGCAGAACGGGCGGAGTTTATGCTTCGCTTTCTAGAAGAGCCTGCTAAAATCGGCAGTATTACTCCTAGCTCCCTATTTTTGACGCGTAAAATGCTAGCCGGGCTGCCTTGGGAGCGTATGGAAACAATTGTCGAGCTGGGAGCTGGAACAGGAGTTTTTACGAAATACATGGTCGAGCATAAACCGGAATTTTGCCAAGCTTTAATAATAGAACAAAACTATGAAATGCGGGAAAAGCTGCGTCGTCGATATCCTGGGTTTTATTACGGAACAAAGGCGGAAGACGTGAGCGTCTTACTGCAATATTTCGCGCTTCCTAAAGCCGACTGTGTTATTTCTGGTTTGCCTTTTGCTGCTTTTTCCCGAGCGCAGCAGCATCAAGTACTGTTGGCTGTAAGTCAATCGCTGCAGCCGGACGGACGTTTTGTGGCCTTTCAATATTCACTGCAGCTAAAAAGTGTCTTGAAAAAGTATTTTCGCGAAGTGAAGGTAGCGTTTATGCCGTTGAATTTTCCGCCTGCCTTTATCTATTACTGCAAAAAATAGCGTTCAGCGGACAGTACACTAAAATACTAGCGGTGCTAATGAAGTAGTACTGGCTATTTAAATAGAGCCTAGCAATGTCCGCAATTTTGCGGACATTGCTTTTTTGCGCAGACTTAATCTTTTTCTCCACCTTTTTAATCTGATTTTAATCTCCTTCTCAGACTTATCTAATCTTGCTTCTATATACTGCAAATAGTGGCAAACGCCAATAAGCATGATATGAAAGAAGGTAATTGTATGAAAAAGAAATGGCGCGCTTGTGTTTTTTCGGTAATGGCGTTGGGCGGAGTGATTATTGCCGGTCCGGTTTTGGCGGCTCCGCAGGAAGAAGCTCAGCCAATTATTATCCAAAAAGAAGACCCGGAGCAAGCAGATAATACTCGTGAAAAAACAAGAGTGGCGGAGCAAGTTGCTTTGGTTAAAGAAGTAAATAACATACAGAAATAGCAAGAGAAGCCCCTTTGTTCAGGGGCTTCTCTATAGTTTCTTAGAGTAAGATAACAAATACAAAGAGGAAAAAATAGTAGTACAATGTATTTCAAGGCTGTAGAACGGCAAAAAGGAGTATGCGTTTATGAAATACATGAGCACGTTGCTTGCGGTCCGCGATATGGAAAAATCGAAGCAATTTTACACAAAAATACTAGGTCTTGCCGTTATATCCGACTTTGGGGACAATGTAATTTTGACAGGCGGCATTGCGCTGCAGACGGTGGCAACTTGGGTTGCTTTTTTGCAAAAAGAGGAGGAAGATATTTCTTTTGCAAACCATGCAAGCGAGCTTTATTTTGAGGAAAATGACATGGGTTTTTTCATGGAATCGCTGCAGCGGCAAGAGATACGATATGTTCATCCTCTTTTCGAGCACCGCTGGGGGCAAAGAGTGGTGCGCTTTTATGATCCTGATGGGCATATTATTGAAGTTGGCGAGAACATGGCGATGGTGGTACAGCGTTTTTTAAAGAAGGGCTTATCGATAGAAGAAACGGCTTTGCGAATGGAAGTATCCTTAGAATATGTGCGAGCCTGCCTTAGAAAATGCGAGAGTGACTAAGGATTTTGAGAGCTGTGAAAAAATAATGAAACTCTTGCGTAAAAAACAGGTAAAAATTACTTGCACTTTGCAGCGTGCGTGATACAATCATCTTGGTCCTAGAACAACGGTGACGGCAGGGAAACCGGCCGTTAGGCCAAAAGACCGTCACAAAGAAGGGAGAGGGATATGAACGCGCAAATCCGACTGACAGAAGAAGAAACAAAAGCCTTGGCTAAGGAGCATGGCACCCCGTTATTGGTGGTGTCTACCAAGAGGGTAACGGAAAATTACCAATACTTGAAGCGAAAGCTGCCCCGCGTTGAGGTGCACTATGCAATGAAAGCCAATCCAGACGAACATATTGTCCGGACGTTGGCCGATCTGGGATCTTGTTTCGATGTCGCCTCGGCAGGCGAGATGGAAGCGCTCACAGCGATGGGCATTGCTGCTGCGAGGATTGTATATGCCAATCCCGTAAAGACGGCAGAAGGTTTGGAAACGGCGAAACGCCTGGGTATTCATAGATTTACTTACGACAGCGCCAGCGAGGTGGACAAGATGGCCGCGGTGATTCCCGGGGGCGAAGTGCTCCTGCGGGTGCGGGTGGAAAACCCCGAGGCGCTGGTGGATTTGAATAAAAAATTTGGCGCCTCTGTCGGCGAGGCCTTGGAACTTTTGCGTCGGGCTCGGGACAAGGGCTTGTGCGTGAAGGGACTTTGCTTCCATGTGGGCAGCCAGTCTGCTACAGCGGACGCCTATGTGCGCGCTCTCAAGCAATGCCGGGATCTTTTTGACCTGGCGGCGGAAGAGGGCATGCACTTGACCACGCTGGATATTGGGGGCGGCTTCCCGATTCCTATAAACGGTCAGGACATCAATTTGGATGAAATGACGGAAACCATCCAGAAATACGTCGATGAATTGTTTCCCGATACCGAGCTTTGGTCCGAACCGGGGCGTTTTCTCTGCGGTACGGCGGTGCAGCTGATAACCCAGGTTATCGGCGTTAAAAATCGGGATGAGCAAGTATGGTACTTCCTGGACGAAGGCGTGTATGGCTCATTTTCCGGCATTTTCTTCGACCATTGGAATTACGAATTTGTTTATTTTAAAGACGGGGAGCAGCATCCGGCGACCTTTGCGGGGCCTAGCTGTGATTCGTTGGACATTCTCTACCGGGGCCATAATGCGCCGGCGTTGGAGGAAGGCGATCTAATTCTTGTGCCGGACTGCGGCGCGTATACGTCTGCTTCTGCCACGACCTTCAATGGCTTTGCCAAAGCGAAGAGCATTGTTTGGGAGACGGAGAATACAAAGAGCTACACAGTTTTGAAAAATGAGCAACGTCATTTTATTGCTGACGCTGTATAAAGAAGCAAGAAAGGCCCCTAATTCGCTGCTGCGGATTAGGGGCCTTTGCCTTGCTGGGGGGCTGTAGAAAAATGCCTTGTATTGACGGCGGCGAGGGCATCACGTAAGCTGAAGGGAGAAAACGTTTGAGGGAGGTTAAAAAGGATGATCGTAGGGCATATGCGTTATTTAGAACAAGACCGGCAATGGCTGCCGACAGAGGTAGTGAAAGTGCTGGACTGGATGGCGGCGGCGGATTGGAACCGCTTGGAGGATGGCCGTTATGAGCTGGAAGGTGCAGAGGTTTATGTAGGGGTGCAGCACTATAAAACAACTCCGGCCGCAGAAAAGCAGCCGGAGTCGCATCAAGCTTATGTGGATATTCAGTATATGCCTTTGGGGCGCGAAGTGATCGGCGCGGAGCCGCTGACAGACGAGCATGAGGAAAGCAGTATTGAGCTGGAAGAGCGGGATTTGATTTTTTACCATGAAGGCGTGCAGGAGAGTTCTTTGGTTTTGGCTCCCGGCATGTACGCTGTATTTTTTCCCTGGGACGTGCACCGTCCGGGCTGCAGGGCTACAGAAGCGGCGGAGACCGTCTGCAAAGCCGTGGGCAAAGTGCGCGTAGAGCGGCTGGTGACGGAATCCGAATAAAACGTATTCCGTAGCCCTCATTCGGACCCTCCCTTTACTCCCTCTACTCTTGTTCAAATTCACGTACGCCATTACTCGTTAATGCAGCCACTGCGGCTCGGTTTGCTGGCGCAGCACCAGGCTGGCGCCGATGAAGGACGTGAAAAAGAGGGAAGAAGCCAGTTCTTCTTCAAAATAGGAAGCGCAGTAGGCGTCGTCGGAGGTAGTAGCCCAGTCGGCAAAAGCGGCAAAAAACAGTGTGCCTCCTGGGTAGGCGTTCTCGAGCAGCGCATCTAAAGACGCGTCGCCCAGGCCGCGACGATGACCGCGCCAAAGCTCAACGGCGGCAAGCGGCTCCAGGTCGTCCAGGCGTTCAGCTTGCCACAAGAGAGCTCCTTCGATTCCTCTGGTAAAGGCGTAGCCGAAAGCCAGCGGCAACGCCGCTGCTAACGGCAGAGGTCTGGACGCGTCGTAAAGCAGCAATTGCGTTAGTCGATGCGTACAACTATGCAGACAGGCTTGCAACTCTGGGGACAACGATTGGATATCGGTGTGATTTAAGCCGCAGTGAAAGGCGGCTTTGCGCAAAGCGGAGGCTGCTTGGGAATCGAAGAGATTCATGTGTCATCCCTCCTCTTTTAGGAATGGCGGTGTGCTGTCGAGCAGACGCCAATATTACAAGATTGATAATTCTGTCAATACTACATGAGGACTTCGATATATACGGAAGCTTTTCCTGCTGTGAAAAAAGATTCGCTATTATTCAAAGGAGGCTGTAAAGATGGCTAAACGAAAAATTATTCGTATTGATGAAAACTTGTGCAATGGGTGCGGGCGCTGCGTGTCGCCTTGCGCCGAAGCGGCAATCGAATTGGTGAACGGTAAGGCGAGGGTCTTGCGGGACGAACTTTGCGATGGCGCCGGTTTTTGTATCGGCGCCTGTCCGACAGGAGCGTTGACGCTAGAAGAGCGGGAGGCTGTCGCTTTTGATGAAGAGGCGGTTCAGGAGCACAAAAAAGCGGTTGCGCAGCGGCCGGAGTTCCACCATTTGATGCAGTGCTCTCTGTGCGATATCTCGGAACAAGAACGGCCCTTGCTGCCGATGAAGTACAAGGGCGAAAGCACCTGGGTATGCGTGCGCTGCCTGCCTACGTTGATTCATGGGTAGTAAAAAATGAAATAGGAAGCATTCAGGCCGAAGAACGGGGTAAAAAGAAACCCGTCCTTCGGCCTATTGTAATAGTAAGGAATAAAATGTAAAATAAAACGTGTTTTCGAGAAGTATAATAAGTTCATTTTATAAAAGGAGGCGGTAAGGTGAAGAAAAAATTAGTTTTTTTGATGTTTGCGTTACTGTTAATTGGCAGCGTGGCTTCGGCGGCGCCAGTGGTAGAACCGTTGCAGACGGTAGATATTCAAGCGGATAACAATGTGAATATTTTTGATTATAACTTTATGGACGAGCCTGGCGAAGCGCGCCTGGAACTGACACAGCTTGCTAATATCTGGGGCGGCGGCGCGGTACTGCGGGTGGATATTGAGACCGATAACGGCAAGGAAGAGCTGCAAGTGGTTGTCAGCGGCGCCTATAATGGCGACAATCTTACGACGCACATGCTGAGCGTGTCTTTGCGCAACAAAGGACTTATTAATGTAAGTATTGCGAAAAGCACGCCGCTAGTTTTGAATGTGAAAGACGGCAAGCTGACCGTAGCTGCCGGCGGCAGCAAGCGTACGGTGGATAAGGTATATTCCTTTGGCGGCTCCTTGCACACACAGTCGATTACAGGAACGCTGCGGGTATATCCGGGCAGCGACAGCGTTAACGCTGGCAGCTTGGTGTCCGGTGGTTCCGGCAGCAATGGCGGCAACGCCTCTGTTAACGATACGGTGGATACCGTGTCCCGGGTTGTGAACATTTTCCGGTAAGTTTTATAGGAAAAGCGAAAAAGGCGCTTGCAGCGATTTGGCTGCAAGCGCCTTTTGATTATATGCTAGAATTTGTAAACTAAAACGAACCGCGAAATACACGAAAGACGCGAAAATGGTTTTCAAGATTAAATATCGTGCGTTATTCTTCTCCTGCGTACCCTCTAGAGGACGTCGGTTGCCATGCCATCCTTGGCGCAACCGACCCTAGCCGCATCCGGCGGCGGCGCCGGTTCTCCTGTTCAATCTCCATTCTCGGGTCTTTTCTCCATGAAATAATCCGCGATCAGCTCTTTGGCGGCGCGGCGGGCAAATTCCGCTTGGGCGGCTAAAAGCAGCACCGTCAAAAAGCGTTCTAGCGCCAACTTAGACTCGTCATCTTCGATGTGCGTCAGCCGCTCCGTCAGGCGCAGGTTGCTGGCCTGGGCTTCGTCGCAGAAGGCCTGCAAGTCGGCAGCTTTCAACTCGGTGAAAAGATCATATACCTCTTCCAGCGGAAGAATGTCATCGTGGGGGGAGTCAATATTGCGCAGCACAGGGTTGAAAAGAGCCTTGATTTCCTGGATGGAAAGGACTTGCTTGAGCTTGCTCAGCATAAGGAGCAGCAAAATATGGTAGCGGTGGTATTTTTTCTGCTGGCTGCGGGCTAAAACCCCATCTTTGGTGTAATTATTGACCATGGTACGTGTTAACAGGTCATCGTTGCTGGTAGCCTGACGGTTGACCAATGATAAAAGCTGGTCCATATACAGCCCCAAATCCGGCAGAGACTGAGAAGTTGTCTCAGGGCATTCCAGTAAGCGCGTAAGGCGCTCTTGTAATGTTTGCATAGCAGTGATCCTCCATCGTGCTCTATATCTTTTAGTATATGGTTTTCAAAACAAGGAGTCAATGCAGCCCTAGACGAAGATAGACGCTTCTTAAAAACAATTAACATAGTTTTAATAAAAAACACTTGTGGTTTTAAAAACTACATGATATTCTATTTGTAGAAACTTAGAAAGGAGCTAATGCGCAATGGAAGCAGTATGGCAAAGCGTTGGAATGTTATTTTCGCTGGAGGCCTTGTTGCAAGCAGTGACCAATCCGGTCAACTGGGGCATTATCGGGACGTTGGTTTTATTAGAAGGGTTGTTGTCGGCGGATAATGCGTTGGTGTTGGCGATGATGGTCAAGCATTTGCCGGAAGAGCAGCGCAAAAAGGCTCTTTTTTATGGTATACTTGGCTCGTACGCCTTTCGCTTTGTGGCGATTGCCCTGGGAACGGTATTAATCAAAATCTGGTGGGTGAAACTCATCGGTGCGATCTACTTGTTATATTTAGCAGGAGCGTTTTTTTGGAAGAAACGTAAGCAAGGCGAAGAAGCCAGCGCAGACGGCTGTGCGGGCTTTGGTTTTTGGCGTACTGTGGTAGCCGTAGAGGTTATGGATATCGCCTTTTCCGTTGACAGCGTACTGGCGGCTTTCGGCGTCAGCGACCAGGTTTGGGTGCTGTACTTGGGAGGCATTTTGGGTGTGTTGATGATGCGCGGCGTGGCGCAGTTCTTTATTACCCTCATTGACCGCTATCCGGAGCTGGAGGGTACGGCGTATGTCCTGATTGGCGTGATTGGCGCTAAAATGATGGCTTCCTCTGCTGGCTACGAAATGGAACACGGCGTCTTCTTCGCGCTCATGGCGGTTGTTTTCGGCAGCGCCTTTGGTATGCATTATCTGCGGCAGCCGCAGACGGTGCCTGTGCCCATAAAAAAAGAAGATCTGAAATAGAACGATATAATTTCTTAAATGATGAAAAAGGAGAGTAGAATGGGTATGTTTAAAACCACTCTTTTGTTGGCGGGACTAACCGGGATTTTGATGTTCATGGGCAAGGCCGTTGGCGGTAATGGCGGCATGATGCTGATGTTTCTCATCTCGATGGGTATGAACTTTTTCAGCTACTGGTATAGCGATAAAATTGTGTTGAAAATGTATGGCGCGCAGCCCGTGACCATGCAGGATGCCCCTGGCTTGGTTCATTCCGTGTCCAAGCTGGCGCAGGCGGCGCAGATGCCGATGCCGAAAGTGTATATTATCAATGAAGCCGCACCCAACGCCTTTGCCACGGGCCGCGACCCGGAGCATGGCGTAGTGGCTGTAACTACCGGGATCATGCAGGCGCTGAGTACAGAGGAACTGGAAGGCGTTTTGGCGCATGAATTGGCGCACATCAAGAACCGAGACACCTTGATCAGTACCATTGTAGCCGGTATTGCCGGAACGATCACCATGATTGCCAATATTGCCCAATGGGGAGCCATTATGGGCGGCTTTGGCCGCAGCGACGACGACGAGGAAGGCGCGGGCGGGCTGGTTGGTTCTTTGTTTATGATTATTTTGGCGCCCTTGGCGGCGACCATTATTCAGCTAGCTATCAGCCGGACCCGGGAATACGGGGCCGACGCAAAAGGCGCTGAATTCTGCGGCAATCCCCTGGCGTTGGCGGAAGCGCTGCGCAAGATCGAGTATTATGCTAAGCATAGAACGCTGCCGGAAGCCAGCCCTTCTACAGCGCATATGTTTATCATCAATCCCTTTGCCGGCGGCGGCCAGTGGTTTATGAGCCTCTTTTCCACCCATCCGGCTACAGGCGATCGCATCGCTAAGCTGGAGCAGTTGGCGCGGGGACGCTAAACCGGATATTGCCTTCAAGCCCGTACCGTTATGGTGCGGGCTGTTTTTGTTGCGCTGGGCGCTGTTCGTCATAGCGAGCCGTTTGTCTGCTATGATAAACAAGGAAAGTAAGATGGTGGCATAACGTGACAAAGTTAGCCTATGGAAAAGGACTTGAGGACTAGTAGAAATGAGCATAAATATGATAAAATTAAATAGAAAGAATATTCCTTCCTGAAGGGAATATGTGGGAAAAATAACAATAAAGAAGCGATGAAAGAGCTTCAAAAGGAGGCCATATGAAACTTAGCAGCAACAGCATTCAAACACGTTTAACCTTGGCCTTGGCGGGATTGGTAGTGGTGGCTCTGCTTTTATTGGGAGTAACCAGTTATTGGCAAGCGAAAGGAGCTCTTTCGGACAGCGTGGATGAAACAGCGTACGCCTTGGCGGACCATTATGCGCTGCAAACGGAATTTTTCACCAAAGAGGCCATTCTCCGTTTGGAGGATTTGGCGAGCATTCAACGTATGCGCGAGAGCGAGGATAATGCGGCTTTGACCGCGTCTTTAGCGGAAACAGACAAACGCCTGAAATTGTTTGAGATGCTCAGCTATGTGCGGCTAGACGGCTCCTCGTTGCGTATGGATGGCAAACCGGATTCGTTGGGAGATCGGATTTATTTCAAAAAAGTACTGGAAACTAAAAAAACCTATATATCAGATATGATTGTTTCCCGCTCTACGGGCAAGCTGGCGGTTGTAATCGCCGTTCCAGTCTTTAATAAGGACGGCGGTCTGAAAGCTGTCTTGGCGGGGACGTTGTCGCTGGAAAAATTGAATGATGTATTAAAGAATGTTAAGTTTAAGGAGAGCGGCTATGCTTTTCTGGCGGATGACAGCGGCGTTATCCTGGCGCATCCTAAACGGCCGGATTTGGCGGGTAAGCTGAATGTGGCCCAAAAAGAGGTTAATCCGGAACTCAAGCTGCCGGTTAACACCTTGGATGACCGGATGATCCAGTTGTTTAAGACGGCATTGGAGAAAAACGATGGCGTGCGCGGCGATTATACCTTTGTGGATGGAAAATCTCAAATTGCCGTCTACCAGCCGATAGAACTGGTTGGCGGACAAAAGTGGATGATGGTCATTACGGCGCCCATGGATGAAGCTACGGCCGAAGTGCGGCAGTTGAGCTATGTCATGCTGGGGCTGAGCGTATTCTGTCTGCTCTTGGCCGTTGGCGTAGCGGCGGTTATCAGCAAGCGCTTTGTAGCGCCTATACTCAAGTTGCGCGATGCGGCGGAGCACATTGCAGCGGGAGATCTGCGCCGCCAGGAAGTGGCGGTACAGTCTCAAGACGAACTGGGGCAATTAGCAGGCAGCTTTGCCGACATGAGCGGCAAGCTGCGCGATTTGGTGGTACAAGTGCAGCGCGAGTCCCAGCAGGTGGCGGCGGCCAGCGAAGAGCTGACAGCCAGCGCCGAGCAGGCGGCTCATGCGGTGCAGCAGGTGGCAGGCAGCGTGACCGAAGTGGCTGGCGGTGCGGATCGGCAGCTTTCGGTAGCACGGGAAGCCACAACCGAAGTGGACTCGCTGGCGAAAGAATTGGCCGGGGCCTCAAAGCGGGCCGGTGAAGTGCAAAAATCAGTGGAAAAAACATCCCAGGCGGCGGAAAGCGGCGGCGAAGCCATCGGCAAAGCCATTCGCCAGATGCAAGCTCTTGATACGACGGTGACCCATTCGGCGCAGGTTGTGGCCAAGCTGGGCGAACGTTCTCAGGAAATTGGCCAGATTGTGGACACGATCAGCGGTATTGCCGGACAGACCAACCTGTTGGCCTTGAACGCGGCCATTGAGGCTGCGCGGGCGGGCGAACAGGGCCGCGGCTTTGCGGTGGTGGCGGACGAAGTGCGCAAGCTGGCGGAACAAAGCCAGGAAGCTGCCGGACGCATTGCCTCTCTCATTGGCGAGATTCAAGGCGAGACAGGCCGCGCCGTAGAAGCTATGAACAAGGGCACTGCCGAGGTTAAGGAAGGCACTGTTGTCGCCGGCCAGGCCGGGGCGGCCTTTGAAGAAATCGTCGGCCTCATTCGCAAGGCCAACGAAGAAGTGGCGGCCATTACGGCGGCCATCGAACAGACCGTCAGCGGCAGCGGCCGCATCGTCCACGCCGTGGACGACATGCAGCGAGTCAGCCGCGATACGGCGGAGCAAACCCAAACAGTGGCGGCTGCCACCGAAGAGCAGGCGGCCTCCATGGAAGAGATTGCTTCTTCCAGCCGCTCTTTGGCTCATTTGGCGGAAGAGCTGCAAGTGGCGGTCAGCCGCTTCAAAGTATAAGGGGAAAAGGTAAGCGCCCTCTGCCGTTAGGCAGGGGGCGCTTTTTGAACGTGTTCAATTTCTCCCGTGGCGGTGATTTGGTTTTTTAGGGGTCTGTGAACGGTTTTTCCGTTTTTCTTCAATCGCTAAACGAGCGGCGGCTTTGGCAGCTTTTGCTTGATGATGCGTCCAAAACTTCCAGATGGCGTAAGCAGTCCCTAGAATTACCGCTGGCAGCAGGTTCCAAAAGAGCAAATCTATTTCTTCTGCGGACATGGCGTTCCTCCTGGTATTTTTTAATTTGTTTTATTGTACCGGCAGAATGAAGTTTTGTACATAGAAAGGAGCTGGATTATAAAAATAAAGTTGCGGCCAGAAAGCATGGCTTTGAAAACCATAGGAATCCGTGTACAATAAAACCATCATTACAATAATAAGGGGGGCCTTGGGTATGACGGATTGCAAGCGGCTTATGGAAGAGCGGCGTTCCGTGAATTTCTTTGATGCGGCGCAGCCGTTGACGCCGGAGCTTTTACGGCAGATTGTGGAATTGGCGTCGCTGGCGCCGTCGGCCTTTAATTTACAGCCTTGGCGGCTCATCGCCGTGCGCAGTCCGGAGGGGCGGGAACGGCTGTGGCGGTTAGCGCAGCAGCAGCCCAAGGTGTTGGAAGCGCCGGTGACGTTGATCGTCGTTGGTGATCGCGGTGCTTGGCAAGGCGACAATCCGGCCTGGGGAGAGCTGGCAGCCATGCTGGGTGGCGCAGAGGCCGTGAAACCCTACTTGGCCATGGCGGAAGCGCTCTATGGCGCCACGACGGAGCGGCGCATCAAATTTGCTGAGAGCAACGCGGCTCTCTTGGCGATGTCGGTGGTATACGCGGCGCGATGTTTTGGAGTGGAGGGACACTTCATGTCGGGCATTGATTTTGCGGGCATTAAGCAAGCGTTTGCCTTGGATGAGGATGAGGAAGTGGTAATGCTTTTGGCGCTGGGCTATGCGGAGGGAGGCAAAGTGCTATCCCCCCGGAGAAAACGCCAGTCTTATGATGAATTGGTGGAGGAAGTCTAATGGAAGTTGTGAGCGCCTGTTTAGCGGGCATAGCCTGCCGATATGACGGAACGGCCCAGGAAGCGCCGGAGATAGTGGCGGCGGTGCGCCAAGGGAAAGCGCTACCTCTTTGCCCGGAGATGCTGGGCGGGCTGCCGGCGCCTCGGCAAGCGGCGGAAATCAAAGAGGGCTGCGTAGTAACGGCGGAAGGTATTGATTTGACGCAGTCCTTTCAAAAAGGCGCGGAGATTGCCACGCAAATCGCCATTCTCGCAGGCTGCCGCAAGGCGGTCCTCAAAGCTCGTTCGCCCAGCTGCGGCTGCGGGCGAATTTATGACGGAACTTTTTCCGGTCATCTGGTTGAAGGCGACGGGGTATGGGCGCAGGAACTAAAAAAAGCCGGCATTGAAGTGTCGGTAAGATGAACAATTGTGGTTGTTTTTAGACGCAGGAAATGGACGATGCAAAGAGAATTTCTGCAAAGAAAGCTTGGTGTGCAAAGAAGTCGTGCAGGCGCATGAGTATCAGGCTTATCTTAGGCAGGAGGCGATTTTTATGAAAATCAGCGGCAGAAATAAACTAGGAGCTACGGTAAAGGAAATTGTACGCGGCGGCGTGGTGGCCAAAGTGGTCATGGATTTTAAAGGGGAAGAGCTGGTGGCCGTTGTTACGAACGACTCCGTAGATGATCTGGGACTCAAAGTCGGCGATGAAGTGACGGCTCTGGTTAAAGCCACGGAAATGATGATTTTGAAATAAAAGCAGTTAGAAAAAACCAGGCAAACGCGTACTAGGCGGCTGCCTGGTTTTTGATTTAGGATACCTAGAAAATTAAAGTACTGTAAAAAATCCCCCTGGCCCTGTGGGCCATCCTTTAGCAAGGGGGACTTTTACTTTGCCTCCCTTGTTAAAGGGAGGTGCCGCCACAGCGGCGGAGGGATTCAGTTTCGCTGTATTTTTTTGCTCTCCGTCGTACCCTCAGAAGATGTCGGTTGTTATGCCTTCCTTGGCACAACCGACTCTAGGTGCATCCAGCACCGTCGCCGGTTCTCTTGTTCGAATTCCTGTTTTCATCGTACCCTCCCTCTACTCATTCTACTCCTGTTAAATTTTATTGGCCGTTCTTTCTTCGCAGAAATCAAGCAGCACATGGCAGGCTTGAGACAAATAGCGCTCCTCGTTCCAGGCGAAACCGGCTTGGATAGAGAGAGGCGGCGTCAAGGGACGACTGACAATACGGGGGTGCTTGCGGGCGATGTCCGCCGGCAGGAAGCCGACCCCTGCATTTTGTTCCACCAGGCTAAGAATGGTTTCGATTTGTCGCGAAGAGAAACGTATCTGCGGTGTAAAGCCGTGGCGGGAGCATTCTTCCAAGATGAGCTGGCGCATATAGGTATCTTCTTGAAAGAGCAGAAAGGGTTCTTTGGCCAACTGCGGTAAAGAAAGTGTTGTTGCGGAAGCCAGGGGGTGCGCAGGGGAAAGGCAGACATGGATGGCGCTTTGTGCCAGGGGGCGCAGCGCCAGGCCAGGCGGTGGGTCAGAGATAATTAGCAGTCCTAGGTCAAGTTCATCTTCGAGAAGTTTGCGGCGTGTAGCTAGGCTGCCCGTTTCCGTGCACTGCAGCTCGATATCCGGATGCGCCGCGTGAAAAGCGGCGAAAAGAGACGGAAAGACGAAAGCGCCGATGACCGGCGTAATGCCTAATAGGATGCGGCCTTTACGGGACGCCTCGTAGTCCTTCATCTCTTCTTGGGCGTTATTGCGGCAGCGCAGCATAGTCTCGGCGTGCTGCAGCATGCGCTCCCCGGCTTGGGTGAGGCGAAGCCGCCGCTGCTTACGGTCAAAGAGAGGCACCTCAAGCTCTTCCTCCAATTTTTGCAGAGAAATGCTGACCGAAGGCTGAGCCACGTGCAGCTGCGCGGCGGCGCGGCTTACGCTGCCCAGGCGACAGACTTGCTGAAAATACTCTAATTGTCGCAGTTCCATAGAAACCTCCATATAGTTTTAAACTATATATGAATCAAAAATATATATTTTTATTCTATCAAAAGCTGCGGTATACTGCAAAAGAGAAGAAAAAGCGGGAGGAATTACGATGGAACTGCTAGGGTATTTGATTTTAGGGGTAGCGGTGGCTGCATTCGGCACGCTCGTAGGCATTGGCGGCGGTCTGATTTTGGTGCCCCTTTTTATTTTGGTATTTCATTGGGAGCCTAATTTGGCGGTGGGTACGTCGTTGGTAGTGGTTTTTTTTAATGCGATTTCCGGTACCGTGGCTTATATGCGGCAAAAGAAGGTATACTATGACGCCGGTATTCGGTTTGCTCTGGCTACGCTGCCAGGGGCGTTTTTCGGCAGCTACGCGGTAAAGTACATCCCGGAAGCGGAATTCAAAGTATTCTTTGGCGCGACGCTGATGGTCATGGCGGCGCTGATGTTTTGGCGCAATCATTCTAAAGGCGCGCCGAATAAGGGAACTGAAGTGCCTAAGAATTACAATCGTACCGCTGGCGTGCTTCTTAGTTTGTGCGTAGGGTTTTTATCCAGCATTCTAGGCATTGGCGGCGGCATTATCCATGTGCCGGCCATGGTCTATTTGCTGGCGTTTCCGGCGCATATTGCGACGGCAACCTCGCATTTTGTGCTGGCGATTTCTTCCATGGTCGGCGTGTTTTCGCATTTCTTGCTGCATAACATTCTGATTAAGGAAGCCTTGATGATCGGCATTGGGGCGGTAGTGGGCGCGCAATTGGGGGCGAAAATGTCCCTAAAGGTGAAGTCAAAGGCTATTTTGTCTTTGCTGGCGTTCTGCCTGTTCGGATTGGGCGCACGCTTAGTCTTTACAGCAGGCGCTTTCTAGTAAGGAGCCGCTGCTTTATGTGCATCTCGCGATAAATCAATCTTTTTTTCGTCAGACTTTGTTAGAAAGCCTCGGCATAGCGCCGCTATTCCTCCGTTTTCTTTCGCGTCTGACCAAAAAAATCTGCGATTTTTCGGAGCGCTCATTAAAGCAGTGGCTCCTTATAATTTTGGTACGTATTCTTCTTTGGTTCAGGGGGACGGTTCTCTTGAACCAAAATGGCAAGAAAATGACTCAGGAGAACCGTCCCCCTGAACCAAAAAGGTCGAAACCCTCATTCGAGCCCTCCCTCTAAGCAGTAGACGTCGGTTGCAATGCCTTCCATGGCGGTCCCTCGTTTGTGCCTTCCATGGCACTCGGGACACTAAGTGCATCCAGCACTGTCGCGCCGACCCTAGGTACATCACGTGCCGTCGCCGCGACTCTTGTTCAATCCTTTTCTTTCGCTCTTCGGCCCTGCTGTTCCAGCACGAAGTCTCGGAACTTCAGCGCTGCCGGCGACAGATAGCGTTCTTTGTGCCACGCGAGGCCGATGGTGCGGCGGCAGGGAGTGTCTTTGACAGGTAGAAATGCCAAATGCAGGTGCTCCAGGCCTGCTAAATGGGGGATGAGAGCAACGCCCAGGCGGGCTTCTACCAGGCCGGCGACGGTCATGATTTCTTCGCCTTCAAAGGTGATTTCCGGCTGGACGCCGGCTTGCTGCAGCAAGCGATCCGCTAACAGGCGCAGGCCGTAGTTAGGCTTGAAGGTAATCAGGGGTTCTACGGCAATGTCCTGTAAGGATAAGCTTTCCTGCTGTGCTAAGGGATGCTCACGGTGAACGGCGACAAAGATGTCTTCCTCAAAAAGCGGGCGCCAGGCTAGATAAGTTGGCGGCGCAGCGAAGGAACAAAGGCATAAATCCGTGCCGCCGCTATGGAGCTGTTCCAAAAGAGCGGCGGTGCTGTTTTGGTAGAGCCGGAAATGCACCTGCGGATGCAGGCGGCGGAACTGCTGCAGCAGCTCCGGCACCAGATGCGTGCCTTGAGAATGCAAAAAAGAAAGACTGACGCTGCCGCGTTCCGGATGAATGAGGTCTAGCGCTTGTTGCCGTCCGGCTTCAATGCTTTGCAGGCCTTGATCCAGATGTTCTAGAAAAATACGTCCGCTGCGCGTCAGCTCCAGGCGTTTATGACAGCGGTGGAAAAGCGGAAACCCTAGTTCTTCCTCCAAACGGGCCAGAGAACGGCTCAAGGCTGGCTGGGAAAGCGCCAACTGGCTGGCGGCCTGGGTCATGTGGCCCAAAGCGGCAATGGTGCGAAACGCATAAAGCTGTTGTAAGTCCAAGGTTATCTTCCTTTCTAAACATAAATATAATAACGGTGAACAAGAGAATCGGAGTAAAGGGAGGGTGCGCAGGAGAGAACTCTCTATCGTGCCCTCCCTTTACTCACTCTACTTCTGTTTAAAATTTGTTCCTTCTACCCTCAGCATACTGCTTTTTTGAGCCCTTTTCCAGAAATACATAACCAAAATGCATCAAAACAATAAAAATGATGCATTAGACGCAGGGGATTGTAAGGAGTAAGATAAAAGAAAGGAAAGTGTTTTGGAGGCGGAGATTGTGGGTTTGGAACGAGGGAACTGTAACTATTGGCGTGCCTTAGCAGCGCTGTTTATGGGCAGCTTTGTGGAGTTTGCTCTTTTGTATGTAACGCAGCCGCTTTTACCGGCGTTGACGGCGGATTTTTCGTTGTCGCCTTCGGTGGCTAGTTTGTCTGTGTCGCTGACGACTGGCGCTATGGCGCTGGCTCTTTTACCGCTGGCGGCGGTGTTCAGCCGGCTGCAGCGCAAACCAACCATGTTGTCGGCTATGTTGGGTGCGTCGCTGCTGGCGATTGCATCCGGCTGCAGCCCAAACTTTGAGCTGCTCTTAGTCTGTCGGGCTTTACAAGGCATGTTGATGGCGGCGTTTCCCGCTGCGGCTATGGCGTATGTCAATGAAGAGTTTGAGCCGTCCGGCGTGGGGCTGGCTATGGGTATCTATATTGCCGGTACGTCTATTGGCGGTTTGGGCGGACGGCTTTTGGTGAGCTTGCTGTCGGACTTTATGTCTTGGCGGACGGCACTTTTGGTGATGGGCGGATTCTGTCTGCTTTTGGCGATTTGCTTCTTTTGGCTGCTGCCGAAGGCGCAAAGCCGCCGCAGTACTGCAGTAAAGCAGGCCGGCCTGTTGGCAGCGCTGCCCTCTTTGCTAAAGACGCCGGGCATTCTTCCTCTATATATTGTTGGCTTTGTAGCGCTAGGCTCGTTTGTAGCTTTGTACAACTATATCGGCTATATATTGTTGGCGGCGCCGTATTCTTTTAGTCAGAGTCAAGTGGGAGCGGTATTTCTGTTATATTTGCTGGGGACGGTGAGTTCCATGGTTTCCGGCGGTCAGGTAGACAGGCGCGGTCCGGGGCCGGTGCTGGTGGCAGGCTTATTGATGATGCTGGGAGGGGCGCTGTTTTCGCTGGGGACTCCGCTGCTATTTAAACTCGGCGGGCTGGGCATGTTTACGTGCGGCTTTTTTACCACCCATGCGACAGCCAGCGGCTGGGTGGGGCGCTTGTGCCGCGGCGATAAGGCGCAGGCGGCCTCGCTGTATTTGCTCTTTTACTATGCTGGCGCCAGCGTGATAGGTACGGGGAGCGGTGTTTTTCTGGCCAGCGCCGGCTGGGCGGGCGTGATTGGAATAACTGGGTTCCTTTTGACAGGAGCGCTTTGGCTGGCGTGGCGGCAGCAGCATCTACAGAAATAAAAATGCAAAAAAATATTGTCATAAAATAAAAAGAATCGGTTGTTTTATGTTGCGCGGTTGACAAAACGTCAAGCATCCCATACACTAAATAAGACAATTTCATAAGAAATGGGATAGGTGCCCGTAAGGGCTTAATAGGGAAGTCCGGTGTCATGCCGGCGCGGTCCCGCCACTGTATTAGGGAGCAAATCCAAAAGATGCCACTGGAGAATACTCTGGGAAGGCTTGGAGGCGCGATGATCTAGAGCCAGGAGAACTGCCTATCTGTCGATCACCGTTTAAACCCACGAGCGATGGGGAGGAGATTTGCGAAAATAGCACTTCTTCCCGGCCTTTGAGCCGGGAATTTTTGTAAGTGACCTTTGTTTAGCAGAACCTGTCCGCGCAAGGTGGACAGGTTCTATTTTTTTGTAAAGGAGAGTAATCATTGCAAAAGAAAAATATGGCGTATCGTTTTCTACAGATGTTGTTTACTATGGTTGGCGTGAGTTTTCTAACCTTTTCTTTGCTTTACTTAGCTCCAGGCGATCCCGTAGAAATGATCTTGGAAGTGGGTGATACTATTGTATCGCCAGAGGTCGTTGCACAAACGAGGGCGCAATTGGGATTGGATCAGCCCTTTCATGTGCAGTATTTTCGCTGGTTAGTGCATGTATTGCAAGGAGATATGGGTATGTCTTATTCCGCTAAAATGCCTGTGGCGGATAAACTTTGGCAAGCGTTACCGGGTACGTTGGCGTTGGCTGGAGCGGCTACGGTATTAATGCTTTTCATTTCTGTGCCTTGCGGTATTATTGCGGCGGTGTATAGAAATAAACCTATCGACTATGCAATCCGGGGTCTTTCGTTTTTTGGCATATCTATGCCTAGCTTTTGGGTTGGTTTGATTTTACTGTATGTCTTTGGTTTGAAATTAGGTTTGTTTCCCATTGCGGGAGGCGTTGTGTCTTTAGATCGCATGGTTCTTCCAGCTTGTACGCTGGCGATTGCGATGTCGGCTAAATATACTCGGCAAGTGCGGACCGCTATTTTAGAAGAACTGGGGCAAGACTATATTTTTGGGGCGCGGACGCGAGGCATTCCACTACGAAAAATTTTGTGGCGTCACGTGCTTCCTAATGCTTGCTTGCCTTTGATTACTCTTTTAGGCCTGTCCATTGGTTGGCTTTTAGGGGGCGTAGCGGTTATTGAAATGGTTTTTTCGTGGCCTGGTTTGGGAAAAATGGCGGTTCATGCTATTGAAATGCGCGATTATCCATTAGTCCAAGGCTTTGTTTTGTGGATTGCTTTATTGTATATGGGAATTAATTTGCTAGTTGATATTTCTTATACGTATTTAGACCCGCGATTGAAAGGAGGACGTTGAGTGGCATTCTGGAAAAAAGATCGATTTTTATTCGGCGTATATACTTCGCTGGTCTTACTGATTGCAGGTGTAGCATTACTAGCACCTTGGCTGGCGCCGCAAGATCCCTATGACGCCGTGATGCGGCAAGCTCTCTTAGCGCCTTCCGGCGAACACTGGCTTGGTACGGATAAGCTCGGAAGAGACTGCTTTTCCCGTATTTTATACGGCACTAGAACTTCTCTTGTGATGACTGTCTCCTTAGTCGCTATTATTTCAATCGTTGGAACTACTGTGGGCGTTATTTCAGGATATTGTGGCGGTAAAGTGGATATGGTACTTATGCGTATTGTGGACATGATGCTTGCGTTTCCGGGGATTGTGCTCGCGATTGCGATTGCAGGCGTGATGGGCGGTAATATTGTCAATACGATTTTAGCGTTAGCGGCGGTTAGTTGGACAAAATATGCGCGTTTAGGCAGAAGCTTGACGTTGAAGCTGCGAGAAAGAGATTTTATCGCAGCGGCTGTGACGAATGGAGCTAAACCAATTACACTGCTGTGGAGGCATGTTTTGCCGAATATTTTGCCTACTATTGTTATCACGGCCGCTATGGATATAGGAACAATGATTATGGAATTGGCTGGGCTTTCTTTTTTGGGGTTTGGAGCACAGCCGCCTACGCCGGAATGGGGGCTTATGTTAAATGAAGGGCGTCAACATATTCAAACAGCGCCATGGCTGATGCTATACCCGGGAACAGCGATTCTTGTAGTCGTTGCTGCATTTAATTTGTGGGGAGATAGCCTGCGTGATATCATGGATCCGCAAAAAGCAAGCAGATAGGTTTACAAAGAAGATAAAACATGACAAGGAGATGACTGATTTGAAAGAAAGAAGAAAACGTTGGTTGGGTTGGCTTTGCGTACTTTGTGTAGGTATTTTGTTGGTGTCTGGTTGCGGGGGTGGTAAAAAGCAAGGAGATCCAAAGATCCTTAAAATTGGTGTTACTAATTTTGCGGACTCTCTGGAACCGACGGAAAATTATTTTGGCTGGGTGGTTATGCGCTACGGCATGGGAGAATGCTTGGTAAAATTTGATGAAAAAATGAAAACCCAGCCGTGGCTGGCGGAAAGCTGGCAGATTAGTCAGGATCATATGACTTGGACCTTTAAAATTCGTGACGGTGTGACCTTTTCTAATGGTAAACCGTTGACTGCAGCTGCGGTAAAGGCCTCCTTAGAACGCGCTTTTGTTAAAAACAAGCGTGCGGCTACATTCTTTACTTATCAAGATATGGTTGCCGACGGACAGGTATTGAAAATTACTACGAAAAAGGCGGAGCCGAACATGCCAGGATTTCTGGCGGATCCTCTGTTCTTAATTGTAGATGTAAGTGCGGAAGGAAGCCGTAATTTTGCTAAAGAAGGGCCGATTTGCACGGGACCGTATGTTTGTAAATCCTTCGTTAAGGATAAGGCGATTATGGTAAAAAATCCTACTTATTGGGATGGTCTTGTACCGTATGAGACGGTAGAAATTCCGTCAATTGACGATCCGAATACGCGGGCTATGGCGTTGCAGTCCGGAGAAATTGACATGGCAGTGAATATTGCTGCAGGAGATATCGGCTTATTTAAAGATGAAACTAAATTTCATATCGATCGTATTTCTTCGTTGAGGACGGTTTTAGCACGCATCAACCAGAAGGGAATTCTTGGGGATGAAAAAGTGCGAGCCGCTTTAATCAGCGCTTGCGATCGCAAAGCGTACAACGAAGTAATTTTAAAAGGCACTTTCATTGAAGGCAAAGCTCCGGTGCCTCCTTCTATGGATTATGGCTTTGCGCAGCTTCAAGATCCTAATACGTTTAATTTGGAACGTGCCAAACAATTATTGACGGAAGCTGGCTGGAAAGATACAAATGGTGATGGCATTTTGGATAAAGAAGGCAAGCCTTTGACGCTGGATTTTGTGATTTATAATAGTCGGGCGGAGTTGCCGATTTATGCGGAAGCCGTTCAAGCAGACGCTAAAAAAGCAGGCTTTGATGTGAAAATTAAGACTGTAGATTATAATTTGCTTGATAAAATAGGTATTAATGGTGAATACGATTTGTTGATTTCGAATACGACTACCGCCAATACAGGCGATCCGGAAATTTTCTTGAAATGGTACTGGAAAACGAATAAGAATGGTGATAACTCTCCTAATGGTTCCGGTTATAGCAATGCGCTCCTGGATGCCAAATTAGATGAACTTTCTTCTGAATTTGAGTCGCAAAAACGACGTCAGCTGATTATTGAGATACAGCAAATCATGATGAATGACGGTGCTGCCTTGTTCCTTGGCTATCCGGAAACAAACATCATTAGTGCGGCTTATTTAGAAGGTGCTAAAATGTATCCTTCTGACTATTATTGGCTTACTAATAAAATTAAGTTGGCTAAAAAGTAAGGAGACTAAAAGGAGAAAGTCTATGTTGCTTGACGTATCGGGATTGTCCGTCGCCTACGGGGGTAAAGAAACGGTAAGTCAGGTAAACTTTTCTTTACAAGAAGGTGAAATCCTGGCTATCGTGGGTGAGAGCGGCAGCGGAAAGACAACGGTGATTCGGGCCATTCTGGGGTGCTTGCCTCATGAAGGGACTGTGAGCCAAGGCGCGATTTGCTTTGAGGGCAAAGACATCCGCAACTATTCTGCGGCAGAGTGGAGTCGGTTTTGCGGGACTAAAGCGGCTATGGTGTTCCAGGACAGCGGAAGCATGTTGGACCCCATTGCGACCATAGGCAGCCAGTTTGTCGAATATATTTGTGAACATGCTTCTTTGAGCCGTCGGGAAGCGGCGGCAGCGGCAAGAGAAATGCTGCTAAAAATGCATCTGGCCAACCCGGAAAATATTATGCAAAGCTATCCGTTTGAACTGAGCGGCGGTATGCGTCAGCGAGTCGGTGTAGCGATGGCCATGTTTTTTAAACCGAAATTGTTGCTGGCGGATGAGCCTACCTCGGCGCTGGATGTGACCACGCAAGCGCAAGTGGTCAAAGAAATGATGACGGTTTGCAGTAAACATAACACGTCAATTATTATTGTAACGCATAATATCGGCGTGGCGGCGTATATGTCAGATCAGCTGCTGGTGATGCGCCATGGCTGTGTTGTGGAAGCAGGCGCGACTCATGAAATTATTAACAACCCTCGTTCGAAGTATACAAAAGAGTTGCTGGAAGCGGTGCCCCAGGTGGGAGGAAAACGCTATGTCGGTTGAAAGAAAAAATATTTTAGAGGTGGAACGCATTGTGAAGCAGTTTCCTGCTGAAGGAGGCAGGCAGCTGACGGCTTGCAATGAAGTATCTTTGTCTTTGTGTGAGGGGGAAACTCTTGGCATTGTGGGGGAAAGCGGTTGCGGAAAAAGTACGTTAGTTAAATTAATTATGCAGCTCTTTCCTCCGACCAGCGGTTCAATCCAGTATCGAGGGCAAGACATAACTGCTTTGCGCGGCGAGGCGTTGCGTCGAAGCCGCAAGCATATTCAAATGGTCTTTCAAGATCCAGCACAAGCGTTTAACCCCAAAATGAAGATTAAAGATATCCTCTGTGAGCCGCTGCGCAATTTTGGACTTATTCCTGCGGCTGCCGTTTTAGAAAAGGCTAAAGCATTACTGCGGCTGGTAGAGCTTCCGGAAGAATTTGCTGAACGCTATCCTAGCGCTATGAGCGGGGGGCAACGGCAGCGTATTGGTATTGCTCGCGCTTTGGCGCTAGAACCGGATATTCTTGTTTGTGATGAAGCGACAAGCGCACTAGATGTTTCGGTGCAAAATCGTATTGCCGAGCTGTTGGCTAAGTTGCAACGGAAAAAAAATCTTTCTATTATTTTTATTTGTCATGATGTTGCATTGGTATCACAGCTTAGCCATCGAATTGCGGTTATGTACTTAGGACATATAGTTGAAGTTTTGGATGGTGCAGCATTGTATAAGGCTCTTCACCCTTATACGAAGGCTCTCTTACGGTCCATTTTTCCGGTTCGGTCTAAAGGCTCTGCAGAGCTGTCTGTTTTGGAAGGCGAAATTCCCAGCCCCTTGGAGTTGCCAACAGGCTGCCCATTTCAATCAAGATGTACGGAAAGGAATGAAACTTGCGGGTTCGTAAAGCCGCTACTGCAAGAAGTAGCGCCAGGTCATATGGTTGCTTGTCATTTAGCTCAAGAGACGGTATATGGAATTGAAGAAACGGCAAAAAGGAGCGAAGCGAAATAGTGACTTGCGATGCATTTTATATACGGGCTATCATGCCGCAAGATATAGAGAACGTTCAAAAATTTTTATTGGAACAATGCCGCGCCTTGTACGGAGGGCAAATCAGCGCCAATCAGTATCGGGATCTAGAGCAGCTTCACGCCAATTACGTGGCGCCGCCGAGGCATACCTTGTTGGGCGCTTTCGGGGACGAAGGGCGGCTGGCGGGGACCATCGCTATTTCCGCGTATAATAATCGCATTGCCTGTATTAAGGATCGCTACGCCCATGGAGAGGCGGCGGAAGTGGGGCGCTGCTATATTGACGAATCTTTGCGGCGCTGCGGCTTGGGGTCGCGTCTTTTTGAGGCGGCGCGTTCTTTTGCGGCGGAAGCGGGATTTGTCTCGCTATACCTTCATACGCACTATTTTTTGCCAGGCGGCTTTTCGTTTTGGCGGAAAAAAGGCTTTGAGATCCTTGTTGATGAAAAAGACGCGCACCAGACTGTGCATATGGAGCGGCCAGTGGGAGACGCAACCGATGCATGAGACAGCCTGGCGCGTGGTAACAGAAGCGGCGGCTATTTGGAAAGCCGCCCTGCCGGCTATGTTTTTCGGCTGTTGGTGCGGCGTGGCGTTGCGGCAGGGGAGGGTATTCGCTTTTTTCAGCCGGCTGTGCCGGCCTTTTACAAGAGCTGGGCGTATGCCGGAAGAATGGGCGCCGTTTTTTATTCTTTGTCTCTTGAATCGCTATGCAGCCAACGCGATGCTGGCGGAATGGCAGCGCGAAGGACGTCTTGGGCGTCGTGAAACGGTCGCTGTCTATTTGCTGGGTTCGCTTCCGACAGGGGTCTATTTTACGTTGTTTTATTTTACGCCGGTTTTGCTGGCTTCTTTAGGAACCGAGCTGGGAGGGCGTTTTATCGCGCTGCATGTGTTGCTGAGCCTGCTTGTAACGTTTTGCGGCTTGGCCTTGCATTGGTTTAGCGGCGGCGGGGCGGCCGCTTCGAAGTGGAAGAAGGAAGAAAGCGTACCCGCCAGGCAGGGGACCTGGCTCGGAAACGTAGCGGAAGCATGGCGGCAATTTTGGGGCATTGCGAAGATATTTATGCCTGTAACCTTTCTCTTTACAGCGGCATTGCACTCTTCCTGGATGGAAGCGGCTTGGCCGCAATTGGATGCGTTTCTGCGGACTTTTTCTCTTTCTGCGGCAGGGATTCTGGTGATTTTAGCCGGTATTCCCACGCTCATTGCCGCCATTGGCATGGCGGGAACCTTTATGGTCGGAGGCGTTTTGTCGGGACAGGAAGTTTTATTTATTCTGCTGCTGGCCTCTTTCGGGCATAATGTGTATGACGGTCTTTCACGCGTATTGCCGAGTAATCTTTCGATTTTCGGCGCATCCTTGGGGCTTCTTGTTACAACGGTCGGCACCGGCTTGTATCTGGCGATGGTGGCTCTTCTGGCGTGGGGGCTGGCGTAAACATTGAAGCTAAAAATTCTTTTGCGAGCCTTCGGGCTCTCTTTTTTTCTTGCATTATCCCCCCCTGGGGGATATGATGAAAGAAAGGAGGTGCAGGCGATGCAAGGAATGAGGATACTACTGGCGCTAGCCGTGTTAGCTCTAGAGATGCCGGAAGCGCATGCGCATTCGGGAAATGCTCTGCGCGCGGCAACGCAGCTTTGGCCCGTTCTTTTGGCAGGCGCGCCGCTGCTGCCGATGTTGGCGAAGAAGGCCCTGACCTGGTTGAAGCGTTGGCGGCGGTGATACAGCCTTTATCTGGCGCTAGTCGTCTGCAAAAAATCTTTTTTCTAGCCGGTCCTGTGCTGGTGGAACAGTTATTGTTCGCGTTAGCGGCTTTTATCGATCTGTATGTGGCTGGGAAGCTAGGAGCGGAGGAAGTGGCGGCAGTTGGCCTGGTGCAGGCCCTTTTGGCGGTATGCGTTGCTGTCTTTACGGCATTGGGCACGGGGGCGGCGGCGCTGATTAGCCGCCAAGCAGGCGCGGGCCAGAGAGAGCTGGCGCAACAGACGGCGGGGCAGTCGATTTTAGCGGCTTGCGGCGCGGCTGTGCTTTTTGCGATGTTGGGCTTTACGCTGGCGGAAGAAACGTTGCTCTTGTTAGGCGTAGCGGATGCGGCGCTGCCGATGGGACGAGCGTATCTTCAGATTCTTTCGCTTTCCCTTGTTTTTCTTGCGCTTATGACTGCATTAGGGCAATTGCTGCGCTGTGCCGGGGACGCGGCAACCCCCTTTTATATCGGCGTATTTGTACAAGTGTTGCGGCTGCTTTTTTTATACGGTTTGGTTTTTATCGGCGCCTGGGGCGTTGCTGGCTTGGCGTGGGCGACCGTTGCGGCGCAGCTTGTTGGAGCGATGCTGCTAGTTCTTGCGTTGCGGCGTTCTTGGCTGGGCGGGTGGCGCGCCCAGGAAGCGCTGCAAAGTTCGTGGCGGTTGTTTTGGAACTGCAGCGCCCCTCTTGTGGCGGAACGCCTGGTTATGCGCTTGGGACAGCTTTTATACGCAGGGATGATTGTATATGTAGGGGCTGATGTTTATGCTGCGTTCTTGCTGGCCGGAAGTATTTCTTCCTTTTCGTTTCTGGCGGGCTATGCGTTGGCGGCGGCGGCGGTGATTCTTGTTGGCTATGAATTTGGCTCGGCTCGCTTTGGCGAAGCGCGGCGTTTTGTTTGGCTGCTGTGTCGCCTTGGCATAGGAATTATGGGATTTTTGGGCTTGGCTTTTTTTGTTTTCGCCTCTTGGATCGGACCGTTGGCTTCGGCGGACAAAGTGGTCGCGGATTTAGTTTGTTGGAGTTTGCAATTGGACGCGTTTGCTCAGCCTTTTATTGCGGTAAGCCTCATCCTGGCCGGCGCGCTGCAGGGAAGCGGCGACTGTCGCAGTTCCTTGTTCAGCACGATTGCAGGAATTTGGCTGATTCGCATTCCCGGTATCTTTTTTCTTTGCCTTTGGGGACATGGAGGTATTACCGGCGTTTGGCTTGTAAACGGCTTGGACTACGTACTGCGCGCGATCTTTTTAACGAAACGATTTCAAATGCATTTGAAACAAGCGGTTCATGAAGTATAATGACCCTAAGAGGTGAGCGAATGAGCGAGCATGGTCATGTACATCAAAACCAAAAGCAAGTGTTGAATCGTTTGGCTCGTATTGAAGGGCATGTGCGGGCGGTGAAGGAGATGGTGGCTTCAGGGCGAGATTGCCCGGAAGTGTTGCTGCAAATTGCTGCTGTGCGTAAAGCGCTGGATAATACGGCAAAAGTCATTTTAAAGGATCACTTGGAGCACTGCGTGGCGCACGCCTTAGAAGAGGGGCAGCAGGAAAAAGCGTTGCGGGAGCTGCAAGAAGCGTTGGATCGCTATTTGCGATAAATTCGTATTTTTTTAGGAGCCTGTTGTCGTCTTGCCTTTCTTTCTTGACGGCGGCAGGCTCCTTTGTTATAGTTGGGATAAGAAAATATAATTAAGTAAGCAGGTGTCCCTAAGGGGCTTAATAGGGAAGTTCGGTGCAAGGCCGGCGCGGTCCCGCCACTGTAATGGGGAGCAGGTCCGTATATGCCACTGGGGGTTTCCCTGGGAAGGCCGGATGCGCGAAGAACCAGAGCCAGGAGAACTGCCTGTTTGACAATCGCCGCTAGTACCTACGAGTGATGGGGAGGAGATTGCAGACAGCTTGTGTTCCGCTGGCAAGCGGTGCGCCTGCCAGAAAGCAATCAAGAATTCATCAACCCGGCGGTGCCGGGATTTTTTTGTTTTAAATGAGAGGTTGAACAAGAGAATCGGAGTCACGGGAGGGCTCGAATGAGGGCTAAAGGATGCGATGTTTTAACAGGAGTAGAGGGAGTAGAGTGATGGCTTGAATGGAAGGAATAAATAGAGGAAATAGAGATGTCATTGCTCGTAAGTACAAAAGGTAGTTCTTGCCTGCGCTGCATTTTAGTATCCGGTTTGCCCGAGAGATTGCTTCGCTGACGCTCGCAATGACGCGAAATATAAGCTTACTTGCTGTCTTTGCGAGGAGCGGAGCGACGCGGCAATCTCTTGGGTTTTAAAACTTGTATCCTGTTTCCTCTTGCATACCCTCCATTTACTCCCTTTACTCTTGTTCAATTCTCGTATTCTATCCGCCCCCTGCCAAGCTTGTTTTAGAAAGGAAGGACTTCCTGGTGAAAGTAAGAGTTTTCGTTCTGGTAGCGCTGCTACTGGCGTTTCTGGTTTTCATGGCTGGCTGCGGCTCGGCCCCTGCGGCGCAGAAAGAGCAAAGCGGCAGCGGGTTTTCATTTCAAGATGATACCGGGCGGACACTGGCGTTGGCGAAAAAGCCGACTCGCATTGTCGTGCTTACACCGTCGCTCTTAGAACCGCTCTATGCGGTAGGCGGTCAAGCGGTTGGCAGAGCGGCTTCGCGCTTGGGCGATATTCCGGAAGCGGCAAAAGGGCTGCCGGAAGTAGGCTTTGTCTACCAAATCAACAGCGAGGCGGTCTTGGCTTTGTCGCCGGATTTGGTGCTGGGTTTTCAGGGAATGCATGAAAACCTAATTCCTCTTTTCCAAAATGCCGGCGTGCCTGTGGCGTTGCTGCATCTGAAAGGCTATGAGGATTTGCTGCGCAACATTCGTTTATTAGGAAAACTGAGCGGCGATGAAGCCAAGGCGCAAGCGGAAGTGGCGCGCTTGGAAACGGCGAAGGAAGCGCTGCAAAAAAAACTGCCCCAGGCGAGCAAGCGCATAGTCATTCTCCACGCCACGGCGAAACAGGTAACGGTGGAGCTGCCTAACAGCTTGACTGGGGATATGGCGAACTTGCTCAAGGTGCAGAATGTGGCCGCCGGTTCGCAAGGCGTGGCGGCGGATGCGACAGCTGTTCCTTATAGCTTGGAAACCTTGGTCCAGCAGGACCCGGACATGATTTTAATCACTTCCATGGGCAGCACCAGGGATATTGAAAAGCGTATGCGCGATGACGTCATGGCCAGCCCGGCTTGGTCGTCCTTGCAGGCGGTGCGGAATGGGCAGCTATTCTTTTTGCCGCCGGAATGGTTTCAGGTGCATCCGGGCTTGAAGTATGACGCCGCCTTGCTGCGCTTGGCGCAGACGATGTACCCGGAGGTCTACGGTCATGCGCTCTGATGCAGCGGCCAGGCGTGCCTGGCGATGGCCGCTCTTAGCCTTTTTTGCGCTGCTGGCGGCGGGGGCTTGTCTGTTGGGAACGGTCAAAGGCGCAGCAGGGCTTTCCCTGCCGGAGGTGTGGCAGGCGCTCCTTGGCGAGGGAAACGGCGGCAGCGCCCAGATTGTGCGCAACATCCGTCTGCCCCGGGTGCTTACTGGTGCGGCGGTGGGAATGAATCTGGCCTTAGCGGGGACGTTGTTGCAAGGAGTGCTGCGCAACAGTCTGGCGGACCCTCACATCATCGGCGTTTCCGCCGGCGCGGGTCTGACAGGCATCTTGATTTTAGTGATGTTTCCGCAGGCGGAGGCATTGTTGACGCCTGCAGCCTTTGTGGGCGCCATCGGCGCGGCGGCGCTGGTCTACGCGCTGGCCTGGAACGGCGGTCTACGTCCCGGACGGGTGATTTTGGCCGGCGTGGCCGTAGCGGCTTTGTTCGGGGCGGGTATTACTTCGCTTTTGATTTTTTACAGCGACCGGGTTCACGGCGCCTTGGCCTGGATGGCTGGGGGGCTGGCCGCGCGGACGTGGCCGCATGTGTACATGGTCTGGCCGTATGCGCTGGTTGGCGGTTTGATAGCCATGGCCATGGCCGGGCGTCTGAACCTGCTGCAGCTGGGCGACGATGTAGCGCGCAGCCTGGGCTTGGCGGTGGAGAAAACGCGGCTGCTGCTGATTGCCCTTGCGGCGCTCTTGGCGGCCAGCGCGGTCAGCGTGGCCGGATTGCTGGGCTTTGTGGGACTCATCGTGCCGCACGCGGCGCGGCTTTTGATCGGCAGCGACCATCGGTTTTTACTGCCGGCGGCAGGCCTTTTGGGAGCGGCTACGGTGACCTTTTGCGACACTATCGCGCGAACGGCTTTTGCGCCGTTAGAGCTTCCGGTAGGCGTACTGATGGCGGCATTAGGAGCGCCCTTCTTCCTCTATCTTCTGCGAAAGGAACTGTGACATGAATATGCTCGAAGCGGAAAAACTGGTTTTTTCCGCGGCAGGACGCAACATTATTGAAGATCTTAGTCTGCAGGTTCCCGCAGGAGATGTGCTGGCCATTATCGGTCCTAACGGAGCGGGGAAGAGCACGCTGCTGAAAATGCTTACAGGACAGATGACTCCTTCTGCTGGGGCCGTCCGGTTGCAGGGGGAGGCGGTGCACTCCCTGGCGCCTTCGGCGATGGCCAAGGTGCTGGCGTATGTGCCCCAAGGGCCGCAAGCCCCGCCGGATATTCTTGTGCGGGAACTGGTGTCCTATGGGCGTCACCCGCACCGCGCCTGGTATATGGGCAGCCGCGCCGAAGACGAGGAAGCGGTAGAGCGGGCGCTGGAGCGCACCGGTCTTTTGGACTTGGCGAAGCGGCCGGTCGGGCTTTTATCCGGCGGCGAGAGGCAGCGGGCTTGGCTGGCGCTGGCGCTGGCGCAGCAGCCGCAGGTGCTGCTTTTGGATGAGCCGACCACCTTTTTGGATGTGTGCCATCAGTTTGAGCTGCTGGATCTTCTGCGGCGCTTGAATGAGGAAGACAATCTGACGGTGGTGCTGGTGCTGCATGAAATCAACCATGCTCTGCGTTACGCCAAACGGGTGGCTGTCATCAAAGACGGTCGTCTGGCGGCGCTGGGGTATCCCTGGGATGTGGTGACTCCGGAACTTTTGCAGCAGGTCTTCCGCGTGCAGGGCGAAGTGGTGGCGGACAGCGACGGACGCGCAGCGCTGCTTATGCAGGGGCTGGACAGAAAGAGTGAACAAGAGAACCGGAGAACCTGAGGGTACGTCTGAGGGTTGAGGGGTGCGGTTTTTAACAGGAGTAGAGGTAGTAAAGGGAGGGTCCGACGAGTTGGATTGAACAGGAGTAGCGACGAGAACCGGAGCCGCGTGAGGGTACGAAGGAGTGGCTGCGGATGTTTAAAGTAAATAGCAGAGCTTTTCTGTTTCATATTTCGTATTTTGTAAATTAGGAGACGATGGTTTAATGAACCAGCGCCTCCGTCAGGTAGATGAAGGAGGATTTTCTTATTATGGCAGGTTGTTTTATTGGCATTGGCGTAGGTCCCGGGGATCCGAAATTGTTGACCGTTCGGGCGGTAGAGTGCATTCAGGAGGCGGACGTAATTATTGCGCCTCGCTCCGAGAAAAAAGAAGACAGCCGGGCGCTGTTTATTGCGCAGAGCTATATCAAGGCGGAAACGCAGATTATCAAGATGGTATTTCCCATGGTCAACAGCAGCGAAGTGCAGCAGGAAGCCTGGAAGGAAAACCGCAAGGTGCTGCGCGAGCTGATGGAGCAGGGTAAAAAAGTAGTATTTCTTACCCTGGGCGATCCCATGTTTTACAGCACCTACATGTACGTATTCCAGGAATTGAAGGAAGCTGGCTATGAAGTGGAAAATGTTCCTGGCATCCCCGCTTTCTGCGGGATCAGCAACTTCTTGGGCTATCCGGTAGCCGAGGGAACTTCAGTGTTGACGATCATTCCGGCTACCATGGAAGAGGCGGAGCTAGACAAAACCTTGGCTACGGCGGACAATGTGGTGCTGATGAAAGCCTATAAGAACGTAGCTTCCTTAATCGGCAAACTGCGCACCGCAGGCTTTAGCGGCGTCCTGGTGAGCAACTACGGCCTGCCGGACCAAAAAGTCAGCGAGTGGGAAGAAGTAGAGCGCGTTGGCGCACCGTATCTTTCGACCATCCTGGCGCGCCGGGCGTAGAGAACAGAAAAACATAAGAACGGCACACAGAACAGAAAAAACAGGCTTGAACAAGAGAATCGGAGAACCTGAGGGTTTGACTGAGGAAAAATGAAGAGCAGAGTAAACGGATACACTCATCCGTTTGCTCTGCTCTTTTTGGTTCTTGTCCTCCTTTTACTCCCTCTACTCCTGTTAAAATCACGTGCCTTGTTTTTCTCCTGCGTACCCTCCCGCGACTCAGATTCTCCTGTTCAAAACCAATTTTTCACCCCCAAACTTCCCGTTTACGAACAAAACTCCCCTTTTACGGAAGGTCGGTTGTTTTTTTCTATTTCAACGGGTATGGTAAAAGATGGAGTAGTTATTTTAGAAATATAGTTAGTGGTAGTTTTTATAGATGAAGGAGGCCGTTTTATGCAACGGAAGTGGAAGCGGAATTGGCGCAAGGAAGCGCTGCGGAAGGTTTACGCGGGATTTTTAGCAGGGGCGCTGCTGCTGGGCGGGTACAGCACGGTGTTGGCTGCGCCGCAAGGAGGCACGGTTGCGGCGGGAAGCGCGGCGATCAGCCAGAACGGGGCGCTCACGACGATTAACCAGGCCAGCCAAAAAGCAATCATCAATTGGAACAGCTTTAACATTGCCAAAGGGGAGACGGTGCGCTTTAATCAGCCTGGAGCGTCTTCCATCGCCTTAAACCGCGTTACCGGCAACAACGCCAGCGCCATTTACGGCACTTTGTCCGCCAACGGCCAGGTGTTCTTAGTCAACCCTAACGGCGTGCTCTTCGCCAAGGGGGCGCAGGTGAACGTGGGAGGTCTGGCGGCGGCGACGCTAGGGATTTCGGATAAAGACTTTTTAAACGGCAATTACCAGTTCAGCGGCGACAGCGCCAAAAGCGTCGTTAACCAGGGCGAGCTGTCCGCTGCCGCCAAGGGCTACATAGCGCTTCTGGGGGCGAACGCTGTCAATGAAGGGGTCATTGTCGCCAAAGAAGGGACCGCCGCTTTAGGAGCAGGGAGCAAGGTGAACCTCGACTTTACCGGCGACGGTCTGCTTCAGCTGTCCGTAGACAAAGAGGCCGTGGCTGCGTTGGCGAGCAATAAAGGGCTCATCCAGGCCGACGGCGGCCTGGTGGTGATGAACGCCAAGTCTGCCGACGCCTTGGCGGGAACGGTGGTTAACAACAGCGGCGTTATCGAAGCGAAAAGCGTCAGCACGAAAAACGGCGTCATCCGCCTTGAGGGCGGTACGAATGGCGCGGTGGTCAACAGCGGCAGCCTCAACGCCTCCGGCCTGGCGGCGGGCCAGACTGGCGGCACCGTGAAGGTGCTGGGGGACAAGGTATCCTTGGCCGAAACAGCGGTGCTCAACGCCAGCGGCGATGCTGCAGGCGGCACTCTTCTCGTCGGCGGCAACTACCAGGGCAGCGGCACCGAGCAGCGGGCCCAAGAAACCAGCGTGGCAGCCGGGGCGTCTCTGGCGGCTGACGCCGTGAATAGCGGCAATGGCGGCACGGTTGTTGTCTGGGCCGACAAAACCACCACCTTCGGCGGGAACATCTCCGCCAAAGGCGGCAGACAAAGCGGCGACGGCGGTAAGGTGGAAACCTCGGGCAAGCAGAAGCTGACTGTGGCGGATACGGCCAAAGTAGACACCACCGCCGCCAAGGGGAAAACCGGCAATTGGCTGTTGGACCCGGAAGACTTTACTATTGGTACGGGAGCGACAGGAACGAACTATTGGAAGAACACTGACTTGCAAACGGCTCTAGGTTCTTCCGACGTCACTATTACCACAACTCAAAATCAGAATACAGCCAATGGCACCGCCTATGATACAACCGGCGGCACCGGCAACGGCGACATCAACATTCTCGCGGATGTCACTTGGAGCGCCAACAAGCTGACCCTGTCGGCGTACCGTAACATCAATATCAAGTCCACTCTTTCCGCTACCGGTACGTCCAGCCTGGAGATGACTAGCGGTACCGGCGGCAGCATTGACTATGGTCTGACTGCGTCCGGCTTTACGGGTAAGGTGAACTTTGACCGTTCGGGCAGTGGCTTTTTGACTATCAACGGCAGCGGCTACAATGTCATCAATAGCCTAGCGGAGTTGCAGGGCTTCCAAATGAATAATAACGGTGTCAGGTACTACTTGGGTACTGACCTCGACGCCAGCGCAACGGTTTTCACGCCTGTCGGCAGTTCTGCTTCAAATTCATTTAGAGGAGTATTTGATGGCGGCGGTCATACCATTTCTTCCTTGAATATCAACCAGGTGGGACAAAATAATATCGGCTTGTTTGGTTATACCGATGGGGCGAAAATAGCCAATTTGGGGATGACGGGAGGAAGCGTCACTGGCTCTGGCGCTGTCGGCGGGCTGATTGGGTACATGAACAAAGGCAGTGTTACCAATAGTTACAATACAGGCAATGTTACCAACTCCAATGCAAGCGGCGACGTTTATGTCGGCGGCTTGGTTGGACACATGAATGAAGGCAGCATTACGAATAGCTACAACGAGGGAAATGTGAGCGTCAGCAATACAACCGGAACTGCAAATACCTATGGCGGCGGCCTTGTTGGGTACAATGAGGGCTGGATTGCGAGTATTTCTAAGATTACGAACAGCTATAATGCGGGCAGCGTTACTGTTTCTAGTGCAAGCCAGACAATCAATGTCGGCGGCTTGGCAGGGTACATGCGTGACTACACTAGCATTTCGAGCAGCTATAATACGGGCAGTGTCACCGCCACCAGTGGAAACGGAACCGCAAGCACATTTGTCGGCGGCCTTATGGGGTACATGTATAATGGCAATGCCAACATCAAAAATAGCTATAATATAGGCAGTATCACAGCCAATGGCATAAGCCAAGCCGCCTATGTCGGCGGTTTGGCGGGGATTAATAGATATCGCACTAATGGCATCAAGGATAGTTATAATACGGGTAGCGTTACTGCCGCCGGTACAAGCGGAACCGCCTACGTCGGCGGTCTGGCTGGGTTAAACACAGGCAATATCACGAATAGCTATACTACGGGATATGTCGATGCCAGCGGCGCAAGCACAAGCTATATCGGCGGCTTAGCGGGCGGTAATGCTGATCTAACATACGGAGGACCAGGTACCATTGGCAACAGCTACTGGGATACCATATTGAGCGGAATTAGCGATCTTTCTAAGGGTGTTGGCAATGTATCGAACGAAGCTGGCGTGACCGGCCTGACGACAGCGCAGATGAAGGCGGGCGGTTGGTACAACAATTGGGACACAGAGATTACGAATCCGACTACGTCTGTCTGGTATCTCAACGGCGGTCATACGGCGCCGCTCTTGCGCAGCTTCTTGACGCCTCTGACCGTCTCGGCGGATTCGCAGTCAAAAGTCTACGACGGCAACGCCACGGCGCCGCTGAATCATGTCACCGCTTACGACGCTTCTAAGGTGGGAGGCACTCTGTCCTGGAACGGCAAGGATGTGGGCAGCCATGGCTTGACCGGACTTTATACCACTAGCCAGCAGGGGTATTTGATCAGTTATGACAATGCTGCTAAATTGACCATCACTCCAGCGACGCTGTACTATACAGCCACGCCGGTCAGTTCCGTCCAAGGCAGCGCCGTGCCGACGTTGAGCGGCACGATTACAGGCCTTAAGGGCAGCGATGCCTTAGGGACGGTCACAGCTGGCACGGCGACTTGGTCTACTACGGCTACCCATACCAGCCCTGTGGGGCAGTACTCCATTACTGGCGACGGTGTGACTGTTTTAAGCAATAACTATAAGGCTGTTTTAGAACAGGCTGCAGCGAACGCGACGGCTTTGACCATTCAGACGCAGCCTGCACCAACCCCGACTCCCGATCCAACTCCTACACCGCCACCTACTCCAACGCCGACACCCACCCCGACTCCGGAACCGACTCCGACACCTACACCGACGCCAACGCCCGATCCTACCCCAACACCAACACCGGTGCCGCCGCAGACTACAACGGCGACCTATACTTCGGTGATGCAGGGCGTGCATCAGACAAGTAACTCGAACGGGGGTTTGGGCAGTAGTGTTGTACAGCCGACTGGGCTGCTCTATGCGGATGGCACGCCGGAACGAAGCCTACAGGCAAGCGGATCGAGCGTGACTCTACGGCGTAATACGTTGGTAGAGCTGGACGTGGATCCGGTACACCGGGAAGTAGCGGTCTACCGGAACACGGGCGCAGGAGCGCAGCTGTTGTCCACGTACCAGTTGGACGGCAACCATAGCACGCTGTCTTTGCGGGATCCCAGCCCAGGGGCGGCGGTCCCGGCGGCAGCGCCTGCACCAGCACAGAGCGGTGCTTTGCGGGAATCGACCGTGTTCCAGCTGCTTACGGCGAGAGGCGAAGCGGCGGTATTCAGCCTTACTCTGCAGGGAAGGCAGGCTTTGATTTCCGCCGTCAATCCGGCAGCGGAGGGTTTAGTGGACCAGAATCAGATCCAGACGGTTGCCGCGGCGGCACTGGCCGCAGGACAGGACCAACTGGCGATGGACCTGAATACAGTGGGAGAGGTCATCGTGCAGTAACGATTAAACAGGGATTATACAAGGATTGAACAGGAGTAGAGTGAGTAAAGGGAGGGCTACGGGGCACGTTTTACACAGAGGAACAGAGGAAAGGCCAGAGTTAACAGAGAAAAAACCGGATTGAACAAGAGAATCGGAGAACCGGAGGGCCCGGATGAGGGCCTGAAGGAGCAAAAGCGGAACGCAGGAAAAAAATTTATAGAATAAGAGGAGGATTTTTTATGACAAAAGCAAGTGTATGGATGAAACGGACAATGGGGTTGCTGACATTAACGTTGGTATTGGGACTAGGGGGCGGGGCGGCGCAAGCAGCGCCAGAGGACGCCGCGGCAAAGGCGAGTGAGGTCTTGAAGACGGAGAGCGATGCGCTGCTGCAGGAGCTTCAGGCGAAGTCGGAGGATCCAAAGGACAAAGCCGCAGAGACTAAAGACAAAGCAAAAAAAGACAAAGACAAGGACAAAAAGGATAAAGAGAAAAAAGATGCCAAAACGGACAATCCTAGCAAACCTGACGCTAAACCTGAACCTAAAGACGATGATGATATAGACACCGATGAGCACAATGATGCCAATACCCCTACTAACGTTCCAGACGAAGCGCACGATGACGAAAATTCCCACGAGGATACGGACTCTCACCCAGACGCTCACAACGATGAAGATTGATGCGGCTATTTAAACAGGAGTGAGGATACGAGAAGGGACGGCACACAGAGTAACAGAGGAAAAGCCAGAGGGATCAGAGATGCGGAGGATACGAGTTTGATGAAGCTGACAGGAAAAAAACAAGCCGTCGCTTTGGCGGCTTTAGTGGCGGCGGTGTTAGGACTGCCGTGGGCGGCGGAGGCGGCGCCGCTGGAAGGTAAGGAGAATACAACGACGCCGGGCGGCTTGAAGGAGCATTTGCTGCCGCCCCAGGAGACGCCGAAGCCGAAGATCGAGGTGGAGCAGGCAGCAGTGCAGCCGGGGCCTGCGGACGCAACGAAGATTCATGTAGCGCACATTCGCGTGACTGGGCAGGAGCTGTTCGGCGACGCAGAGCTGCAGCCGCTGCTGCAGGAGGCGTACGGCAAGGAGCTGACCCTGGCGGAGCTGGAGCATTATGCGCGGCAGGTGAGCCAGTATTTTCACAGCAAGGGGTACTTGGTGGCGCGGACCATTTTGCCGCCGCAGTCCATTGAAGAGGGCCAGGTGGAGATGCAGGTGCTGGTAGGGCGCTATGGCCACATCCGCGTAGATAATCAGTCGCGCTTTAACACAACCAGTGCCGAAGGGCTGCTGCGGGGACTGCATCCAGGGGCGTACATACGAGAAAAAGAGCTGGAGCGGGCGCTGCTGCTGCTCAGCGATACAGCGGGCGTGCAGAGCGCGGCCAGCTTGACCGCAGGCGAGGAACCGGGCACGGCGGACTTGGTGGTGCGTTTAACCGACGGGCCGCGCAGCAATGGTCAGCTGTACACGGACAATCACGGCAGCCGCTATACCGGTAAGAACCGCCTGGGTCTTAATTGGAACTTTTTGAATGTCAGCGGCCAGGGAGACAGCGCGGGAGCTGGCGTGATTTTGGGAGAAGACCGTACCGACTACAACCTGTCCTATCAGCGGCCGCTGGGTGCTTCCGGCGCGAAATGGGGCCTTTCCTACGCGCGCCAGACCTATTCCTTGGGAGACGCCTTCGCTAATTTGAACGCTGACGGCGTTTCCGATACGTGGAGCCTTTTTGCCAGCTATCCGATGGTGCGTTCGCGGGACTACAATCTTAACGGACGGTTCGGCTACGACCATAAGAAGCTGGAGGATCGCATCGGCTATGCGGGTACGAACAACCGCAAAAAAGCCGATGTGTGGAATCTGGGCCTTAGCGGCGACAGCCGCGATTCCTTCGGAGGCGGCGGCTACAACAGCTTTTCCTTGAGCTTGGCTTACGGGCATTTGAGCCTGGATTCGGAGGATGCCGTTACCAACGACGCCGAGGCGCATACGGCGGGGAATTATACCAAGGGAAACCTGAATTTGTACCGGGTGCAAAACGTCAATTCTCGTTTAGCCTTGCATTTGTCTTTGGCGGCCCAGGCGGCCAGCAAGAATCTGGATTCGTCCGAGAAGATGTCCCTAGGGGGGCCGAGCGGCGTACGAGCGTATCCGGTGAACGAGGCTTGCGGCGACAGCGGCTATGTAGCGACCGGGGAGCTGCGCTGGAATTTGCCGAATCCGACGCTGCAGCTGGCGGCGTATGTGGATCAAGGCCATGTGAATGCCAATAAGAGCCCTTGGGCCGGGGCGGGCGTGAATGGGAGAACGTTGTCCGGGGCCGGTCTGGGTCTTATTTTCAGCCGTCCCGGAGATTATGCGCTGCGGTTGGATTATGCGTGGAAGCTGAGCTCGGAAGAGGCTGTGGCAGCCCCGGACAGCAAGGAGCGTATCTGGATTCAGGCAGTAAAATATTTCTAAGCGGAACGAGGCTTTGAACAGGAGAACCGGAGTCGCGGGAGGGTTCGATGGAGGGAGCGGGGTACGGCTTTTTAACAGGAGTAGAGGGAGTAAAGGGAGGGTCCGAAGGAGTGGTACGGTTTTTTAGTGCGGCGTGCTCATTAAAGCTGCCATTCCTTATGCGGGGAACTGTAATACAAAGAGACCAAAGAAAAGATAGAGAATATTGGCAGGGAGCAGGTTGATTGCCAAACCGAATCCCTCCGCCGCTGAGGCGGCACCTCCCTTTAACAAGGGCGGCAGTTTCTCTGGGGTGACGGGGAATAGGAAAGGAGGAATGGTAAATGAATCGAGAGATTTTTGCCGACGCGATTAGCGCGGTGCATGTGACGGGAAATTTGGTGCGCCTGGATTTGATGACGGTGCAGCCGCATTTGCAAAGTGAGAACGGGCAGCCGGTGGTGGAGGTCAATCAGCGCCTGATTATGCCGCTCGACGGGTTTGTGCAGTCCCTGGCGGTGCAGGAGGATTTGGTGAAAAAGCTGCTGGAGGCGGGGGTGCTGAAGGCGGCTCCCCAAGGCGGCTCGGTGGAAGTTCTGAAAGAAGGGGAAGACAAGTGATGTATTCGGTGAAGAAACCAGCGATGTTCAAAGTAACGCTGGCGCTAGTCCTAAGCTTTTTTCTCGTTTTTACCAGTGCTGGCAGCCGGGCGGCGGCTGCGTATCAGTCTACCGATACGTGGACGATCTACTGGTATGTTTGCGGCACCGATCTGGAGAGCAAAAGCGGCGCGGCTTCCGCGGATATACAGGAACTGCTGCAGGTGCAGCTGCCTGCCAATGTGCGGGTGCTTATTCAGACAGGCGGCGCTGTAGAGTGGCACACGCCGGCTATCCCTGCCGGGGCGGTGGGCCGGTATCTTTATGACAAGGACGGGATTCACACGCTGCAGGAGCTGCCGGACGCCGATATGGGGTCGCCGGATACGCTGGCTGATTTTCTGCGTTATGGCGCGAAAAACTACCCGGCGGATCACCGCGTCTGCATTCTCTGGGATCATGGCGGCGGCAGTGCAGCTGGCGTCTGCTATGACGAGCGGACGAAGCGGTCTTTGAGTCTTAATGATTTGCGGGCGGCCTTTGAGGCTGCCGCTGCGCCGGATCATGAGAATCCGCCTTTCGAGCTGATCGGCTTTGACGCTTGTCTCATGGCGACGGCGGATGTGATGCATGATCTTCACGGCCTTACGCGTTACATGGTGGCTTCTGAAGAGATTGAACCAGGAAACGGCTGGGATTATACGGGCTGGGTCGGTGCGCTGGCGCGGGATCCGTCTATGAACGGCGCGGCCTTGGGCAAGGAGATCTGCGATACGTATCTTGCTGGCTGTGAAGCGTACGGTACTGCCGATGCGGCTACCTTGTCGGTGGTTGATATGCGCGGGCTGCCAAAGCTGCGCGAAGCGTACGAGGCGTTTGGCACGGCGGCGCTGCGACAGGCGGAGAAGAACCCGCAGACTTTCTTTGCCGCTTTTTCGCGGGCGGCGGGAAGCGCGGTAAACTATGGCGGCAATACCCGCGAGCAAGGCTATGCGAATATGGTGGATTTAGGGAGTCTTTCGCAGCATGCACACCGCCTGTTGCCAAGTGTTGCGGATGCTTTGCAGCAAGCGGTGCAAGAAAGCGTAGTGTATAAAGTAAGCGGACCATATCGCCGGGAAAGCAGCGGTCTTTCGGGCTATTATTCCTACAATGGCGACGCGGATCATTTTATGGCCTACGCCGAGCAGGCGGCGCCGCTTTTGCCTGTGAAGTGCCTGTACTATGGTCTGATTTTCGGGAAGATGCCGCCCCAGGCTGCGCCGTATTTGCAGGGGGCCGCTGTTGGCGAGGCGACACCTATCACGCAGCCGGAGGAACGGAAAAAAATCTTTGATGTAAGCCAGCTGGAGGATACGCCGGTAGATATCGACAAAGACGGCAACGCCTTTGTGAAGCTGTCTGCGGCGCAGATGGAGAATCTGGCGTCCGTGCATTGCCAGCTTGTTTTTCAGAGCAAGGAAGATGATGTGCTTCTTTATTTAGGCAGTGACGCCGACATCAATGCGGATTGGGAAACAGGCGTCTTCAAAGACAATTTCCAGGGGAACTGGCCCATGCTTGACGGTCATCCTGTCTATATTGAAATCACCTATGAAGGGGACGGGTATAATCTGTATTCCGTTCCGATCAAGCTCAACGGGAAAGAGGGCAATTTGCAGGTGGTGTATACGTTCGACGACCAAGCTTATCATATCTTGGGCGTGCGGCGGGGGATTGAGGCGAACGGGATGGCGGATAAGGAGCTTACGCCTCTTAAAGCAGGGGATACAGTGACTACGCTGCACTACGCCATGAAGCTGAGCGGCGGTGAGGAAGAGTTCCAACAGTTTGAGGTGGATACATTCACCCTTGGCGCGCAGCCGCAGATCGCGGACGAGGCGATGGGAGACGGCGTCTACGGGTATTGCTTTGAGTTTGTGGACCCGCAAAACAAGAGCGCTCTTTCCCGGGTTGTCACGTATACCATTAAAAACGGTAAAATTGTTACGAGCGTTGAAGGAAACAATTGAAGCGCTTCCGGGCGGTCTAGATTCCAGCAAGGGAGGTGAACTGTAGCAGGGACGCTGTGTTAGAAAAGTAAAGAATAAAAAGGAGGAAAAAGTATGTCGAAGAAAAATATTGCAATCGCTGTTGTTTTGGGCATTTTTGGATTTGGAGGGTTTTATGCGGCCGGCTTGAAAAAGGGGTTGCTGCTCTTTATTGGTATTGCCATTGGAGGGGCGTTGATTTCCAATTTCATTTCCCCGGAAATGGCGATTATTGCCACGATCGCCAGTGTTTACTTCAGCTACAAATGGGCCAGCGATTATAACGCGGCATTGGACGCGGGAAAATAGCAGGACGACTAGGCAGTATGGCAAACCTATCAGGGGGACAAAAAATGTTGGCGGCTGCGGCCCATTGCGGCTGCTTTTTCGGGGGCCTGGGTTTTTTTCTGCTGCCGCTGGCAATCTGGCTTTATAAGCGCAAAGACATATTTGTTGCGCATCATGCGAAGCAGGCCGTTCTTTTTCAACTGTTCCTGGCGCCAGCAATGATCGCGCTTGTTTTGGCTCTTTCTTTGCTAATGGCGACAGAAACCGCAGCGTGGATCGTCGTCATTGGCGGCGGACTTTTGTGGCTAGGCTGCGCTATGCTGGCGACGGTTCGAGCCTTGAGCGGAGAGTACTATGTCTATCCAATTTTACAATTTTTGGAGTAACGACGCTGCAATAAATAAATTTTTTACTACACTCATTGCGGTGATGCCATTTTGGCAGTAAACGATAAAAGTACCCGGCAGAATGATCTGTGTCGGGTACTTTTTAGTTGGAATCTTCAGGAGACGAAGCTGGATTGAACAAGAGTCTCGACGAGAATCTGAGGGTTTGCAGGAGGGTTACGGTTTTTTAACAGGAATAAAAGGCGGAACTAAATTCCTTATAAAACTCTTTCGCGTCTTTCGTGTTTTTCGCGGTTCATTAGCGTCCTTAAGCAGGATTTAGTGTTCAATTCTCGTTTGAGGGCAAGGTCAGCATGACGGAGACTTTGAATACATTGGCGTTTGGTTCGACGCGGACGACGCCTTGGTACTTTTCGGCGATGGCGCGGACGCTTTGCAGGCCAATTCCTTCAACTGTGCCGCCGCGTTTATGAGACAGCAATGTTCCTTCGCGATAGTGTAGACTGCCGTCAAAGCGGTTGTCGAGCGTTAGGATCAGCATTTCTCCTTGCCGCTTCAGATGCAGGTGTAGCATCTGTTCATCCGGCGGCAATCTTCGGTTTCCTTCTAAGGCGTTTTCCAGCAGGTTTCCCAGGACGATGCATAAGTCCAGGTCGCTTATGCTTAGTTGGGGAGGGATATCGACGTAGGTGCGAAACTCGCAGCCTTGCTCGTTCGCCTGACTTTGGTAGTGCTGCAAAACGGCGTCGGCCAGATAGTGCCGACACAGAGGCGCTTGCGACGGCGGGGAGAATTCCCGCGCGTATAGGGAAAGATAGTCTGTGAGTTGTTCGTATTGTCTGCCATCCAGATAGGCTTGCATGGCCAGTAAATGGTGGTGAAAGTCGTGACGAATGGCTCTGGCTTCCTGGATGCGGTTGGTCAGCAGCTGGTAGTGTTGGCGCTGCATTTCCAGCACTTCCTGGGAGGTGCGAAATTTCTCCTGCAAAACGGTATTTTGACGGGTTTGCTCCATGATTTTCACCAAGATGTAGTAGCTGATCATGACGACAACACTTGCAATCGTGCGGTACGCAAGATAACGCCAGTTCCAGATGACGTCCGCCTTCAGCTCGGAACCGAAAAGAAAAGAGCCGGCTACAAACATGCTGGGAAGGGTCCAAATGTATTTCCAGACAGGACTGTCCAGTGTCAACAACGGTACAACTCTGTTTTTTAGAAAGCGGAAAACAAAAGGTCCTGTCAGCAGGAGCTGCAGCGCTATGACAATATTTGCAATAAGAAGGTCCGGCGCTTCTTCCCAGTAGAGGATACCGAGAAATTCGAAGAAATGAGCGTTGCCATAGACAAAGACCGCATAGGTTATCATCATGGTATAAACAAAGAATTGTTTGAAGAAAGCGGTTTGGATGAGGAAAAAAGATAGTGCGGCGAAGCCGATGGCGAATATGAGACGATAAATGCCGTAGATTTCCGAAGACCAATGCCCGTAGTGACGCATCAGCGCCATGCCAAGCAGCTCCAAAAGCAGGATGCTGGCATACAGCAGGCAGACCGTACGCAGGGAAAAGCGCAGGTTTTTTAAAAAAGGGTAGTACCGCAGAAAACTGAAGGGAACTATGGATAAAATCAGGTATAAGCAGGCTAAAATTGTTTCAATCATAATGCTCGGCGTCACTGCTCCTGGTGGTCGCAAAAAGATAGTCTAAGTAGCGCTGTTTAAGCGTTTGCCTGTCGTTTTTGCGTATAGGGATGAGGTGCTGGTCGTGAACAGTGAACTGCGTATCCTCCATTCGGGTAATGTAACTCATGTTTACCAAATAGCTGCGATGGCAGCGCAAAAATAGGTTGACAGGAACCTGCCGCTCGATTTCGTCCAAGGGGGTATAGGTTTGAATGGTGTTGGTTTTCGTATGTATCAAGCACAGCTTGTCATAGATCTCGGCGAATACAATCTCGTCTACGTTGCAGCGTACTTCCAGCCGTTGTGATCGTACGGTGATATACGCAGGCTCTTTTTTTTGGAGGCGCGTCAAACGTTGGAATACTGTGTCTAGCTGCGCTGCGGTAATGGGTTTCAGGAGGTAGTGTAGAGCGTTAACGTTAAAGCCGTCTACGGCGTGTTCCTGACTTGTGGTAACAAAGACAATGGCGCAGTTTTCGTCTTGTTCCCGCAGCGTGCGAGCCGTTTCTACGCCGTTGAGTTGATTCATGTAGATGTCTAGAAATAGTAGCTGGTAGCGTCCGGGGACAAAGGCGTGTAAGAAGTCTTCGCCAGTGCTCCATTGATCTACTGACAGCTCGAGGTTATTATGTTGTCCGTATTCTTCGAGCAGACGGCAGAGCCGTTCTCGGTCTTCGGTTCTGTCGTCGCAAACCGCCAGGTGCAGCAATGCCATCCCTCCTTATGTTTTGTTTTATATATTGTAGCATACTCGTATTGGCAAGAAACAGCGCTTCACGTAACCAAGATGGAGAACAGGACGTTTGGCGGGCCGGGATAGACTTAGAGGGCTAGAGGGAGATAGAGCGCAAAGCAAGACTCTGGGGTTGCGGAAGGGAACGCAAGAGGCCGCGGGGCTGATTTTTAACAGGAGTAGAGTGAGTAGAGGGAGGGTTCGGCGGAGTTATAAGATTTAACGAGGACTCGCGGAAGGGTACGCAGGAGGAGTATTAAAATTTGGCAGAATTTTGATTTTAGCAGGGAACTGTATTAGCAAGAGCGAAATCTTCCCTTGTCAAGGATGATAAATCGCGGCAACGCGAAGGAGGAAGCACATGGAAGTTACAGATGAACAAAAACGAGATTTAGCCCGGCGGATGCTGGAAATTATGGAAACGATGGAAGAGGCGCTACAGTACATGCGGGCACAACTGGATGAACTGAAGCTGGAAGCGGGGAAAGAGCTCTTCAGCGATTTCGCTATGGCTGCGGGGCGCTTAACGGAATTGCTGCCGGAATTTTTCGTGGAAGAGCGCAAAGAACAGTTAGTGCAAGTATTGCGAGACTTGCGAGACGCTATTTCCGGTATGCAGGACGCGTTTACTGAAGGGGAACTGCCGCAGATGAAACAGGTGCTGGCGCAGGTGCTGCTGCCGGCGTTTACAGCTTGGCGCGAGGAAGCAAGAAAGCTGCTGCTTCCTTGGGCGGCTATGTAATTTAGGGCATCGTTGATGCATTCACATCTCACGTCAAATTATCTCTTTTTATCCCATACATCGTCAGAAAGCCTCGGCATAGCGCCGCTATTCCTGCGTTTTCTTTCTCGTCTGGTAGTGAAATAGATGCCGGTTGCAATGCCATCCATGGCGCAGCCGGCACTAAGCGCGTCCAGCGCTGTCGTAATTTGTCGGAGCGTTTATTGCATCATCGGTTCCCTGTTTTTTTGGTATGTTCAGCCGGACCATCCTTGTTAAAGGCAATCACCCTCTCAATTTCTTTTGATTTCTTCGCAACCCTCATTCGAACCCTCCGGTTCTCGTCGCGACTCTTGTTCGTACCTAATGGATCGATCCTTCCAGCTACTCCTGTTCAAAATTTCGGATATTCGTATCTCCTGGAGGTGTAACCTCATGCACAAGGTTGTGATTTTAGGCGCTGCTGGACGCGATTTTCATGTTTTCAACACTTGTTTTCGCGATGATGTCGACAGTCGGGTAGTGGCTTTTACGGCGACTCAAATTCCGGATATTGCAGGCAGAAGGTATCCGCCGTCATTGGCGGGGCGCTTCTATCCGCAGGGCGTTCCCATTGTGCCGGAAGAAGAGCTGGAAGCGTTGCTGCGGGCGGAAGCGATAGATGAGGTTGTTTTTGCGTACAGCGATGTTTCACATGAAACGGTGATGCATGCAGCGTCAAGAGTCTTGGCTTCTGGAGCTGACTTTCGTCTTTTAGGTCCAACTAGGACGATGTTGCAAGCGTCTAAGCCTGTTATTGCCGTATGTGCTGTGAGGACTGGCGCGGGCAAAAGCCAGGTTTCGCGAAAACTGGCGTCTTGGCTGAAGGAATGGGGGCTGCGGGTGGCTATCGTACGCCATCCCATGCCGTATGGAGAGTTGGAGCGCCAGCGCTGCCAGCGCTTTGCTAGTGTGGAGGATTTGCAGCGCGCTCGCTGTACGGTGGAAGAACGCGAGGAATATGAACCGCATCTGGCGGCAGGGCATATTGTTTATGCGGGCGTAGATTACGGAGAGGTTTTGGCGGCGGCCGAAGAGGAGGCGGAGGTGCTTCTTTGGGACGGCGGCAATAATGATTTCTCTTTTTTTCAGCCAGACTGGCTGGTTGTGGTAGCCGATCCTTTGCGGCTAGGTCACGAGCGTTCGTATCATCCAGGAGAAACCAATTTGCGCATGGCGGATACGGTGCTGATCAACAAAGTGGACAGCGTTTCGCAGCAAGAGGTGGCGTTGCTGCAAGCTTCGATTGCAGAGGTCAACTCCAAGGCGAGGGTGGTGTTGGCGGCTTCCCCGCCTCGTTTGGACCGTGGCGAAGAGTTAAGGGGTAAACGGGTGGTGGTGGTGGAAGACGGGCCTTCCGTGACGCACGGCGGCATGCCCTATGGCGCGGGTCTGCTGGCGGCTCGCGCTGTCGGCGCTGAGGTTGTGGAGCCGTGGGAATGGACCCGAGGAACCTTGGCGCGGGCGCGGGAGTTGTATCCGCATTTGCAGCAGGTCCTGCCGGCGCTGGGCTATCAGCCGGAGCAGCTGGCGGAACTGGAGACGGCGTTGAATGCCGCAGCCTGCGAGGCCATTGTCTCGGCTACGCCCAGTCGTTTGGAGAGGCTGCTTCATTTGAATAAGCCGTTGTATCAGGTTTACTATGATTTGGAAGAGCGTCCAACAGGAGTTTTATACGATCTTCTTCGGGAAAACGTGCAAAAATGGAGCGAAACAGGGCGGATTCGGGACGTATTTACCGGTAGAATTTAGTTTTTTTTTGTGGGTTAGCAGGAAAAGTGATGAAAAACAAGGAAAACAAACATAATCCGACAGCGACTAGCTGGAAAGGAGAAGGTGAGAATGCAACAACGCGTAGCAGCACTCATCGTAAAAAAAGGCAAGGTATTAATTGCGCGGCGCAGCGAGGGCCGTACACAGGCAGGTTTATGGGAATTTCCCTGGGGGACTTGTAACCAGGATGAAGCGCCAGAAGCGTGCTTAGAGCGGAATCTTGTAGACGTTATGGGTCTAAATGTGTCGATTGGAGGACGCTTTGCTTTGCGCTCCTATGGGGACCTGCGTTTGTTGGCTTATTGGGCGCAGTGGCAGGAGGGGAATTTTTCACTTTCCGGTCATGATGAGCTGGCTTGGGCTGGTCCGGAAGAGTTGAGCAGTTATGAATTTATGCCCATGGATGTTTTTTTGGTAGAAAAGCTGATCCGTCAAGGCATGGGAGGTACGGCCAGCGACAGCAAGGCCATAGGGGGATAATAGAAGCTTGCATTTCTTAAACCCTGAGGTTTATTGTTGTTGCTCCGCTATGTTGAGAGGTTAATTTTTAACTAGGTTTAACCAATTTTTAACAGAAAGTACAGGAGCTTTTTATACAATCAAAGTACAGAACTTGGTAACTAAGAATGTATAAGCCTGTAATGGTTGAACTGTTTTGCCCAACGCGACATACGGACAGTAACAATGAGAAGGGGTGTAGGATTGTGAGCGATAAGGTAGTTTTAAAAACGGTGACAAAGCAGACCTTGCAGAGCAAATTGATAGTGCTGTTGGTTCTGTTCGCCTTTTTGTCCGCCGCGCTAGTAGGCGGCGTCAGTACTTACATGAATGTGACGCAGAAAAAAGACAATATTGCCGAAAGCAATCGTGAGCTGACCGGACAAGCGGCTAGCGAAATCGAGCGCTTTATGAGCGATGCCAAAGGCTTGACAGAGGCATTGGCGGCGACGCCGACGGCGCGGAGCATGGATGCGGCGCAAATCAAGGAAATGATTGTAGCGGCGCAGCAGAAAAATGCTTATATGGAATTGATTTATGTTATGGACGCCAGCGGCATGCAGATCGCTAGAACGTCCGGCTCCTTGGCCAACCGGGCGGACCGTCCGTATTTCAAAGACGCCATGGCGGGGAAATTGCATTTTAGCGACGCCTATATTTCTTCCTTTACCAAGGCGCCGACGGTGACCATTTCCACCGCGATTCGTGATGCCGCAGGCAAGCCTATCGGTGTTTTTGCGGCGGATATCAGTCTGAAATCGCTGTGGGCCATGGCGGAAGCGGTCAAGGTGGGGCAAGGCGGTTACTTAGATATTGTAGATAACAAAGGCAAGCTGTTGGCCCATCCGGATAAGGACAAAGTGCAGCAGAATGAGTCGGTCGCTGACCGGACATATATCGCGGCGGTGCTGCAGGGACAAAGCGGCAGTCAGGAAGCTGCTTCTACGCGAGGCGAGCAGGCGATGATTTCGTACTCGCCAGCCAAGTCTATCGGCTGGGGGGTTGTGGCGTATTTGCCTTCCAGCGAGGTGAGCAGCCAGATTTGGACGATTGTGTTGACTATGGCGGGCTTATTGCTGTTGGTGGCCGTTTGTGCGGGGGCAACGGCGGTTTATTCGGCCAAAGGACTGGCCCAGCCGTTGTTGGTGTTGGATGAAGCGGCGGAACGCATGGCGGACGGTGATTTGAGCCGCAGCTTTGAGGTGGATGGCGTAGAGGAAATTATGCATTTGGGCGATTCCATTACCCGGATGCAGCAAAACCTTCATGGTATGATCAAGCAGGTAGCCAGCTCATCGGAACATCTAGCCGCTTCCAGTGAAGAATTGACAGCCAGTGCGGACCAGTCGGCGCAGGCGGCGCAACAGGTGGCTCAGTCGATTACGGATGTTGCCCATGGCACGGATGATCAGTTGAAGGCGGTACAGCAAGCGGCGCATGGCGTCGAGGCGATGTCCTCGCGGATTCAGGAAGTGGCGGCGAATTTGGGACAGATGGCGCACTCTTCCACCGAAACGGCGCAGGCGGCGCGGGGCGGCGAAAAAGCGGTGCAAACAGCCGTGAAACAGATGCAGTTGATCGAGTCTTCGGTCAGCCAGTCGGCGGAAGTGGTAGCGCGTTTAGGCGAACGGTCCCAAGAGATCGGACAAATTGTCGATACCATCAGCGGCATTGCCGGACAGACGAATCTTTTAGCCTTAAACGCCGCCATTGAAGCGGCTCGGGCAGGCGAACAAGGACGCGGCTTTGCGGTGGTAGCCGACGAAGTGCGCAAACTGGCGGAGCAGAGCCAAGAAGCGGCCAAGCGCATTGCGGAGCTGATCAGCGAAATTCAGGGCGATACCCAAAGCGCGGTTGTGGCTATGCAGGATGGCACGCGCGAAGTGGAACGCGGCACGGCGGTGGTGGATGACGCAGGTCATACCTTCACGCAGATTGTCGGCTTGATTGACTCTATGTATCAGCAGGTTCAGCATGTAAGTCAGGCGGCGCAGGAGATTGGCGCGCACAGCCAAGACGTGGTGCAGTCGGTGCAGCGCATTGAGAGCATTAGCCGTGAGACGGCGGGCCATACGCAGACGGTATCCGCCGCGACGGAAGAGCAGTCGGCCTCGATGGAAGAGATTGCTACATCCAGCCAAGCGCTGGCTAAAATGGCTGAAGAAATGCAGCAGACCGTGGGGCGGTTCCGGTTGTAAACTTTATGCAGAAGCCCTTTGCGGGTCATGAAGGACGGACCTCGGCAAGAACCATTTACAACGGTTCTTGCCGAGGTTTTAGTGTCTAAATTTGGCGGCCGTGATTGTATTTGAGACAAGATTTGCGCGCGCCTCGCAAAAGCAGGCGAAGGCGGCAGTTTCTTAACTCGCTGCGCTCAAACAGGCGAAACTGTTCTCCGCCTCCTCCTGTTTTTGCGTCCTGCGGACCGTCTTGCTCCAATAAAAGTCTCAAATACAATCACGGCCGCCGCAGCCTCATTGATCCCTCGCTTTACTCCTCTGGTCTTTCTTTGCTTTTTTGGTGGAGAGATTGCCGCGCTGGCGCTCGCAATGACCCGTAAGCCGGTCTATCCCTTATATTTTCTGATATTTCTCCATCGTACTCTCCCTCTACTCTCTGTACTCCTGTTAAAAAACTTGTACCCCGTAGCCCTCTGTCGTGTCCTCCCGTGACTCCCGCGACTCTTGTTCAATCCCCGCTCCTTGCCCAATACTTATCCGAAAAAAATAGTTTTAATTTTGCAAAAACTAATTTTTTTTGTTACAATAGAAGCGACGGAGACACGATTCGGCTTGTTTATATGCAAGGAGGAATCAATATGGAACGTCGGTATCCTTTTTCATGGGAACTTTTGGGTGGCTTGAATGAAGGCCGACCTACATTGGGGCGCTATGCGAGGCTGGAAGCGTATCGGTTGATGCAGTATACGATGAGGGACGTGTTGGAAGAGCGCCTGGGAACGCAGCAGACGGAAGGGCTGTTTTACCAGGCCGGTCAATTGGCAGGCAAGGAGTTTTACCAACATATGATTGGAGAAACTCATGAAGGCCAATGGCTCTTGCGGCGGTTGCAGCAGGTATTGCGGGAGATGGGACTTGGGTTGCTTCACTTGGAAGAGGTGGCGCCAGATAATAGCCGCTTTGTATTTGTGTTGAAGGAAGACCTCGATTGCTCGGGTGGTCCGACGAAGGGTCATTCCAGCTGCTATTTTGATGCTGGCGTTTTTTCCGGCGTATTGGAAGCGTTTTTTCAACAGCCCTATGATGTAGTGGAAACCGAATGCTGGAGCCTGGGCGATGAGCGCTGTCGCTTTGAAGCTACCTTGGGACAGGGTCTAGGGCAGGCTTTTTCTGATTCAAGCTTAGTGCATGGATGAGGGAGACAAGGAACGAACAAGAGAACCAGAGTGACCGGAGGGTACGGTTGAGGGTAAAAAATAAAGACACAGGTTTTTGCGAAAGCAAAGGCCTGTGTTTTTTGTCTCCCTTAAGATACAAGCCTTTTCTGTTTTTCTCTTGCGTATCCTCCCGTGACTCTCGCGACTCTTGTTCAATGTTTTCTCCATCGGTCCCGTCTAGAGAGTGTAATAGAGTTGTCATGCCGTTGTCATAGCTCTGTAACATGAAAAAAGGTATAATCAAACTAACAAAAGGCAAAGGAGGATGCGTCATGAGACATAGTGGTTGGATTTTAGCCTTAGCGGTACTGGTTCTTCATGCCTGGAAACCAGACTGGCTTTCTTTTGAAGGATTTGGCGCTCTTTTGCCCTGGACGGAAACCATGCGCGGCGTAGCCGGAACGCTGCTGCAGACATTTTAAATGCTGCCATAGCGCGCCTTCTTGGCAGAAAAAATTTTTCGCAGTATGATATAGAAAAGAGATAGGTCCAGGAGGGATGGCTGTGGAAGAAAATTGGTGTTTAGTTGTAGAAAAAGGAGTGCCCTATCCTTCCGGCAGCCGAATTATGCTGGAAAAAGGGGAATGGCTATTGGGACGCAGCGGCCAGGGAGAGGCAGGGATGTATTTTGCCAGCCCTTTCGTTTCGCGGCGTCATTGTCTGGTTTGTTGCGATGAAACGGGTGTGAGCATAAAGGAGCTGGGCAGCCGTCATGGTACCAGCGTCAACGGCGAGCCATTGCAACAGGAAGTACGTCGGCTGGCGCCGGGAGACCGTTTGGAATTGGCGTCTGGTCTTGTGGCGTTACGGTTGGAGCATGGGGGCGACGAAAAAACGCTCGACTTGAGCCGCACGCTAATGCTGCGTCAAGGCTTGGAGCTGCCGCAGGCGCTAGCCATTTTTCCAGAGCGGCAAGAATGCCAAGTGTACGGGGAAAGCGTTTCCTTGAGCGGCAAAGAATGGCATTTGCTGCAGCTTTTGTGGGAAAGCGCCGGCACGCTAGTGGACTATGAGACGATCAAACGCGAAATTTGGCCGGAGCGGTTGCCGAGCGAAGAGCAAGGCTCTGTAGACGTGGGCACAGACGAGCTGAATGTGCTCATCTATCGGTTGCGTAAAAAGCTGGGCGACGCTTCACGGCTTTTGAAAACCGTCCGCGGCAGCGGCTTACTTCTTAAAGGAGCCAATGATTGATTCACATCTCGCGCCAAACAAGCTCTTTTTCCGTCATACTTCGTCAGAAAGTCTCGGCATAGCGCTGCTATTCCTGCGGTTTTCTTTCTCATCTGACGAAAAAATTTCTATGCTTGTCGGAGTGTTCATTCAATCACTGGCTCCTTAAGGGGCTAAAAAGATACGGTCGAAGCACAAAGAATTTGAATCCCTCCGCCGCTGTGGCGGCACCTCCCTTTGACAAGGGCGGCAGGAGTTTTGGCCTTAGTCTATCGAGAATGCTGCGGCTAAATGTCCCCCTTGCCAAAGGGGAAGGCCCGCAGGGCCAGGGGGATTCTTCGGAGCGACGTGGTAATCTCTCCGCGTTGCTGCTTCGTATCATACCAGGCTAAACGAAAAATCCGGTCTAAGAAAGTAAATCTTTCTAGACCGGATTTTTGTAGCTATATAGGAATTTATAATAGTTACTCTGTATCTCGTTCCCTCTGTCGTACCCTCCATTTACTCCCTTTACTCTTGTTTTATATTGTCGTTTTTCATTTTTCGCCACAGCTGCCAGGGGCCTTGCTCTTTTTCAAGGCGGTACTGGGCGAAGAAGGCGTCGGCTCGGTCCGGCGCTTCACCGCGGACCAGCAGCCAGGGAACTTCAGGATACAGATTTTCATAGCTCCAACGCCAAGAAATCCATTCATCATAGCGGGGCAAAGTGGCTTCATCAACGTGGCGGCGGATGGTGCCGAAGCGGTAGTCGATGAAGGCGTTGACGGCGAGCCCGCCTTTGTCCAGCGTTTGGTAGTTGGCAAAATGAAGATACACCGGACGTCCGCGAAAAGAGTTGTCATAAAGGAGCGGCGCTACGAGGCCGCTTTCCGCTGCAGGCAGCAGGGAAGCATTGAAGCTGGCGCTGTCTTGGCGAAAGGACCAAAAGTATTCACTCCAGGCAGCGCCGTGCAGCAAAGACACCAACAGCATGGCAGCCACAGCTCGCTTGCCGAGGGGACGGACGCTGCCGGCGCCGGCAAGGAGCACTAAACCTAGAAGCAAGAACACGCTGAAACGTTCGTAGATAATACCGTGGCCGTCGATTTCCCGTGGCAGAACGAGCACGCCGCCCAGGGAGAGGAAGAGGAGCAGCCATACGGAAAAAAGACGATGTTGTTTCCAGGGCTTGCGGCTGTACCTACAGCGATTCCAGGCGAAAGCGCCTAAGACCAGGGTGAAAAAAGAGGCCGCAAGATAACCGGCGGCGCCTTCGTACAGGGCGCGGTTGTCCAAGGTCACCGCGTCGGCCAGACGTTGCGGCCAGGCGGCTAGAAACTCACCGCCTAAGTAGTAATCTTGCAGCAGGTGGCCGGTGTGAGAACCGGGCTGAAAGCCGCCGCCAGCGGTGAGCCAAGCGGTGACGAAGAGCAGCACCGGCAAGGCGGCGGCTCCCAATGGTATAAGGGATGAAAGCTGTCTGCGCCGGTTGTAGGCGGCCTGCAGGCCGAGAAAGAAGAGTGCAAAGAGAGTGGTCTGACCGTGCAGAAAAAAGAGCAGCACTAAGGACAGGCTAAGTGGGAGCAGATGCTTGCTTTTGCCATCGCGGAGCCAGGCTAGCTGGCAGGACCAGGCGCCGCAGAAGGCTGGCAAAGAGGCCGTATAGCCCACAAAGCCCCAGGTGACGCTGTAATGGTAGAGCAAAAGCAGGGAGAGGACGGAGCCGCGTCCATCGCCGCCGAGGCGCCGCAGTAAACTCCAGACGGATAGCGGTAATGCCAATATGTACAGGCCATAGAAAACGCGAGCGCCCTGCTCTACGTTAGCAAAGACCGGGAGGCTGCAAAACCAAGGGAAAAACGTATTCGGTTGAAATAGACGCTCCAGCAGCACATAATTCCGGTAGAGACTGTCCGGGGCGTCATAGTCTCGGTAAATGGCGGCGACCGCCAAATGGTTAGGCAGGTCGGTAAAAGGCCAAAAGGGCAAAGTCAGCATCCAAAAGAAGTGAAGTAGGCCCAACATGCCTGTGAGGGTCCAGAACATGCGCGAAGAAGAGAGCGAAGTAAAGATGTTTTTCATGATTAGCCTTTCAAGGTGGCGACAATCGCGGGCAGCTCGGTGGTGAACAAAGCGGCCAGACGATCATAGGAGGTGCTCATAAGTCCTCCTTCAGGCGGGGTCATGCGCTTGTCGACGACAAATTGCTCATCTATAGCGGTGAAGGCCTTGCAGTCTACTACCATGTCTAAGGGGTTGACGGTAAACAAAATGACGTTTTTGACCTGGCGGTCTACGCAATAAGAGGTGAGATTCGTCGTTTGGGCGCTGGCGGCGTTAGTGATGCCATGGCGATTCAAGTCCCGGAGCACATCGGTGCCTACATAAACTTCGCTGCCCAAAAGAAGGGAGCTCATTTGCATGCGCAGTACTTGGTTCAGGCCTTTATTGAGAAGATCCAGACCGGGAATGTCCCGGTCTCCGGCGTCAATGTAAAGGGCTGTGGCCACAAAAGCGCTGTCGCCAGGCAATTCCGCCGCTTGGGCGGCAGGGGTTAAAACGAGCAGGGCCAGAAGCAAAAACGGTAAAAGACGTTGTAACATAAGAGATTCCTTCTTTCGTTGATATTGGGAGTAGGGTATGAAGATTGAACAAGAGTCACGGGAGTCGCGAGAGGGTACGCAAGAGAAGAACGGGGTACGGATTTTAACAGGAGTATAGGGAGTAGAGGGAGGGTACGAAGAGTCCATTAAATTAAACACCAAAGGCTCAGCTGATTTAATGAGTGCACCACCAGGGCAAGAGATTTTTTCGCCTGGCAAGAAAGAAGGGCGCGAGAATAGCGGCGCTCTTTTAAGGCTTTCTGACGCAGCCAGGCGGAAAAAGAATTGTCGTGGCGTGTGATACGAATAAATTAGCAGGGCCCAGCAATAGCGGCGCTCTGCCGAGGCTTTCTGACAAAGTCTGACGGAAAAAGAACCGCTTTGGCGTGAGATGTGAATAAATTATTGATTCCTGTGCCGGAAGTACCACTGAAAAAAAGGCGGGATGACGAGGAGGATGAACAAGAGCCGGAAGAGCTGGTAGGAGATGATGATGGAAAGGTCTGCGTGGACCATCATGGCGGTGAGGCCCATTTCCGCCATGCCGCCGGGAGCGGTGGCGATGAAGGCCGTAGCCAGGCTATAACCATGCAGATTGGAGAGAACCAGGCCAATGCCTAAGGTGGCGGTGAGCAGCAGGGCGACGGACAGCGCTGTTAGGGGCACTAGGCGTTTCCAAGAAGGAAGCGCTACCAAAGGAATGTTGAGGCCCATGTAAGTCCCGACGCACCATTGGGCGGCTTTCAGCAGTTCCGAAGGCAAAGGCGGTGTTGTGTATCCTTGCAAAGACCAGATGGCTGTGCCTAGAATGGGACCCAGCAGCTGCGGCGTGGGCAAGTGCAGCTTTGTGGCGATAAGCATACCGCCAATAGCCAAACCCAGCGGCGGCAGATAGGCAATGAGCAGTTCTTCGGCGCTGCCGGACAGGACAACGCCAACGACATCCACGTGATCCGCCAGGCCGTGCAAAACCAAAAACGGCACCGTGAAGACCGTAGCCAAAAGACGAAAAGTCTGCAAGAAAGTAACGACGCCAGGATCTGTATGCGGCATTTCTTCACTTAAAGCGGTCATTTGCGTCAGTCCGCCGGGCGTACTGCCCAGAAAGGCGCTGGAAAGGCTGATGTCGGTGTAGCGAGCCGTTACAGAGGCCATCCAGAGGCTAATGGCGATCACCAAAACGGTCGAAAGGCAGATGGCAGGCAACTGCTGTAAAATGGCCTGCGCCGTATGCGGCGTGAAGGGAGCGCCCATGGCGTAACCCAGAAAGAGCATGCCGCCGTTACGAACCTGTATTGGCCAAGCAGCCGGGCGGTGCAACAAGGCTCGCCAGAGGAGCACCGCCGCTAACGGACCTAGAGTCCAGGGGAGAGGCATGTTCAGCCAAAAGAATAAAACGCCTCCGCAAGCAGCGATAAGGCCGGTTTGAAGCATGAGAAACATAGTGAGTAAAGGACCCCTTTCAAGATTGGGCTAACGTGGAGAAACCGGGGGAAAAACGGAAATACGGGGATTGAACAGGAGTCACGGGAGTCTCGGGAGGGCACGCAAGAGGGCTTCTGGTAAAGCGTGTACTTTCGTAACCCTCATTCGAGCCCTCAGATTCTCCGATTCTCTTGTTTAAAACTCGTGTATTTGAATTCAGCAATCTCCTTGAGTATAGCGCAAGGTGTTGGAGATGTCACCGTCCTATGAGGAAACTGTAGGGAAAAAGTCATTTTGGTTTTCTAGCGCCCGAGGGAACGGTATAATAGTAATAATAAAGAAGTTTGCCGAGTAGGCTGGAATAAAAGGGGGGCTGCGGATGTTTCGGATATTGGTGGTCGAAGACGATAGTAAGCTGCGGGACTTGATCCTGTTGAATTTGCGCAAATGGGGCTTTGAAACGAAGGGCGTAGAAGATTTTTCCAAAGTTATGGAAGCGGTAGAGGAGCAGGACCCCCATTTGGTGCTGCTGGACATTAATTTGCCGATGTATGACGGCTTTTACTGGTGTCGCAAAATTCGCAGCACCAGCAAACGGCCTATTATTTTCATTTCCTCCCGAGGCGCTAACATGGATGTTGTTATGGCCGTAAATATGGGGGGCGATGATTTTGTACAAAAACCATTTTCCCTAGATGTCTTAGCGGCCAAAATGCAGGCCCTATTGCGGCGCACGTATTCCTATGGCAAAGAAGAGGGAGAAACCGTAGAGCACCGGGGGGCGGTGCTTCATTTGGGAGAGGGAGAGCTTCATTATCAGGATAAGAAGATCACACTGACGCGCAATGAACTGCGTATTTTGCATCTTTTGATCAAACATGGCGGCGAGGTGCTCAGCCGGGAAAAGATTATGCGCGCTCTCTGGGAGGATGAAAATTTTGTCGATGATAACACCTTGACGGTCAACATCAACCGCCTGCGGCGCAAACTGAGCGACGCGGGCCTGGAAGACTGGGTTGAAACCCGCAAGGGACAAGGGTATGTGCTTCTATGAATTGGCGTGATTATGCGCGCGATCAAGCTGGGCTTGCGGCGTGTCTGGTTTGCGTGACTATTTTTGTCGCTGCGATGACGGCGCTTGATAATACGTTGCATATGGATTCTGGGAATGTGGTATATATGATTGGCGTGTGCCTGTTCCTTTTCCTGCTCTACTGGCTGTGTGACTTTGCTGTGCGGCGGCGGCACTTGCGCCGTCTGCAGGAGGTACTGGCGGACGAAGAAGGGCTGGCGGATGCGGTAATGCCGCCGCTGCCGCGGCCGGCCAATCGAGAGCAGGCGCTATATCATGAGCTTTTGCAACGCATTTTTGCGGCGCAGGAGCGTCGTTATCGCCGCTTGCATCAAGAACGGCAGCAGCAGGGAGAATTTCTGGCTACCTGGGTGCATGACACCAAGATGCCGATTGCCGTATCGCGCCTGCTCTTGGAAGGGGCGGCGGATAAAGCGCCGGAAGAGTTACTGTCCAGCTTGGAAGAAGAGCTGGATCGCATTGAAGCCGGCGTGGAAAGGGTGCTCTATTCGGCCAAACTGGAGTCCTTTGCTAAGGACTATTTGATCCAGGAAGTGTGTCTGGAGCAGGTACTCAAAGAAGCCGTGAAGCGTCATTCGCGAACCTTCATCGCCAAGCGGATTCGCCTGGATTTGCGCGAATTGCCGGGGTTGGTGTTAAGTGATCGCAAATGGCTGAGTTTTATTTTGGATCAAATTTTATCCAACGCTCTGAAATATACGACAGTGGGAGGCTGCATCCGCGTGTTTTCCGAGGGCAAAGGCCGTCATTGGCGGCTGTTTTTGGAGGATAACGGCATCGGCATTCCTGCTGAGGATGTGCCGCGCATTTTTGACAGGGGTTTTACTGGCCGCAATGGTCGAGAATTTCAGCATGCTACCGGCATGGGGCTTTATTTGGCGGCGCAGTTGGCGGACAAGCTGGGGCACCGTTTAGAAGTGGAGTCTAAAGAAGGAGAATATACGCGCCTGATTATTGATTTTTCTTGGTAAGGTGCGGGAAAGGAGGAGGCCTGTGATTCCAGTGTTGGAAATGGAGCATGTTACTAAGATTTATGGCGCTAAAGGCGGTGCAACAGTCGCGTTAAATGATGTGTCGTTGCGAGTTATGCCTGGGGAGTTTATTGCGGTGATGGGGCCTTCCGGCGCGGGTAAGTCGACGCTTTTGAACCTGGCGGGAATGCTGGACCAGCCAACGTCGGGCAGCGTGTTTTTGGAAGGCCTGGATATGCAGCGGATGAAAAAAGAGGAGCTGGCGATGCTGCGAAGGCAAAAGCTGGGCTTTATTTTGCAAGAGGCCAATTTATTGGCTACGCTGACTTTGAAGGAAAACATGCTGTTGCCGTTATTACTGGCGAAGATGCCTGTGGAGGAAATGGAAAATCGGGTGGCTTACTTGGCGGAGCGCTTGGGTTTGCAGCGGGTATTGGAGCATTTTCCGCAGGAAGTCTCCGGCGGCGAGCGGCAGCGAACGGCTGCGGCGCGGGCTGTCATTCACAGGCCGCGGCTGGTGTTGGCGGACGAGCCTACTGGCGCGCTGGACTCCAAGGCCACGGCGGATTTGCTGCGCGTGCTAACCGAACTCAATGAAGAATATCAGACAACCTTGCTTTTGGTGACGCACGATCCTTTTGCAGCCAGCTACGCTAAGCGTATTTTGTTTATTAAAGATGGTCTGATTTTTACGGAGCTGCGCCATGGCGGCGACCGACGGGAATTTTTCCAGCGCATTTTGGACGTGTTAGCCATGCTCGGAGGTGACGGGCGTGACCTTATTTAAGCTGGCGCTTTTAAATGTGCGCAACAATCTGGAAAACTATACGGTATATTTTCTTTCCATGGCTTTCAATATTACCATTTACTATCTTTTTGCGTCTTTGCGCTTTTCTCAGGCGGTTCGCATGGTCGTAGAACGCGAACAGGAATTAGAACTTTTTTTTAATCTTTCTTCCGGAGCGGTGGCTTTATTTGCCGTTTTGTCCATCTGGTTTTCGACCTCTTTCTTTTTGCGTCGTCGGCGGGGAGAATTGGCGATTTACGGTCTTGTAGGCATGACGCGCCATCAAGTGGGAAAGCTGATTTTTTTTGAGACTTTTTTGGCGGGAGTGGCGGCGCTCTTGATCGGTATAGTCTTTGGCGTGGTTATGGCTAAATTCTTTCAACTGTTGTTGATTTGGTTTCTTGGTTTTACAGGCGCAGTACCTTTTGAAATTAGTTTGGCTGCTATTGGGCGGACGATAGCGATTTTTGGCGTATTGTTCATGATGGTGGCTCTGTATGGTTATGCTTTGCTGGCTAAGGTGACTCTGGGAACGATGCTGCACAAACGGCGGGAGACGCCGTCGAGGACGGAACCTTGCGGCTGCAAGGCCCTATGGATGCCACTGCTGCTGCTTTGCGGCTATGGTCTTTTGCCCTGGCAGCGGGGGCATGAATTTATTTGGCCTCAAGTGATTTTGGCGGTGCTTTTTCTGTGTCAGGGAACCTATGCGGCGTTTCGCTATTTTTTGCCCTGCTTGCTGCAGCGTTTGAAGAAGCAGGACCGCTTTTTTCATCTAGTGCCGTTTTTAGCAGTGAATCAATTAAACGTATTTTTGCGCGGTCAAGTAAAACTGTTGACGCTGGTTACCCTCTTGGGCGCTGCGACCTTAACGGCTGTGGGCTTAAGTTATCATATTTACCAGGAGTTGCTGCAGGAGCGTATGGCGCAAATGCCTTTTTCTTTTGCTTATATGAGCGACGACCTTCAGGTGGATGAAAAAGTGCGCGCTATTATCGACGGTTATCCGCAGCATTTTATTAAAAAAGAAGTTGATGTGCGGTTTCTGCTGCTGCCGTTGACAGAGAAAGATCTGCCAGGGTGGCATGAAAAAGCAGAGTTGCAGGTAGTGTCGAGGGAAGCCTTCGCCCGGGCGGCGGCGGCCAAGGGATTGGAGGTGTCATTGCCGGCGTTGGGCCCTCAAGAGGGCATCTATCTTTCGTATTATCGGGAGCCGGAGGAGCAGATGCCTGCCGGGAGGAATTTAGATTTGGGCAGAGCAGGCACGATTTTACTGGTGAAGCATTGGCCGTGGCCGGTATTGAATGAATCGGCGCGCGGACCGGCGTTAATCGTGTCGGATGAGACCTATGCCCAATGGAGCCCTTGGACGCCGTCTTTACGGGGGAAGGCGTATATGGTCGATAATCTGCGGGAAAGCCGGGAACTGACAGATGACATATACCGCGTGGTGCCGGCAGAAGCGCAGTTGAGCTCTTTTTACGTCGATTTTCACCAGGCCGTAAAGCTTTGGGGCGTTTTTCTGTTTATGGGACTTTTTATCGGCACCATTGTGATTTCTTCCAGCTGCAGCATTCTTTCCTTTCAGTTTCTCAGCCAGATACAAATAAATAAGGAGTTTTATGAGCTGCTGCGGGGGCTGGGGGTAACGGCGGAAGAGATACGTCTGATTTTGGCGGCGCAGCTCTTTCCTTGTGTGGCGTTTTCCTGGCTTTTGGCCATTTTTCATGCTTTTGTCGCTTTCTTTCTGTTCGGCAGCGTGTTTCAAGTATCAGTGCTGAGCTCCTCCCTTTTGAATGTGGGGATTTATACGGTCGTGTACTGTGGATACTATTTTCTTACCATTCATTCCTGCATCCGGGGGCTGGAAGCCGAATAAGCTTGTGCTCGATAAAAAATCGCACCGCGAAAATTTTTCGCGGTGCGATTTTTTGACGTAAGGATACTTACACTTTGAATTTCTGCACGTTTTCTTGGAGAAGTATCGACATTTGGGCCAGTGATTCAGAAGAGGCGGAGACCTGCTGCATGCTGGCGGATTGTTCCTCCGTGGCGGCAGAAATGACTTGAGCGGCCTCCAAGGTTGCCTGCGCGCGTTCCTTTGTGCTTTGAACCGCTTGTTCCATTTCACCGGAAGCGGCAAATACTTCTTGGGAAGCGGCGGTAATTTCATTTCCCTGCAAGGACAACTGATCTACACAGCTGACGATGGACTGGAAAGAATGCCCGGTTTCCTGAATGACGTCCAATCCTTTCAGAGATTCTTGCGAAGCTTGTTCCATGGAAGAGACGGCTAAACGGCTTTCTTTTTGTACCTCTTGAATGTTTTTGGCGATTTCATCGGCGGCAGTCGCTGATTGTTCCGCAAGATGCCTGACCTCTTCGGCGACGACAGCAAAGCCGCGTCCTTGCTCGCCGGCTCGGGCCGCCTCGATGGCGGCATTTAAGGCTAATAAATTGGTTTGGCTGGCTAACTGCTTGATGATGGAACTGATGCTGCCAATTTGCTCAGCCGTAGTTCCTAGTTTTTGGATGGCTTCACTGGCTTGTTCATTAGCGACAGAAATATCCTTCATTTGCTGGATGGAGGCCTGAACAGAGCGGCTGCCGCTGGTGGCGGCCTTGTTAGCTTCTGTGGTTTGGGAAGACATTTGCTCGGTTTGCTGGGTAATGCGGAGCATGTAGCTGCTGATTTGGTTAGCGGCATACTCCGCGTCTTCCACCGCTTTTAATTGCCGTTCGGCGTCTTCCGCTACTTGCGTGGTTTGGTTGGCTACCGCGATTGCATCCCGAGCGGCTTCTTCGGAGCTTGTGTTGAGCTGCTGACTGGCGGCAGATATCTGTTCCGCCGCCTCTGCCGTTTGGGCAAGAAGTTTTTTGACGGCATGAATCATTTGTGTAAAGGCGCTTTGCAAGGAACCGATTTCATCCCTATTTGCAGTAGTTTCTTCGAGGTGTTGGGAAAAATCGCCGGCGGCCATTTGCTGGGCTAGCTGAACCATCACACTGATTGGTTGAAGCTGCCTGCGGATAAGCCAGAAGATGGTAGTTGCTGCAAGCGCAATGGCAATGAGGCCCAACAAAGTATTTTGCAGGATTTTGGCTTGAATCGGCGCCATCGCTTCGGCCACTTCCATACGCACAATCGTTGCATAAGGGGTTCCGGGAATCGGAGCATAGCCTGCGACAATTTCCTTATCTTCAAAGCGATAAAAGCGCGAACCGCTTTCGCCGGTTAAAGCGGCTGTAGCTAAAGCAGCTAATTCGGAAGGGATCTTTCCTTGTGAAAAAGAGTCTGAGGCGTCTAATACCCGGAGTTTGCCGACAAAGTCTTGGTTGGGGTGCGCGAAGACCAAGCCGGTTTTCTTATCAATCGCAAAGGCATAACCGCTTTGGCCATATTTTTTGGTAGTGACGATGGATTGCAGGCCTTGGATGCCGACAGCCGTACCGAGGTAGCGTTCCTTGCCTGCGACAGATACGGGCGTGATCGCCATAAGGGAGAGCTTGCCGGAATAGGAAGAGGCCAGCACTTCTTCAGAAAAGACGCTTTTTTTGGTGCGGAAGGCTTGCTGGATATATTCGCGATTGCTTAGGTCGGCCCATTGACCATCGGCATTAAGGCGCTGGCCATTCTTTTCGACCAGGAATACATTATCGATAGTAGGCTGGCTGTCTCGAAGACGCTTTAGCCGGTTTTGGAGTACGTCCAAATTTTCGGATTGCCAAATTTCATCAAGAGCCGAAGTTTCTAGAGTTGTCAGTGAGCGACTGGTTTCCAGGGCGATTTCCTGGGATACCAGCTGCGCTTGCTGCGTCATATTTTGTAAGATAGCCTGTCTGGTTTCTTGCACGTCATAATAAGTACTGATGCTGATAATTACCGTGATGGTTACGGCAAAAAGCATGGCCGTAACAGCGGCGACTTTCCAACTTAAACTAGTGCGAAAACGATTAAAAAGAGAAAACTGAGGTTGTGGCATGCAAAGCGGCTCCTTTCACTATGTACGAATAATACAGAGGAAGCGGGACAATGGAGAGGGGGAGTTAAGCTTTTTAAAACGAATAGTCCCTGCTTATTAGTAAGTATGGCATGGAAGCTAGCGCTAAAAGTTATCCGGCAGTTAACTTTTGGTTAAATGAAACAAAAACTTAACTAAAAATTTACGGGAAGTTCACCTTTGCCGGGACCGGACCTTCTACAATAAGAATTGCAGGATCAGAATAAATAATAGCAGGTGTTGCAGGCATGAATAAACTTATAGAGCCAGCGGTTCGCTGGATGAATCGCTTGAAATACGCCTATAAATTTGCCGTGATCGGCGTTTTAATCGTTTTGCAGTCAGCGGTTTTGATGTATTTGCTGGTATCGGAGCTGAATAAAAATATTGAATTTGCCCGGCAGGAACGTCTGGGCGTGCAATATGCGCAGGCGTTGGGGACTGTATTTGTGGAAGGCGCGGAATATCGCCGGCTGCATTATTTGTATATACATAATGATCCGTCTTTGCAGGGGCGGGTGTTGGCGCAGCAAAACCGTGTGGATGTGGCGCTGGAGCGGGCGGAGGAACTGGATCAGGGAGCTGGGGCGAACCTGAATGTATCATGGAAGCTGCAAACGCTGCGTCAGGACTGGCTGGCGCGCAAGCAGAACGCCGCTTCGCTGGAAACAGAGGCGCCGCAGGTAGCCTTTGAGTTGGATGGTCGCTGGCTGCGCAGCGTAGGGGATTTGATGCAGCAAATCGGCTATGCTTCCAATTTGGCCTTAGATTCTGATTCCGATACGTCGTATTTGGTAGATATGGTTCTGCGGAAAATGCCGAATTTGTTGGAACGTTTGAATGCGGCGCAGACCTTGGAGGTAGAACTGTTCAGCCAGGCTCTCTCAAGAGAGAGAAAAAATCAGTTTTTGCAGTATGTAGGCTTGATCCGTTCGGATTTGGATCTGGTGGACTACAATGTCAAACAGGTATTGCGGCATAACGAGCCGGTACGCAGCCGTCTGCAGCCGGTGACAACCGCGCTGGTTGATGCGGCGCCTATTTTTGCCTGGAATTTTGAGCAGAAAACCATTGGACAGCAAGGCCTCCCTATATCCCGGGAACTGCTGAAAGCTACAGGGGCGCGAGCCGTTCAAGAAGCGATCCGGACGCAGGACGAGACCTTTCAAATGATTGACGAATTGCTGGCGTTGCGCATTGATGCCTACATAAGCTACCGTAACGCCGTTAGTGTTTTTGCCGGCGGCATTCTGCTCTTGTTGGGATATTTATTCTGCGGCTTTGATATGTCAGTGCGCAAACGGATGTATCAGTTGAATTCGCTGATGGCCTGCGTAGCCAAAGGAGATCTGCAGGCGCGAGGGCGCAGTGATGCAAATGACGAAATGGGCGAGCTGACTTGCGAAATCAATCGCACTTTGGATTCGCTGCAAACGATGTACGAAGAAGTGCAGCAATCTCACGCAACGTTGGAGCGGTGGAACCTGGAGCTGGAAGGAAAGATTAAAGAGCGGACGGCGGCGCTGCAAAACTTGCTGGATTACGCCGGCCAGGGCTTTTTGTCTTTTGGCGGCGACCTGCAAATCGACAAGGAATATAGCGCCGAATGCACCGCCATCTTCCGCCGGGAGATAGCGGGAGAAAACGCCTGTGCGCTTCTTTGCCCGGAGGCGGAGGCGCAGCAAGTGTTTGTAGCTGCGGTGCTCGCGAAGGTCTTGGCGGAAAAAAGCGCTGCTTTGCAGGAAACGTACTTTTCCCTTTTGCCGGAAGCTATTTCTCTTGGAGCAAGGTATATCAGCGTTACATACAAGGTTATTGAAGGAGGGCAGCAAGGAGGGTCACGTAAAATCATGCTGATCCTGACCGATCGGACGGCGCAGAAGGCCCTAGAGGAACAAATGCAGGCGGAGCGCGACGTGCTGGCGATGATTGTGCAGGTGGTGACCCATGCGGCGGATTTCTTTGCCGCGGTCAATCAATATACTCTCTTTTGTCGGGAAGGTATGGCGGAGCTGCTGCGCAGCAAAAAAGAACCGGCCGACGTATTGGCGGATTTATTTCGCGTAGTTCATACCTTCAAAGGCACTTTCGGTCAATTGCGGCTACGTCAAACCATGGGCTTCTTGCATGAGATGGAGGATCGCTTGGCGGCGATTCGGACGCAGGAAGGGGCGGATATGGAAAAAAGCGAGCTGGAAAAGAATCTGGCTGGCTTTACGCCGGAGCGGATGCTGAGCTGGCTCCAAGAAGATGTGCGGGTATTGGAAGATAAGCTGGGACTGGATTTTTTCCAACGGAAAAATGTTTTGGTTATTGACAATGAGAGGTTGCTGGAACTCGAAGAGAAGATGCAAGCGGCACTGCCGCCGGAAGAATGCGGCATGCTCTTGACCGCTATTCGTCGCCTTCGCTATAAGCCGCTGCAGGAGCTGCTGCAATCCTTTCCTGAATACACATGCGGCTTGGCCGAGCGCCATGGCAAAGCGGTCCATTCTTTTACTGTCAATGGCGGGACGATGATGGTGGATCCGGCGCGGTACTATGATTTTGTAAAGTCGATGGGGCATGTTTTTCGCAATGCCGTCATGCATGGCTTGGAAACGATGGAAGAACGCTTGGAAAGCGGCAAGGATGAGCTTGGCGTTATTGCCTGCTCTGTTCGAGAGGAAGAAGGCGGGGTTTGCATTACTGTCGCCGACGATGGCCGAGGTATGGATCCCAAAGTCATTCGGGATTTGGCGTTGGAAAAAGGGCTGTGCTCCTTGGCGGACGTGCAGCGGCTGGGGCCGGAAGAGTGGCTGCGGTTTATTTTTGCCGACGGTTTTTCCGCAGCCGAAGAAGTGGATGAACTGGCTGGACGCGGTGTCGGTTTAGCGGCGGTGCGTATGGAGCTGGAAAAGCTGGGCGGGATGGTTACTGTGCGCAGTGTTTTGGGTGAAGGCACGGAGTTTTCCTTTTTCCTGCCCTATGAAAAGGCGGAAGAAGCCGAGTCGCTTTCCATACGAGATTTGGCCAAACCGCTGCTCCAGGCGGCGGAAGGGCTGCTGCAAGAGCAATGCGGCTTAGCGGTAACGCGCATTCATTATTTGGACAGCGCGTCCGAAGGGAACCTGCAGCTGCGCAAAGTGTCCTCCTTTTTGAATGTCAAAGGCGGCCTTGCGGGCAAGATCCTGCTGAGCGCCGACGAAAAGATTGTGCAGGCTGGAATAAAAGCGAGAGTTAGGACGGCGGCGGAAGACAAGCTGGAGAATGTGCTCTCGCAGTATGCCCAACAGCTTTTTCGCCAAGCCCTAGAAGCCTGGCCGCAAGGTCCGGCCGAAGTGAATGTGGAGCCTTTGCTCAGCCTGTTGGCAGAGGACGCTTCCGCCAAGTATTCGCACTCGCAGACATCTACGTGGGTGCTGGAAACACCGGTGGGCAGTCTGTCCCTAAGCTTAATTTACTAGAAGGGAGGCGCTGCTTTACTTACATCTCACGACAAAGCGGCTCTTTTTCCGTCAAACAGCGTCAGAAAGCCTCGACAGAGCACCGCTATGCCTGCGTTTTCTTTCTCGTTTGACGAAAAAAGCTCTTGCTTTTTCGGCGTGTTCATTAAAGCAGCGCCTCCCTGGAGTTTTTTAAAAATTAGTTTTTAGAAGGGAAGGAAGAAGCACATGGCCAGAGTGATGATTGTGGACGACGCCCTGATGATGCGTAAAACCTTACGGAGGATGTTGGAGAAGATTGACTGTGAAATCGTAGAGGAGGCCGCCAGCGGCGAGCAAGCGTTGGTAAAGTATGCGCAATGTTGTCCGGATTTGGTGACCATGGACTTGACCATGCCGGGTATGGGAGGCTTGGAAGCCATTCGGCAGCTAAAAGCGCAGGAGCCTGCGGCTAATATTCTCGTCATCAGCGCGCTGGGGCAAAAGCATGCGGTGTTTGAAGCATTGCAGCTGGGAGCAAAAAACTATATCGTAAAACCGATCAATGAAGAAAACCTGCAGTCGGTGGTGCGCCTGCTGTTAAGTGAAACTACAAAAGAGGCGGCTCATGGCTAGAAAAGGATTTCTAGGCCAAGCAAAGACTTGCAGTCCTGGCGAGGAGAGAGTATGTTAAATCAATTTTTTGGGCATTATTTGTTAAATAGGGGCTTGCTGGCGTCGGAAGAGCTTTGTAACGCCATCCGCCAGGAAAAGCAGGTCAAAGTTAAATTGGGAACCCTCGCGGTCAATCAGGGGTTGATGACGGCGGCGCAGGTGGAAGAGGTGCATGCTCTGCAACAGCGCTGCGATCAGCTATTTGGCAAGCTGGCGGTAGAGATGGGGTACTTAAACCAGGAGGAGGTGGAGCAGCTTTTGGCGCAACAGCAGGAAGAGCCGCTAGCGTTGCTGCAGACTATTTCCGATCAAGGGTATCTGCCATTAGCAAAGCTAGAGCAGGCGTTGCGGGAATTTCGCAGCGAATACGGCATGAAACCCGGCTATGACGCGACGCTGCCGTATCCGCTGCATTTGTTGTTTCCTTTTTTAGTGGAAGAAGATGCAGCTATCTATTTAGAAGCCTATGTGGGGCTGTTGCTGCGTAATATGGAGCGGTTTTTAGATGTGCCGTCGTATTTGCCTTGTGAAGAAGAAACGAAACTGTCGGTCAACAGCGCCGGGTATGTGGTTACGCAAAAAATTTATGGAGATAAAAGCTTTTTTACCGGCCTGAGGCTGAGGGAAAAAGCCTTGCTGGAGTTGGCCAGCCGTTTTTACGGCGAGCAACTGAACAAAGTAGACGAATTGGCGCTGGATTGTGTCGGAGAGTTTTTAAATGTACATAACGGTGTTTTCTGCGGACTTCTTTCCGGCAAAGGCGTCTGGGCGGACCTGGAGGCGCAGCAGGCTAACCCCTTTGGCTGCGAGTTGCAAAGCCGTATTTATCGTTTGGACATTGGCACCTCCTTTGGACCGTTGGAAATGTTGTTTGCCGTACAATAACTTAGTGATAGTTTCTGATATAAAAACAAATGAAAACCGGCATTCTTGGTTTCTTGTGACCAGAATGCCGGTTTTATTTGTTGGCAGACAGGATTTAGCGCCTAAAGCGAGAAAGAACATAGAAGCAGTAAAATGTAAATAAAAGATAAAGCTCTTTACTGAATTAAGATGTATCCAAAATTAACAAGAGGAGAGAATTAAATGAAAAAAGTGTGCCTTATGTTTGTATTGATGATGATTTTGGGAATGGGAACGGTCTGGGCGGCAGAAGACGCAGGTAAAGCGTCACAAGAGCAAAACAGCAAGCTGCCGCGGGTGGCTTTTCTCTATGTAAATAATGCTAAAACTGATTATGATGCCGAAATTGACGCGAAAATCCTGGAACATATGAAAAAAGTAGCCGCAGGCCGCTGGACTCTGGTGGCTGGCGATGCGTATAAGGACAAGCTGGCGTCCATGGGCATCCAAAGCGTTACCATGGCGGAGCGGGCGGATATTTTGGCGGTAGCCAAAGATTCCGACGCCGATGCCTTGTTGGTAGTGGAAATAGAGCCGTTTACGGTTCGTGATGTGATGACCTTCTTTACGGTGGGCAAGAAAGTGACTGCTTCCATTCCGGTAAAGGCCATTGACAGGCATACAGGGCTATACTTATATAATGGCAAATTTGTTGAAATGGGGCAGGACAATACCATGATCGGAGCCCTTGGCAACAAGTCGGTCAGCATGAAGGCGTTGGATCAGTTTTTTAGCAAGTTTGATGCCGTGGTACCGGAGAAATTTGCTAATGTGAAACGACTGGGCACGCCTGCGGAAAACAAATAGACAAGCTTAACCGAAAAAAGAAGAAAACCAGGCGTTTTTTAAAGACGTCTGGTTTTCTTCTTTACCGATGCTCGGCGGGAAATAACTTTTTAGCTAGTGAAACGAAATGCTGCAGTTCGGGGGAGGTGTTCGTTTTTATCCAGGCGAGGGCGGTGTGCAGAACCGGCTCTGCATGAAATAGCGGGCGGAAACGGACGCCGCGAGCTTGACTGTGGCCCATGCCTTCGGGGACGAGCGCCACGCCCATGCCGGCGGCGACAAAAGTAACGGTGGTTTGCAGTTCGTGTACTTCCTGGGTGATTGTGGGGCTGAAGCCGGCTTGGTGGCACTGCCGCAGGGTTAAGTCAAAGTAGCCTTTGCCTACGGAGCGGGACGTCATAATAAAATTCTCTTGAGACAGATCACGCAACGCCAGGGGGCCTGGCTGAAAAGCCAGGGGATGACTAGCGGGAAGGGCGATCATGTACGGTTCTTGGTTGACAATATGGCAGCATACGTCGGGAGCGTCAATGGGCAGGCATAAAAGACCCAGATGGAGTTTGCCGCTTTCGATATCTCGCAGTTGTTCGCTGGTTCCTAATTGCACTAAGGAAAGCTCCATTGAAGGATAAAGAGCTTGATAAGCGGGAATCAAGCGAGGCATGACGGAAAAGGTAGCAATGCCAGCAAATCCGATGGCTAAGCGCCCCAGTTCGCCGCGGTGCGCTTTTTGCGCTAGATGGCATGCGTCATCTACTTCGTCGAGAATATGGCGCGCTTTTTCCTGAAATAAGACGCCGGCGGGGGTCAAAGAGATTTTTCGTTTTTGCCGGTAGAAAAGCGTAACACCGAGTTCTTCTTCTAAATCTTGAATTTGTCGGCTTAAAGGCGGCTGGGCGATTTGCAGGCGCTGGGCGGCATGACTGAAATGAAGTTCTTCCGCGACAGCTAAAAAGTAGCGCAAATGACGTAACTCCATTAGAAATACCTCCACTCATATAATACTTTTAAAGTATAAAGAAGCATCAATTTATATATTGGACAGTATAAAACTTTTTAACTATACTAGCACTAAGGACAAAGAGTTGCAAGAAAAGAATAGGGTTTGCAGTTCAAAGAAGAACGTTCGACCTTTCGGGGTCGGAGGTTCTTTTTTTATTTGTCCTAGTGACTGTAAACGCAGAAAGATGGTGGAAATAATGAAGCATGAATATCTCTTGCAGAATGTACAGTTGGTGGACGTAGTCGCTGGCGAGGTAGGGGAAAAGAGCGTTTTGCATGTTCGCGACGGCGTGATTGAGGGCGTATATTCATCCGGAGAAACTTTGCCGCAAGTGGCAAAAAGTATGGACGGACAAGGCCGCTACGCGTTGCCGGGATTGATTGATTTGCATGTGCACTTGGTGTGGGACGGCAGTCCATCGCCGCTGACGACCATGCGGGACGAGGGCGTATACCAGGCGCTGGGCAGGGGCATTGCCAATGCGCAAGCGTCGTTGGCGCAGGGTGTGACGACGGTGCGGGACGTGGGGTCGGTGGATAATGTGGCGGTTGATATTATGGCTTTGGTGGACCGTGGTGTGCTGTTGGGGCCCACTGTTGTGGCGGCGGGAAGCATTATCCAGCCTACAGGCGGACATGTGCCGGAGTTGGGACATATCGCTGATTCGCCGGACGAATTAGTTAAGGCGGTGCGTACGATGAAGGCGCGCGGCGCAGCAGTGATAAAGGTAGCTTCTACCGGCGGCGCGTACGGGCCGGAGGAGATCGGTCCTTCGCTGTATTCGAAAAAAGACTTGGAAATTATTGTACGTGAAGCCCATCGTTTGGGAATGAAGGTGGCATCGCATTCCCTTGGCAAAATAGGGATTGAAAATGCTGTCTGCGCCGGTGTGGATACTATTGAGCATGGCGCGGATATCACCGATGAGGTATTGCAGCTTATGAAGCGGCAAGGAACTTTTTTAGTGCCAACGCTGGCAGTATATAAAAAATTGGCTGAAAGCAGCGGCGAAATTCCAGAAGAGTATGTTGAAAAATCACGGACCGTGACGGCATGGCATCAGGATACCTTTCGGAGAGCGATGGATTTAGGGGTGGGTATTGCTTTAGGTACTGACGCAGGTTCGCCGAATTTTGGACCTCATCCGTCTGTGTTTGTGGAAATGCAGGCGATGGAATTGTACGGTATGAAAGCGCCGGATATTTTGCGCTGCGCCACTTGTGCCGCCGCGCGAGCCTTGGGACGGGAAGCGGCAGTTGGCTCATTAGAGGCGGGAAAACAGGCGGATATTTTACTGGTGAAAGAAAATCCGCTGCAAAAGCTGGCCGCGTTGTTTGCGGACAAGCAGGTTATTGCCAAAGGAGTAGCACTGTAAGGATAGATCGGTAATCTGGCGGGGTTAAGAAAGGAGACGATGAGTATGAAGGCGGCCTATGCGGTGCAAGAAGAAAAGCGTTCCAGCGGAGCTATGGCGAAAGCGGTTCTGGCCGGATCGGTGGGAAATGCGTTAGAATGGTTTGATTATGGTTTGTACGGGTATTTTGCTTCCATTATTTCTTCCCAATTTTTTTCGTCTAAGGACCCGGTGACGGCGCTGATGCTGTCGTTCATCGTTTTTGGTGTTGGATTTATTATGCGGCCAGTAGGAGGCTTGGTTTTCGGTCATTATGCGGACCGGGTAGGGCGGCGTCAAGTGCTGACCTGGACGGTCATGCTGATGGGATTGAGCACCTTTGCCGTAGGTTGTCTGCCTACGTATGCGCAGATCGGTGTTTGGGCGCCGATATTGCTGGCGGTCTGCCGGTTGCTGCAGGGTATTTCTACAGGCGGTGAATGGGGCAGCTGCATGTCTTTTTTGGCGGAGTATTCAACGCCCAAAAACAGGGGCTTTATTGTCAGCTGGTCGCAATTCAGCATAGCCGTCGGCCTGCTGTTGGGTTCCGGTTCTGGAGCCTTGTTAAGCGCTATGCTGTCACCGGAGGATATGAATGCCTGGGGCTGGCGCATCCCGTTTTGGACGGGTTTGCTTATTGCTTGTTTTGGTATGTTTATTCGCAAAAAGGTAGATGAAACGCCAAGCTTTAAGGCGTGCGAGGAAACGCAGACCTTGGCGCAAACGCCGCTCATGGAAGTGCTGCGCAATTATAAGAAAGAGACCGTTTTGAGTTTTGGCATTGTTATCGGTTGGACGATTTCGTATTGGCTGGTTATGGCTTATATGCCGACGTATATTTCTAAAGTGCTGAAATTTCCTCTGTCTGTGGGATTGTCGCTCAATACGCTGTTGATTGTAGTTTTTATGCTGGCCATTCCTTTTACAGGAATTTTGGCGGATAAGATTGGCCGCAAACCGGTGATTATTGCCGCGTCTCTGGGGTTTATTCTGTTGGGATATCCGCTGTTCTTCGTGCTGAGTACGACGCAGGATTCGATGGTCATGCTGGCTGTTTTAGTGGCGCTGGCGCTTTTAGAAGCTCTCATTTGCGGTGGTGCGACGGTGTACATGACAGAAATTTTCCCCACTAATATCCGTTGCAGCGCTATTGCCATTGGCTACAACATTGCCGTAGCCTGCTTTGGCGGGACAGCCCCTTTTATTTCCACCTGGTTGATTGCGTCTACCGGAGACAATCTGGCGCCCACCTATTACTTGATGGCAGGCTCGATTATTTCACTGCTGGTTATGGTGCTATTGGGGCATGAAACGAAAGACAAAGAATTGGCCTAAGCGGCTTTTGGAAGAGTCCTTTGATATGCTCCCCCTAGATAGGACAATGAAA